>OGRY01001101.1_pt1 | contig 20825 bp, 15 predicted proteins | sample 1553551 | NCBI WGS metagenome assembly OGRY01 (sample SAMEA2580101, study PRJEB22360) | human gut metagenome | biome: human gut; feature: human-associated habitat; material: faeces | place: Denmark | collected 2008/2010
GAATCTATTTCCGCAGCCACTCCCCCGCCACGCTCGCCGATTTCACCTGGTGGTCGGGACTCACCGCGACCGAAGCCCGCCGCGCCGTGGCGAGCATCGCCGAAGAACTCACGACCGAACATTTCGGCGACAGGGAATTTTTCGTATTCCGCAACGCTGCGGCAGCCGCCCCGTGCGACACGACGCATCTGCTGCCCGCCTACGACCAATACCTGATCGGCTACAAGGACCGTTCGGACGTCCTTGCAAAAGAGCACACCTCCAAAGCCTTCAACTCCCACGGAATTTTCCAACCGGTTATCCTTTGCGACGGACAGATCGTCGGCAATTGGAAACGAACCGCAGGACGAGGGAACGTCACCATACAAACGACCTTATGGGTAGATACCGTCCCCGAGGCACTGGATGCCGCCATCGCACGGTACCGTTCGTTCATCGGCGGAACAAAGTCGGAAAACAGTCCGGAGGCTTTGTGAAATAATGATTACTTTTGCAGGGGACATCACGCAAGATTCCTCCGAAAACAATGAAAGAAAACTGGAAACCGGGAACGCTGATCTACCCGCTGCCGGCCGTACTGGTCAGTTGCGGCGCCACCCCCGACGAATATAACCTGCTGACCGTCGCCTGGACGGGTACGGTCTGCACCAATCCCCCGATGTGCTACATCTCGATCCGCCCGGAGCGGCACTCCTACGACATCATCCGCCGCACGGGTGAATTCGTCATCAACCTCACCACCGAAGAGCTGGCACGCGCTACGGACTGGTGCGGCGTACGTTCCGGCCGCGACCACGACAAATTTCGGGAAACGGGACTTACTCCGGCTCCGGCGACCGTCGTCAAGGCTCCCGTCGTAGCCGAAGCTCCCCTGTCGATCGAATGCCGCGTACGACAGATCCTACCGCTGGGATCGCACGACCTGTTTCTGGCCGAAGTGGTGAATATCCAGGCCGACAGCCGCTACATCGACCCCGAAACGGGTAAACTGGAGTTGCAGAAAGCCCGCCCCATCGTCTATTCGCACGGCGAATACTTCGCACTGGGCCGTATGCTGGGCTACTTCGGCTGGTCGGTCCGCCGCAAAAAGAGAATCAAACGGGAGCGACAACCCGACAAAATGAAAAAATAACCCCTGCGGACGGAAAATTTCCGTCCGCTTCCTATTTCGGTACAGCCGTAAACGCCTATCTTTTTTCCGACAAGGCTGCGGCCCACTCCGGCTCGCGGAATCCGACCAAAATCTTGTCGGAAGCAATCAGCAAAGGCCGCTTCACCAACATACCGTCGGTCGAAAGCACGCGGATCAGCTCTTCGCGCGGAGCCGTGCGGACCTTTTCTTTCAGGTTGAGCGCCTTGTAACGCAGACCGCTGGTATTGAAAAATCTATTGACCGCAAGGCCGCTGCGATCGATCCACTCTTCGAGCTCCGCTTCGGAGGGATTCTGCTGCACGATATCGCGCACTTCGACTTCGATCCCGCGCTCCTGCAACCATTTAAGGGCTTTCTGACAAGTGCTGCAACGGGGATAGCAAATAAACAAGGGTTTCATTTTCATCGTATTTAGGAGTACAAATATAGTGAAAACCGAGGGCTGAATCAAATTTGCACGAACCTACGCTTATCTTCCGTAAAGACGGCGAAAATCGGATACAGACCAGATTCGCTCCCTGTCTTCGCCGAAGCGTTCCTCTCCGCATTCAATAAAGTACGGCACAAGACGAACGGCAAATCCAACTTTTCCTTATCTTTGTATGAAGAATAAGAGTACGTTTCGGACAAGCCCAAACGACCGACGCTCGAAGCATGCGCCGAATACACTCGTGAACTCTGCCATGCAAAGAGGAGGAAAACAGAAAGTTAAGTTTGGCCGGCCGCTTGCCTTCCATTATTTTTGCAGAAGATAGGATACGCCTCGGAAAACTGAGAGTAAGCTCCCGTTTTCTTCTCGACTTTCACTATCTTTGCAAAAGATCGGAAGCGGTTCGACAATCTTCGCGTGCAAGTCCCGCACGATTGCTCTCACCTTTCCCTGTCTTGGAAAAACGGAACCGAAGAATTTATGCTGCAACAAACCATCCGGAGTTGGATCGACCAACTGCTCGTTTACATCGGAATCTCTGCGGACAGCGCCCGCGGCATCGACCAATGGGTCATCCTGGCCATCATCGTCGCCATCGGCGTAGGGCTGGACTTCCTGATCCGCCTGCTGTTGTTGCAGGTCGTGCGACGCGTCGTCAAGCAGACCAAAGTCACGTGGGACGACATCATCTTCGACGACAAAGTCCTGCGGCGGCTGTGCCACATCGTCACCCCGATCCTGGTGGTGGTGATGCTGCCCATCGCCTTTCCCGATCAAAACGGCCTCGTCGTCCTGATCACGCGGCTGGTACAGATAGCGATCGTCATCGCCGTCCTGCGCTTCGTCAATTCCCTGCTGGAAGCCATATTTCAACTGATGGGCCGCCGGGAGGAGTGGAAAGGCAAGCCGCTGAAGGGCTTGATGCAGACCGGACAGGTCATCGCCTTCCTGGTCGCCGTCATCCTCGTCTTCTCGATTCTTCTCGACCGCTCTCCGGCGATGTTCCTCACCGGTCTGGGCGCTTCGGCCGCGATCTTCATGCTGGTCTTCCGCGACAGCATCCTGGGTTTCGTATCGGGCATCCAACTGTCGGCCAACAACATGCTCAAAGTCGGCGACTGGATCAGCATGCCCAAGTACGGCGCCGACGGCACGGTGGAGGAGGTCACGCTCAACACGGTCAAAGTCCGCAACTGGGACAACACGATCGTCACCCTCCCGCCCTACCTGCTGGTGAGCGACTCGTTCCAAAACTGGGAAGGAATGCGTTCCTCGGGAGGGCGCCGCGTCAAGCGCTCGATCAATATCGACATGACCAGCATCCGTTTCTGCACACCCGAAATGCTGGAGCGATACAAGCGCATCGACCTGCTGAAAGATTACATCGCCCGGACCCAGCAGCGGGTCGAGGAGTATAACCGGCAACACGACATCCCCTCCGGTGAAGACAAAATCAACGGACTGCACCAAACCAACATCGGAGTCTTCCGAAACTACCTGAACCTCTATCTCAGGCAGAACGAACGGGTCAATCAAAACATGATGGTACTCGTCCGGCAACTGCAGCCCACCGAACAAGGCCTCCCGATGGAGCTTTACTTCTTCACCGACACGGTGGACTGGGTCCCGTACGAAGGCATTCAGGCCGACGTATTCGATCACGTGCTGGCCGTCATCCCCGAATTCGACCTGCGCGTTTTCCAAAACCCTTCGGGCAACGACCTGCGGACGCTGACCGGAAAAACCGATACCAACCATTAAGACGCTATGAAAAAACTGCTGCTCGCCCTCTTCCTCGTTTTCACCCTGCCCCTGTCGGCAGAGGAACAGCCTGCCGTACCGACAGCCGACGAACAGGCCGCCGCTCTGATCAACGCCCAGGAGTGGTTCCGGCTCGAAGCATGCTACCCGGAGATCCGCGACGAACTGTCGCCCTTCGTCCGGCTGCTCTGCGAAGCCTCTCTGGGCAGTCATTTCAACCGGCTGCCGGAGAGCTGCAATGCCATCGGAACGCTGCTCAACGACTACCAACAGGAACTCTTCGCCGATCCCGAAGGCTCGATGCTCGGCTGGCTCCTCTCCATGCTTATCGGCAACCTGCAGGAGCTGGGCGCCTACGAACAGGCGGCCGACCTGCTCACCCAGTTCGCTGCCGGACAGAGCGAGGAAGAGAGGGCTTCGACCCTGGCGACCCAACGGTGGTTCCAAACCATGGCCCGACATCCGCGCACGTCGCTCACGAAACCCGACGGCGAAATCCCCGCTGCCGCTGACCGTCGGAAGCGAAACGGTCAAAAGCCCGCTGGACGGCACGGACAAAAAGGTCCATAACTTCTATACCGACATAACGATCGGCGGCCGCACCGAGCGCTTCATCTTCGACACGGGTTGCAGCGGCGCCAGCTTCGTTTCGGCGGAATTCGCCAAGCGCCACGACCTCGAAATCATCTGCGATTCGATTCCCGTGAGCGGTATCGGCGGCAACGGATTCGTGAAATTCGCCACGACCGACTCCATGCAGATCGGACCGGTCACGATCCGCCACCCCTACTTCATGGTCTTCGACAACGACGAGGCTTCGGACCAAATCGGCCATATCGAAGCCGTCCTCGGCACCGACTTCATGCGTCTGGCCGGCCAGATCGAGCTTCGCCCCAAAGAGGGCTTTTTCCTCCTACCCGCCACTCCGGAACCGACACCTGCAAGCGGGCGAAACCTGATGCACGACACCTCCTCGGGACAATATATTCTCAACACGCTGGTCGCCGGAAAAGACACCGTCCCGATGGTCTTCGACACGGGCAACTCCCGCACGGGACTTTCGCCGAACTACTACACCCTGCACCGCGAAGAGATCGACCGCAGCGGGAAAAAGCGGGAAACGGCCGCAGGAGGTTTCGGCGGAATTTTGCGAGGTACGGGTTACGACCTGAAGAATATAACCTTCACGATCGGCGACGGCTCCCGCACCCTGAAAAAGGTGACTGTCACAGCCGACTTCGGCCCCGCATCCGAACAACCCTATTTCGGTTCGCTCGGAATGGACCTTTTCGAAAAGTTCGACCGCATCGTCTTCGACTTCGGCCGGATGTTCGTTACGGCGGAATAAATCCGGCGGTTTCCGTCCCGCACCCTGCACGACCGAACTGCCCGTCCCTTCCTAAAAATTTTTCGCAAGACGATGAACGCAACGACAACCGTCCTTCAGACAGACAGTCTGCTCTTCCGCCCGACACTTCCCGACGATCTGGAGCGTATCTGCACGATCATCCGCCAGGCCCAGGCGCAGATGCGCCTGCGGGGAAGTCGCCAATGGCAGAACGGCTACCCGGCGGCGGCACATATAACGGACGACATCGACCGCGGATACGGCCACGTACTATGTACTCACACAGGACTCGTCGTCGCTTACGGGGCTGTCGTCTTCGACGGCGAACCGGCCTATGCCGAAATCGACGGCACGTGGCTCGACCAAGCCCCATACGTCGTCCTGCACCGTCTGGCCGTCGCACAGGAGGTCAAAGGACAGGGCATAGCGACCGAATTCATGCGCCGCACCATGACATTGGCCCGGGAGCGCGGCACAGGCAGCTTCCGGATAGACACCAACTTCGACAACCGTTGCATGCTCCGCCTGCTGGCCAAATTCGGCTTCGTCCGCTGCGGAGAAATACATTACGCCGGAGATCCTCGCATCGCATTCCAGAAAATCCTCTGACCGGCACATCCTGCCCCGCAAAACGTCGAACCGGTCGTTTTCTCCCACAAATATCCGGCTGCTTCCAGACACCCGAAAATGCCGACGGACGGTCCATCCGACCGTATTTATTCGTACCTTTGCCTCCGCTTTAGGTACTTCGCCCGGCAAAATGCCGATAAATTTACCTTGCACGCGGCTTTTTCCGCACCTTTGCAAGAGGATTCTTTTACGATGAAAGCAGGTCTGCGACAAATTCCGATACAGGGTGCAGCACCCCGTCTGGCCGGCAACAGGGAGTGGGACGGCCTTCCCATGCCGACCCGATTCTGGGGCATCCTCGCCGTAGCTTTCGGCGTATCGCTCTCGGTCATAGACGGAGCCATCGCCAACGTCGCTCTGCCGACTATGGCCCGTATGCTGGGCATCTCGTCGGCCAATTCGATCTGGATCGTCAATGCCTATCAGTTAGCCATCGTGGTTTCCCTGCTCTCGTTTTCAGCATTGGGCGACGTGATCGGCTACCGTAAAATCTACATCGGGGGACTGGGTATCTTCATCGTCGCCTCACTGGGCTGCACGTTGTCCGACTCTCTCGCCACGCTGGTCACGGCCCGCGTCTGCCAGGGATTCGGGGCGGCAGCCATCACGAGCGTCAATACCACACTGATCCGCCTGATATACCCCCGCCGGCACCTGGGACGCGGAATGGGCGTGAATGCTACGGTCGTAGCCGTTTCCTCGGTGGCCGGCCCTACGTTGGCTTCGGGTATTCTCTCCATCGCCACCTGGCCCTGGCTTTTCGCTATCAACATCCCGATCGGACTCATCGCGTGTTTGTTGAGCTACCGATTCCTGCCTAAAAACCCGGTACGCATCCGGGGCCGCCACTTCGACTGGCGGGACGGGTTGATGAACGCCCTCACCTTCGGATTGCTGATCGCTTCGATCGAAGGTTACTCGCACGGCCTCAAACCCAGCTATATCGGAATAAGCGTCATCCTGCTGGTCCTCATCGGCACACTGTTCGTGCGCAGCCAGCTCCACAAACCCTATCCGATCCTCCCCTTCGACCTGCTGCGCATCCCGATCTTCTCCGTTTCGGTGATCACCTCGATCTGCTCGTTCATCGCCCAGATGCTCGCTATGGTCGCGCTTCCCTTCTACCTGCAAAAGACATTCGGATATACAGAAGTACATACGGGCCTGATCCTCACTGCCTGGCCCGCTATCATTATGGTCGTGGCTCCGATCGCCGGCTTGCTGGTCGAACGGATCCACGCAGGAGCCATGGGCGGCGTAGGACTGCTTATCATGGCGGCGGGCGTAGTTCTGCTGGCTTTTCTGCCCGAGCAACCCCACGTCGCCGACATCGTCTGGCGACTCCTGCTCTGCGGCCTCGGATTCGGCCTGTTCCAATCTCCCAACAACAGCATCCTGATCGCCTCCGCACCGCCCGAGCGAAGCGGAAGCGCCAGCGGTATGCTGGCAACAGCCCGGCTCACGGGACAGACGACCGGAGCGGCTCTGGTAGCCCTGCTGTTCCATATCGACCCGGAAAACGGCTGCCATATCGCCCTGTTGCTTGCCGGAGGGTTTGCCCTGGCCGGTTCCGTCGTCAGCTTCTCACGGCTATCGCTCGCCCTGCCGCAGGGCCTTACCCGAAGCAAGGGAAAAGCCTGAATCCCGCCTCCGACACACTGTTTTGCGGATCCTCCCCTCCCTTTTCCCTATACCCAAAAGAGAGAAAAGACAACACCACCGGCATCGCTCGTGCCCGGCAACAAAATCCGGAAGTGTGCTACGAACGAACACATAAATATCACCGCTTTCCCAAACACCCCGGGACACGCACCACATTGACAAAAATATCCCGACCGATAAAGCCCACTTATCACCAAGAAAAAACAAGCATATTGCATTATTCCGGATTATTTGCATCAGACTGCAAGGTCCGAAAATCCTCCTGCGACAGTATATCCGGAATCCCGAATCCATTTCCAAACCGCGTCAGAAAAGAGAAGCTGAACCTCTCAACGAAAAAGGAGAATCCATACCACTCCATTTTCAATATGATCGCAAAATAAAAAGGATCGACCCGTAACGGGTCGATCCTTCACATATCTTGTCAGATCAAAGATATCTATTACAAATATCCCTGGTTCTGGCTACCGAAATTCGGGTTCTGCGTCAGCTCGCTATTCGGAATAGGCCATACGAACTTCGGGCTACCAGCAGTCTGTTTCATAGTCTGCAAATAAGACACCTGGTCAACCAAAGGAGCAAGTTTGGCATTGATATCACGTTTGAAACCTTGTCCCCAGCGCTTCAGGTCGAAAAGACGCGTACCCTCGGCAAGCATCTCGCGGCCGCGCTCTTCCTGAATAGCATTGAAAAGTCCAGATATCTTCGTGCCGTCAAGCAACGTAACATCATCCTTCACATCATCCGCCGTAAGGGCTGTCAGACCACGGGCCGTACGCAACTGGTTCAGCGGATCCAAACCTTTAGCAGGGTCCAAACGATACTGCGCCTCGGCATCGACCAGATACATTTGGGAGATACGGAACATCTTAGGTCTGTTGCGATAAACCAACGTAGTCGTATTGGTCTGGAAATTCTTGTTACCGCGGAACTTACCAATAAGAACTCCGACCCCCTTATTTCCACTGATCGTAACATTGGCATTCTTAACAAGGAAAATATTCGTACGGAAATCGGCATCTTCAAACAACTTGACAATATGCTGCTCCGGAATATAGGTAGGAGCATAGAAGTATACCCCCGAATTCGGCTCCCAGCTACTGTTCAGATAGCTACCGAACGAGTTCACAGTCGTCATGGTCGTACGCAATACCTCCAACTGCAGGATATTCTCGGTAGAAGTATCCTCGCGCCACATTCTTTCGAGACCTTCAGCCGTTGTCACCAAAGGATAGGTGCCGTAAAGCGACTGGGCATACTGGCTGGCCTCCGTGTACTGGTGGAGATGCAGTGCCAGCTCGGCGCGGAATGCGGTAATGGCATCTTTGGTCAGGTAAATCTGATCCGTCGGAGTACCCTGAGCAGTCACGGTTTTTTCAGCTTCTACGAGGTCTGCCTCTACGTTCTCATACAACTTTGCCAACGTACCGCGAGCCAGTTTCGCTTCCGGCTCCCACTCTTTCGGATAGGGAAGACCCAACTGATCAGCGGCCTTGTCCGGATCATAGTCCTCACAGAAAAGCAGCGCGGCACGGTGCATTACATAGGCGCGGAAGAAATACATCTCGCCTTTGTAAACATCCACTTTCTTTTGCTCGTCGGGAGTAAGATATTCATAAGCTGCATCCATATGACGGATCGCATAGTTGATATGCATCATCGTCGTATAATAACTGGACCAGAACGACGTTACATCCTGATCAGTGGGATACAAACGCCAGTTGAAAGGATAGATACCCTGATTACCGCTACCGATGCAAACATTCAGAACATCCACATAAAGGTCCGGTATCGAGTAGAAAACACCGGAAAGGAGCGCTTTCAGGTCCACATAAACGTAACCTCTCACACCCTCGCAATATTCCATGGTGTACGCATCCTCGGGCCGGATCGCCGTTTCGGGGTCCATATCCAAGTCGCACGACGTCACAGAAAAGAGGGTAACGAATGCCAAAATCGAATTTATTATCTTTTTCATAGTCTAAGCCTTGTATTTATTTTTTTATAATGAACACTGAAAATTAGAACTTAAACTCAAGGCCGAAAGTGAACTCGCGCGTATTCGGATAAGTATCGACATCGACACCCTTCTCTGCAGCCTCAGGATCCAGGCCGTTATAGCCCGTCACAGTCCAGAGGTTACGGCCACCGACCCAAACCTTAAGGCCCTTGATGAACTTCGTCTTCTCCATAATATGGCTCGGGAGCGTATAAGCCAACTGGATATACTTCAGACGCAGGAACGAAGCCTTCTCAAGCATACGGCTGTCAAAATTGATCGCCTGGTCCAGACGGGGATATCTCGCCTGGTCGCCTTCCTGCTGCCAATAGTCCCATGCCAGGTCGCACTGGTTGAACTGGGAAGAGAGTCCCATATCGGCATTAGCAACGAAATACATCGTATTGTTGAGCGCGTAGTTGCCGTGAACCCAAGAGAAGTCTGCCGTCAGGCTGAGTCCCTTCCATGCGGCTGTCACACCGAAACCGCCGGTATAAGGCGCATAAAGCGAAGTACCCAGATTCACCAAAGCAGCCTGGTTGAAATTGGAAGTAATGCCGCCGTCTGCCGTAGTCCAGGTATCCAGACCGGTTTCAGGATCGACACCGCGCCACTCCTGCATTGTCCAAGTCGGGAACGGATCACCTACGCTGTAAGCCTGCAGACCGTTGCCCATATAAGCGAATTCAAGACCCGGTTCCCAAAGATCGGTCAGCTGGTTCTTGTTGTAGTTGAAAGTCGCGTGGAAGTTCACGAACCAGTCTTTCGAAGCGTAAATATCGTAGTTCAACGAAAGGTCGATACCGGAGTTGCGCATACCGCCGACGTTACCGGCACGACCGCTGTAACCACCTGACGGAGCCAACGGAATGGACATCAGCATATCGTTGGTTTGACGGCGATAGTATTCAATCGAGAGAGAGAGTTTTCTCCACAACTCAATATTGGCACCCACGGTCAATGTATTCTGGCTCTCCCACATCAGATCAGGGTTACCGATACCGGATACCATCCAAGTCGTGTAACCGCCGTAAGCCGAACCCGCAGCCATATATTGACGGTGGTTGTAGTCACCGATACCGGAGTTACCCTGTGTACCGTAAGACACTTTCAGACTCAAATCACTGATAGTCTGATTGTCGCGCAGGAACGTCTCATTCTTGATATTCCACATACCGCCGACAGCCCAGAAAAGCGCATTGCGGTTGTTCTCACCGAAACGCGAGCTTGCGTCGTTACGCAACAAACCGCTGATGAAATAACGCTCTGCGAAGTTATATTCAAGACGGCCGAATACAGAATTCGAAGCTGACTGTGCGATGCTGTAGGTCGGCAGACCGCCGGAAACTTCCGTACCCATCGCGATATTCAGGAAGCGCGAAGAGGTGATACCGGTCGAAGCTACAGAGAAGCTGTTGTTATTCCGATAGAGGGTTTCCTCACCGAGCAGCGCCGTAAAGTTATGAACCTCATTCCAAGTATGCTTGTACTCGGCGGTATTGGTCCAAGTCCATTCATAGAAACGCTGGAACAGTTCACTGGCACTACCAGTACCGAACTTACCCGAAGGAGTAGGAGTTTCAGGGCTGGAAGCACCGTGTGAACGCCAGTCAAAAGCATCCACAGCAAGAGAGGAGCGGATCGTCAGCCCCTTCACCGGAGTCAGTTCAATGAAAGCCATACCATTCATCGTAATACGATTCTGCCAGCGAGGCATATAGTCTGCAGTCATCAACGGGTTGATGGCTTGGGTAGCATCAAAGAAATTGAGCATCTGACCGTTATCGTCATAGAGAGGCTGGTAAGGAGGCGTAATCAACGATGCCATCACCGGGTTCGATACATACAGACCGCCCATCGATTCATCCGTATCAGCAACCGAACTGTGCTGATAACCCAAACCGAGGTTCAAGCCCAAACGCAGCCAGTTGTTAGCCCTGGTATCGATATTCGTACGGAAGTTGTAACGATCCAACTCCGAACCGGGCAGAATACCGGTCTTATTGGCATAGTTACCCGAGAAATAGTAAGAGGTCTTCGCCGAGCCGCCCGAAACCGACAGATCGACCTGATACATCGGCGCATTTCTCTCAAGAATCTCGTTCCACCACTTGTAGTCATTCATAGGATTATAGTTCTCATCCATGAACTTAGCCAGACCGAAATTACGGATAAAATATTGACGGCCGGACGCAATCTTATCAGGAGTCGTCAAGGCATCGCCCGACAAACGAACGGCAACAGCCGCACCGATATAATCCAACATCTCGTTCGCACTCATCATATTCAATTCAGGCGCTACGGCACTCGACATGGAGTATTGTCCCGTAAGCGTCACATCGACACTCTCCTGGTTGCGACGACCGGTTTTGGTCTGCACATAGATAACACCGTTGGCAGCACGCGAACCGTAGATCGAAGTCGCCGAAGCGTCCTTGAGGACGTTCACCGAAGCGATATCGTTCTGGTTGATCGTCTGCAGCGTCGAAGCCTGAATCGGCGCACCGTCCAACAGAATCAGCGGCGACGTATCGGCACCCATAGAACCCAGACCATGAATACGGATCGAAGAAGTCGAAGTCAACTCACCGTTACCGGTCATAATCTGAAGACCGGCTACCTGACCCTGCAAAGCGTCCACGACGTTGGTGCTGGGACGGTTTTCGATCTTCTCGGACTTCACCTGATCTACAGAACCAATCACCGAACCGATCTTCTTACCCGTACCATAACCGATCACCACGACATCCTCGATGCCCGTAGCCTCTTCCCCGAGAGTCACGTCGATATGCGTCTTACCGGCTACGCTCACCTTCTGGGTTTCGTAACCGATAAAAGAGATCGAGAGCGTCGCATTGGCGGGAACCGTCAATGTAAACTGCCCGTCTCCTCCGGTCGTCGTACCGGCAGACGTACCCTCTGCCACAACCGTAGCACCGATGATAGGTTCTCCCTTCTCATCGGTAACCGTACCCGTCACCTGCTTGTTTTGCGCAAGAGCCAACGAACAGAAACTCAGTACAGTAATTAACGATAGTACAATTTTCTTAATCATAAGCGTTAATTTAAAAATTGAGTTTGAAATAAAAAGTTCCGAGCAAATATAGAAATTAATTGCTTCATAAGCAAATAACCGTATTCAAAATAATCAAAAAAAGCACGTATATTCGGATTTATCTCCTTTCAAATCCCATATTGACCAATTTAAGATCTGACCGGCGCGGAAAAGCCATTTGCCCGACAAAGCAGCGGAAAAATACCGGTTTTACACCCCGCTCTTATTCGACACCTTATAATATATAAAATTCGGCAGCAATGGATCGAAACGATTTTTTTCGTATCTTCGCGCCGAATCAAAACCTAAACAATTTATGGCTTTTACAGAAATATTACCCGGAATACACTACGTCGGCGTCAATGACCGCACCACGACCCGTTTCGAATCGCTGTGGTCGCTTCCTTACGGCGTTTCCTACAACTCATACCTGGTCATCGACGAAAAAGTCGCTCTGATCGACACGGTCGAAGTATCGTTCGGCGAACAGTTCATCGACAATATCCGCGCGATCCTGAAAGACCGGCCGATCGATTACCTGGTGGTCGATCACATGGAGCCGGACCACTCCTCTTCGATCAAAACCCTGCGCCTGCTCTACCCCGAGATGCAGATCGTGGGCAATGCCAAAACCCTTCAGATGCTCGACGGATATTACGGCATCCATACCCTCACCCGGGAAGTCAAAGAGGGCGAAAGCATTTCGCTCGGCCAAAAAAACCTCTCGTTCTATATGGCGCCGATGGTTCACTGGCCCGAAGTGATGGTCACTTATTGCCCCGAACACAAGGTACTCTTCTCGGCGGATGCGTTCGGCACGTTCGGTGCCCTGAACGGCGGTATCCTGGACAGCCAGCTTTCGCTGGACCATTTCTGGGACGAGATGCGCCGCTACTACGCCTGCATCGTGGGCAAATACGGCGCCCCCGTACAGAAAGCCCTCCAAAAACTGAGCGGCCTTCCCATCGAAACGATCTGCTCGACGCACGGCCCCGTATGGCAGCAGGAAATCGGGCGCGTAATAGGTATCTACGATCAGTTGAGTCGCTACGAAGGCGAACCGGGTGTGGTGATCGCCTATGGTTCGATGTATGGCAATACGGCCCAGATGGCCGAGAAAATCGCTCGGGAGCTGGCCGTACAGGGTGTAAAAAACATCATCGTTTACAACCTTTCGTATGCCGACATTTCGAATGTCATCCGCGACATTTTCAAATACGACACGCTGATCGTGGGTTCTCCGACCTACAACGGCGAACTCTTCCCCGAAGTCGGGTCCCTGCTGCAAAAAATCAGCGAACGTTGCATTCCCTGCCGGAAATTCGCCTATTTCGGCTCCTATACCTGGGCTGGAGCAGCGGTACGCCTGCTGGGAGAATTCGCCCAGAAAATGAAATGGGAGGCCATCTGCCAGCCGACAGAAATGAAACAGGGATACGACGATCAGGGGGCACAATGCTGCACGGCACTTGCCAAAGCCATTGCCGAAAAAATCCGGTAGAAAATCCCGATTCGTCCGCAATAAACAGGGACGGTGCCGTCATTGGCACCGTCCCTGTTTAGTTTCTATCTCTTTCCGAGTCCTGCGACACGCGGCACAAGCCCCTATTTCATCACCTTTACGACCGCCTTTTTGATCCGTCCCCGACCGATCATCGGAGCATGGGCGTCCTCGGGACCGAAAACGACGAACTGTCCAGGCCTGATCCCGACGAAAAGCTGCGGCCGGTCTGCAAAAAACCGAATGTCTTCTTCCGCATCGAAAGGCCCCCGGGGAACACGGCACTCCCGACGCTCCCGCCAACCCATCGTTTCGACTTCGCCGGCGATCAATACCTGTACGTCGATATATTTATCGTGCACCTCCAGCGAAGCCTCCTCTTCCCGTTTGAGCTCCCCTTCTGTCACTTTCATAAAAATTTCAGCTCCTTCGATCTCGTACCGCCCCGGCTCAAGAGTATTCAAATCGGCCGCTGCGAGGTATTCCAACGCCCGCTTCAACCGGGAATCGGCCCCGCAATAAAAAGCCCAGTTTCTCAATGAATCCAAAATCATAACAACAACTATTTTTTAACCGGCCTCAACCGGACTACGACCGGATAGTGATCCGACAAATCCACATCGTACAAAACCTGGTAATCGAGACACTCCAAATCTTCGGAATAGAGGACGTAATCGATCCGCAAAACATCCATGAATCCGCGAAAAGTATAGGAATACCCCTTACCGCTCGCCCGGAAAGCATCGTCGAGGTCTTGTGCCATCACCCGATAGGCATAGGACATAGGCGTATCGTTAAAGTCACCGCAAACGATCTTACAGCCCGGAGTCGCAGCGATCGCCCGAGCGATCGTGTCCGCCTGTGCCGCCCGCAACATGCTGTTGTCGCGGAACCTGCGGAAGATATTCTTGATTTTCGCTCCGCCAGCGGTATCCGTAAGAAACTGATGCTCCGAAAGATACTTATCGTCATGCACGGTAATTGCGGTCGAATGCAAGTGGTTGTTAAAGATCCGAATCGTATCGTCCCCCACCAGCAGATCCACCCATACCGACTGCCCGTCCTGCTTCATAGGACCCAATATCGAATGAGATTTTCCGAGGATCCGGTATTTGGTATAAAGCGCCAGCGGAAATACAGGATCCCGTCTGTTCCCCTCCATAACCACCGTACGATCGTAATCGGATAACAGCGAATCCAACTCTTCGGCCTTGCTCGAGGTACGGTTGAACTCCTGTAAGCAGACAATATCGGGATTCACACGGCGGATCACCTCCGTCACCCCGTCGAAACTCCACTGTCCCCGGTCGTTATAAAAACTGCGAACATTGAAAGTCAGCAGGGTGATCACCCCCCGGCCGAAGCTCGTCTCTTCGCCGTAATGACGGCGCAACTCCGGCTTCAGGAAGAGCGGCACCTTGAAAAGGCCCGCCAGCAACAGTACGACAAGCGGAAGGGCAATGCGCCACCGCCACCGAATGATCCAGTACAACGTCACCAGCAGGGTGATTACATAAACCGCCGGAGCGACCAACCCCAGCACCGGAAAAATCCAGGTTCGCCCCGGGTGCACGAACGGCGCCAGCAGCGTTACGATCATGGCCGCACCCGTCGCGACCGAAAGGATCAGCATCACCCCGTTGAACACGCTGCCCGGCAAACTTTTCCGACGTTTCCGGGAAGCACCGTGTCTGTAATCGTCGTAATACTCCCTGCTCATCGATCAATAGCGGATCACCCCTTTGTGTTTCCAATAATAGAGCAGCAGGAATCCCCACAACATACCGCCGACATGGGCGAAGTGGGCGACACCGTCCATCCGGCCCGAAATGCCGAAGAAAAGTTCGATCACGCCATACACGACCACGAACCACTTGGCTTTCATCGGAATCGGCGGAATGAGCAGCATGATGACCGCATTGGGGTGCATTACGCCGAAAGCAAGCAGCAGACCGAACACGGCACCCGAAGCTCCGACCGTCGGCACCATCAGGGCCATCATACCGACATTGCCATAGCGGTATTCCAGCCAGCCGACCAACAGTTGCAACACCCCGGCGCCGACGCCGCACACCATGTAGTAGGTCAGAAAGCGCTTCGACCCCAACTCGTATTCGAGCGTACGACCGAACATCCACAAGGCGAACATATTGAAAAACAAGTGGGAAAATCCACCGTGCAGAAACATATAAGTCACCAACTGGTAGGAATGGAACAACGGACTCTCGACGTTGAAAAGCGCCAGCGCCCCGACGATTCTGTTCCCGACAGGCAGCAGCTCGGTCGCAAGAAGCATCAACGCATTGATGATAATCAAGTTCAGCACTACGGGAGGCGTCGAAGAAAAATAGCGGCTATTATTCATAGACAAAGTAAGATTTAGATGCAAATGTAACGATTATATCCCTTCCGGCAACCTCTCAACCAAGTTTATTGCGGATTTCTTCCAGTGTGATTTCGGCCATGACCGCCTTGCCCGAAGGCGTGAAGCTGACATTCCCGCCTTCGCAGAGCTGCCCCAGCAGAGATTCGGCCTCCTCCGTCGAAATCGTACGGGACATGCTGCGGGCTCCGCTGCAAGCCATGACAGCGGCGATCTTCTCGCGCCGCAATGCCTGAACGTCCACAGGCACGGCGAACTCCTGCAGCAATTCGTAAATCAACCGGTCGATCGTATCGTGCGGAATGTCGGCCGGAACGCCCTTTACCTCGACGGCTCCACCGCCGCAAAACTCCAGGTCGAAACCCAACGCCGCGAAATCGACCGCATTCTCCTCGAGCAACGCATATTCGTTTTCCGAAAACGCGAGACGCTCCGGGAAAAGGAGCTGCTGGCTGACCGACGATCCGTTGGTCAGGAGCAGCAGGTAATTGTCGTACAACACCCGTTCCCGCGCCCGGCGCAGGTCCACGACCACCCACTTGCCGCCGTACAGCGCCGAGGCATACCCGTTGCCGAGCACCGTCACACCGCTGAAACAAGCCGCAGGATCGTCCATCAGCCGTTGCTGCACCGGTTCCCCGGCAGAAGGAATGAACTCCATTTCGGTCGGAGCGAACCCGGCAGAAGGGATCATCTCGTCGTATCGATCCTCCGCCCCCACACCCTTTCCGGCAGGCATCTCCCCGTCGTAAGGAGCGTCGAAGCCCGAAAAATCCACGTCGGGCATCCGTTCCGACACATCGGAAGCGTAATCCGCACGAAAAGGGTTGTAACTCTCGTTCGACATCGCCTTGGGTTCACGGTAAACGGCCCCTTTGGTCAGCACCGGAATCTCGACGCTGTCCGTCTGATCGAAATCCATGAGCGGCACCGCTCCCGTCTTGGCGAGAGTTTCCCGCACGGCAGCGTTGATGATCTGCCACACGGCCTCTTCGTCAGCGAACTTGACTTCGGTCTTCTGGGGATGGACATTGACGTCGATCCGCGAAGGGTCGATCGTCAGGTAGAGAAAATAGGAGGGCGAACAGGCATCGGGAATCAGCTTCTCGTAAGCCTTCAGGATCGCCTTGAAAAAATAGGGGGAGCGGAAATAACGCCCGTTCACGAAAAGATACTGTTCCGAACTATTGCTCTTCTTGGCGGCAGCGGGACGGCCCACGAAGCCCGTCACCCGCACGATCGACGTGTCGGCATCGACTTCCAGCAGGTTCTGTTTGATATGACGCCCCACCACATCGACGATCCGCGAAGCCAGCGAAGCAGCGGGCAACCGATAGAGCGGCTGATCGTTCATCAGCAATTCGAACCCCACCTGCGGATTGCAGAGCGCGACCCGCTGAAACTCGGACTTGATCTGCCCCGTGGAAGTCGTACTCTTTTCGAGGAACTTACGGCGGGCAGGCACGTTGTAGAACAGATTGCGCACATAAAACTGCGACCCCACGGGACAAGCCGCGAGGGTCTGCGAAACGAACTCGCCGCCATTGACCGTCGTGAGCGTACCCACTTCGTCCTCCGCCTGGCGCGTACGCAGCTCCACCTGCGACACGGCGGCGATCGACGCGAGCGCTTCGCCCCGGAAGCCGAACGTCTTGAGCGCATAAATATCGTCCAGCGAAGAAATCTTGCTGGTAGCATGCCGGTCGAAAGCCATACGGGCGTCGATGGGCGACATGCCGCAACCGTCGTCCACGATCTGAATCAGCTCCTTGCCGCCGTCCCGGAAATTGACCTTCACGCTGCGGGCTCCGGCATCGATCGCATTCTCCATCATCTCCTTCACCACCGACGACGGACGGTTCACCACCTCACCGGCGGCAATCTGGTTCGCAACGACCTCGGGCAGTAATTTGATACGGTCAGCCATTACTCCTCATAATCGTTAGGGACGACCGTAATCGGAGTGTAGGGATTGAACTCCTCGGTCTGCGGGGTTTTGGGTTTCTGCATATCGGAAATGAACGCGACCACACGCGGATAGCCGAACACCATAAGCAAAAGTACCAGCGCCACCAGTACGACCATCATCCACATACGGCCGGAGCCTCGCGACATCTCTTCGCGGCGACGGGCCGCCCGGGCCTGACTTTGCGTACGGATATACTGTCCCGGCTTATACTCTTTGCCCGCATCCTCGGCCCGTTCGCCGCGCAGCTCGGCACGACGCCGGTCGCGCTCCTCTTTCTCGGGATCGTAGTAACGCGGCAGGTAGTTGAATTTATTGGCGTGTTTCTTAAACGGCGTAAAACCGGACATAAAATTCTGTTTTTTAAGGTAAAGACAGCAGCGGTCCACACAAGGCTCCGAATCGACGAATCGCACCGGCACGCTTCATCGTCATCCGCAAAAAATACGGAGCCGGCAACACATCGTGTTTCGCCCGATCGGAATGCAGCCGTCCAAACCGGTTATTTCTTCGGTAAAGATACGAAAAACACCCGGAATAACCAGCCATGTCACTCCGGGAGATCTGACTTTTCGACCGTAGATTACCGGAAGAAACTCTTCATCCTGTCGAAAATGTTGTGTCCTTTGGACGCCTCGGCCCGCTGGAAGGAAGGCTGTGCGGCCAGTTGCTCCACCAACCGCTTCTCCTCGGCATTGAGCTTGGCGGGGACCGTAACATCCACCACGACCAGTATATCGCCGCGTCCGTAACCGTTCACGTCGGGCAAGCCCTTGCCGGCCAGCCGCAACACCTTGCCCGCAGGCGTACCCGGCGCGATCTTGATCCGCGCCCGGCCATCGACCGTCGGAACCTCGACCGAACCGCCGAGCAAAGCCGTCGGAACCGTAATATTCAAATTATGGATCAGGTCGTTGCCATCGCGTACCAGTTCCGGATTGTGCTCCTCCTCGATCACCACCTGCAAATCACCGTTCACACCGCCGTGACGAGCCGCATTTCCCCTGCCCGACACCGTCAATACCATTCCATCGCCCACACCGGCCGGAATCCGAATCTCCACCACCTCGGAGCCTTTGATCGTCCCTTCGCCCTTGCACTCGTCGCAGGGATTGGTAATCACCTTGCCCGTACCGCCGCACGTGGGACACACGCTCTGGGTCTGCATCCGACCGAAAAAGGTATTTTCGACACGATTCACATACCCCGCTCCGTTGCAGGTCGAACAAGTCGAATAGGAGTTGGCGTCCTTGGCTCCCGTACCTCCGCATTTAGGACAGGCGATCTGCTTGTTGATCTTGAGCTTCTTGACCGTTCCGGCAGCGATCTCCGCCAGGGAGAGCTTCACCCGCACACGGATATCCGTACCACGGCTTACGCGACGGCCGCCGCTCGAAGAGGTCCGATAACTTCCGCCGCTGAAATGACCCCCGAAAATATCGCCGAACTGCGAGAAGATGTCCTCCATCGAGAACCCGCCGCCGAATCCGCCGAACCCGCCGCCGGCTCCGGCCGCACCGCTCATTCCGGCATGGCCGAACTGATCGTATCTGGCTCGCTTTTCGGGATTGGAGAGCACATCGTACGCCTCGGCCGCCTCCTTGAACTTCTCCTCGGCCTCCTTATCCCCCGGATTCTTGTCCGGGTGATACTTGATAGCCGCCTTTCGGTAAGCTTTCTTTATCTCATCCGCGTTGGCGTTCTTCGCCACGCCAAGCACTTCGTAGTAATCTCTCTTTTCTGCCATAGTATTCGAATGCCGGACTTCGATTCCGGCTCAATATTCTTTTTCAATAGTCGTATTTTCACACTCTACGCTCGGCACAATAGTGCGCGACGGAGCAACTCCGCGCCCGTTAAACGAAAACGCCCGTTACTCTCCGACGACCACTTTCGCAAAACGCAACACCTTGTCGCCCATCTTGTAACCGGGCTGTACCACATCGACGATCTTGCCCTTCTTCTCCTTCCCGGCATCGAAACGGGCCACCGCCTCGTGGTGATCGGTATCCAACTCCAGTCCGAGCGCCTCGATCTCCTTCACATTCTGTTTCTTGAGCGTTTCCCTGAACTTCTGTGCGATCAATTTCACACCCTCACGAAGCGCCTCCAGGTCATTGCTCTTCTCGATCGCTTCCAGCGCCCGCTGCAAATCGTCCATCAGAGGCAGGAAATTCTTCACGCACTCGGCGCTTCCGCTCTGCACCAGCTCCATCTTCTCCCGCAGCGTGCGCTTGCGGAAATTGTCGAACTCGGCCTGCAAACGCAGGTACTTGTCCTGCCACTCCGCAATCTCCGCCTCCCAGTCGCGCGAAGGCAACTCCTCCGAAGCCGCTTTCGGTGTATTCCTATCCCCTGCCATTGTGTCAGCATCGGCAGAGCTTTCATCTGTCACATTGGCACACGGCTCCCCGTCGCAGGAGGGATACCCATCGCCCGCCGCGAAGCCTTCGTCGCCGCCAACCGCTTCATTATAAACCTTTTCCTTGTCCATATCTGATGTATTATTTGATTTTCCACTCCTCTATTGTCCAAAATATATACCAACCGGCAGAAGCATCAGCCCAAAATGAAAATTGCAGGCCGTTTATCCATTTCCGGCAGCAGGGCCGAGCGCCACTCACGAACCGTCAGCGTGCGGATATACTCCTGCGGCGAGGTAATATCGACGGCCAGCGTAAGCCGCGTATCGGGGGCGCATACCTCGAGCAACTGCCCGAGCAGCTTCGCATTCCGGTAAGGAGCCTCGATAAAAACCTGCGACTGCCTCTCGCCGGTCGCACGCCGTTCCAGCGTCCGGATCGCCCGGGCCCGTTCGGGCGGTTTGACCGGCAGATAGCCGTTGAAGGCGAACGACTGTCCGTTCAACCCCGACGCCATCACTGCCAGGATGATCGACGAAGGACCGATCAAAGGCACCACGCGGATTCCGAGCCG
>OGRY01001103.1_pt1 | contig 20799 bp, 14 predicted proteins | sample 1553551 | NCBI WGS metagenome assembly OGRY01 (sample SAMEA2580101, study PRJEB22360) | human gut metagenome | biome: human gut; feature: human-associated habitat; material: faeces | place: Denmark | collected 2008/2010
GCCGATGCCGAACCGCAGCTCTTCGGCGCCGGGGTTCGAGACGGCGAGGGTGTGGTGAAGGGTCTTTCCGTCCAGCCGGAAGGTGCTGGTAAGCACGAAGTCGAAGGGGAACTTTTCCGCCTTCATGGCCTCATCCGGGCGCAGCTCCAGCCGGATGGTGTCGCCCTCCGCTTTCAGCAGGGTGTGCTCCACGTCCCGGGCAAAACCGTGCTGGCCGCCCTTGTAGGTCTTGCCGCCATGGGTGAAGCTGCCGTCCTTGAGCTTGCCCGTCCACGGGAAGAGGATGGGCGCGTGGCGCTTCCAGACCGCCGGGTCGGCCTGCCAGAGCAGCTCCTCCCCCGCCGCGTTCTTCAGGCTGACGGCCTCGGCACCGTGAGTGTCCACCGTAAGGCTTAGAAATTCGTTTTGAATGGTCGCCTGCATTTTCAGTATCTCCTTTGTCCTTCTTATTTTCCGGGGCCTGCTGTTTCCAGTATACTCCCCCGTGTGCCAAAAATAAAGCCCCCTTCCCATGCTTGCACAAATCGTCACTGGGCAAAAGCCTTCACCCCTTGGGGACAGATTTCCCCCGACCGGGGGAAGCCTTTATTCGGAAGCACGATTTCCATGCTCTGCTTGCTTCAACAGGGCTGTGCCAGCGGCAGGGTGACGACAAAGGTAGTGCCGTTTTCGCTGCTGCTCTCCACAGTCACACTGCCGCCGTGCAGTACGGCGATCTCCCGCACAAGGGCAAGGCCAAGCCCCACGCCGCCCATCTCCCGGCTGCGGGACTTATCCACCCGGAAAAAGGGCTGGAAGATGCTCTCCCGGCAGTCTGCGGGGATGCCCGGGCCGGTATCCGCAACGCGCAGCACGGCAGTTTGCTTTTCCCGCCGCAGAGTGACGCGCACCGCACCGTCGAGACGGTTATACTTGATACCGTTTTCCACCAGATTGAACACCAGTCGGTAGATCAGCGCATCACTGCCCACCATGCCCAGTTCCGCGCAGTCCTGCTGCAAGGAGATATTGTTTTTCTGGGCAAGGGGGGTCAGGTCGGTCAAAATTTCCTCCACCAGCGGTGCAAGGGCGATCTGGTCAGTACGGGAGATCGATTGCAGATTGCTCATCTCTAATAAAGTGCGCACAAGGGCGGTCAGGCGATCCAGTTGCTCCCGCAGAGAGCTGACCAGCCCGGCAGTCTCGGCATCCATGGCTGGGTGCTCCTCTGCAAACAGTTCCAGCTTCGTCTGCAAAATAGCCAGCGGGGTGCGCAGCTCGTGGGCTGCGTTGCCCGCAAACTGCCGTTGTAATTCAAAGGACTGTGCCAGGCCATCCAGCATCCGGTTTACCGACCGGCTCAACTGCCCGAATTCCTGCACGGTATCTTCGTCCAGACGGACGGTAGCAATGCTGTCCTGATTGACCCGCTGCGCCTGCTGCGCAAGCTGCTGCAACGGTTTCAGAGCTCTGCCGCTGACAAAATAAGCGATGGCCGCGCTGAGGATGGTGACCACAGCAGTGATGCACCAGCCCTTGCGGCCAAAAACCACCTTTGCATCGTAGACTTCCTGTGAAAAATGCGCCAGTAGGCTGGACATTTCCTCCTGCGGGATCTCGATGGTCAAGGAATTCTCACTGCCGGGCTGATACTGCATCATAAAGCCGTTGAGGGCATCCATGCCGGTTGCACCGGTGCGGTATAAAAGCAGGTTCATGCACACGCAGGCACAGGCGATGAGCAGCGCCGTCAGCAGGGTGATGCGCCATTGCAGGGACAACCGTTTCATTGTACCTCTCCTCCGATCTCGTAGCCTTCCCCGATGCGGTTGCGGATGGGGTCGTAGCCCAGCACCGCCCGCAGCTTTTTGCGCAGGGCAGAGATATGTACCCGGATGGAGTTGCTGAAGCTGTCCACGCTTCCGTCCCAGACGTGCTCCATCAGCTCTTCCTGACTGACCGGGCGTCCCTGATGCAGCAGCAGATATTCCAGTACGCCGCTCTCCTTCCGCGTCAGGGCAAGGGTCTGACCATCCACCGTGGCAACGCGGCTGCGGGTGTTGAAGCTGAGCCGCCCGCAGCACAGGCAGACGTCCTGCTGGATGAACTTGCGCCGGGTCAGGCTGCGCACCCGGGCTTCCAATTCTGCAAGGTGGAATGGCTTGGAAAGATAATCGTTCGCCCCGGCATCCAGCCCCTCCACCTTATCTGAAATTTCACTGCGCGCTGATAAGATCAGCACACAGGTCTCAAGGTCGTGCTGCCGTAAGCTGCGCAACACCTGCATCCCGTCCACCTTGGGCAGATTGAGGTCCAGCAGTACAAGGTCGTACCGCTCTGCCGTCAGCGCTTCCAATGCGGCTTCGCCGTCTGCACAGGCGTCCACCTCGTACCCGGACAGCCGCAGCTTCCGGGCAATGTCCTCCCGCAGGGAGTGCTCGTCCTCTACCACCAAAAGGCGCATTTTGTTTTCCACCCTTCCCGTAAAAAATCCATTTCTTGCGTTTTTCTTCATTATAACAGATTATAGCAGACGGTGTTAAGATTCGTGTTAAGATTTTCTTAGCAGAAATTTTATCCCGGATAGTGTATACTGGTGCCATCAAACAGCAGGAGGCTATGATGTTCATGACAAAAAAACAGGCGCAACTGCTTTTGCTTGCTGCCGGGGTACTGATGCTGCTGTTCGGCGTATGGCGGGGCGAGGCAGACACCGTATTTTCAAAAGCCATCCGGCTGTGTATGGAGTGTGTGGGCATTGGATAAGAAAAAATTAAATCCCCTTGCCCGGTTCCGGGACTTTATACAGGCCGGAGCGACCCTTTTAACCAACATCCACCTGCCCAACTTTGCTAAAGGAACGCTGTATCAGGGCAATGGAAAATACGTCTGCGTCCCGGGGCTGAACTGCTATTCCTGCCCGGGCGCTGCCGGTGCCTGCCCGGTGGGGGCGTTTCAGGCGGTAGTGGGCTCTTCCAAATTCCGCTTTTCCTACTACATTACCGGCATTCTCATCCTTTTCGGGGTGCTGCTGGGACGGTTCATCTGCGGTTTCCTCTGCCCGTTCGGGTGGTTTCAGGAGCTTTTGCACAAGATTCCCTCTCCCAAGCTTTCCACCAAAAAGCTAAAGCCGCTGCGCTATTTAAAGTATGCGGTGCTGCTGGTCATGGTGGTGCTGCTGCCATTGCTGGCGGTCAACGAGCTGGGCATGGGCGACCCCTTCTTCTGCAAATATCTCTGCCCACAGGGCGTGCTGGAAGGCGCCCTTCCCCTCTCCCTGACCAATGCTGGCATCCGCGCCGCGCTGGGCAAGCTGTTCACATGGAAAGCCTGCATTCTGCTGGCAGTCATTATGGGCAGCGTGGTGTTCTACCGCCCCTTCTGCAAGTGGCTGTGCCCGCTGGGCGCGTTTTATGCGCTGCTGAACAAGGTCTCGCTGTTCCAGATGCGTGTAGACACCCACAAATGCGTCTCCTGCGGCGCCTGCGCAAGGGCCTGTAAGATGGACGTAGACATTACCAAGACCCCCAACCACGCCGAATGTATCCGCTGTGGGATGTGTATGAAAGCCTGCCCCACGGACGCCATCCAGTACAAGTTCGGGCTGGGAGACCAATCAAACACCGAAACAACAAAGGAGTAAAACCATGAAATTCAACCGTGTAACCGCACTTTTGCTCAGCCTTACGCTGGCTTTCAGCCTTGCCGCCTGCGGGCAGGGCGCGTCCTCTGCATCTTCTGCATCCTCTTCTTCTGCCGCTTCCTCTGCGGCAGCGGAAACCAAGACCGAGGAGCAGCTGCTGGCCGAGGAAAACGAGATCCTTTCCGCAAACGATGCCCTGTGGGAGAAGGTGTTCGCTTCCATGGACAAAAACATGACTGAGACCACCCTCAGCACGAACTACGGCGATTTTCTGCGCAGCTCCGTGGAAAAGACAAAGGACCAATTCTCGGATGAGGAGTACAAGACCCTGACCGCCGATGCAGAAAAAATCCGTGCCATCGAGGAGCAGATTGCCACCCTTGCCCTCGCGGACGCGGCCGCTTCCGGCGCTGCCGCACAGGGCACTGCCTTCCCCCAGTTTGAGGGCAGCGATTTAGAGGGCAACCCGGTGGACAACAGTCTGTTTGCGGGCAACGCCTTTACGGTGGTGAACTTCTGGTTCAACGGCTGCAAGCCCTGCGTAGAGGAACTGGACGACCTGAACGCCCTGAACGAGAAGGTCAAGGCACAGGGCGGCGAGGTTGTCGGCATCAACACCGAGACGCTAGACGGCAACCAGCAGGGCATTGATGCCGCCAAAAAACTGCTGGCTGCAACGGGCGCAAGCTACCGCAACATCTACTTTGCCTCCGGCAGCGACGCCGGCAAGTTTGCGCTGAACATCATGGCCTTCCCCACCACCTACGTTTTTGACCGGGACGGCAACGTTGTGGGCCAGCCCCTGCTGGGCGGCATCGACAAGGAAGAAAACCTTGCCGCCCTGCAAAAAAATATTGACGCTGCCCTTGCCAAGGACAACGCCAAATAAGCTATTCTCCCCTGCCACGGAAATCAACTTTTAGAGTTCGTCCCAGAGCAGCCGGATGAGGGGCAATTTCCCGTAAGCTGCTGCTCGTTTGCGCCCTCATCAGTCACCTGCGGTGACAGCTTCCCCCCAACCGGGGGAAGCCTTTAGAGAAAATTTGATTTCTGTAATTCCCTGCCGCCTACGGGCGGCTTTTTTGTTTGCACCGGGCATTGTCATGCACGCCCGGGCGCCGGACGGAATACGCTGGGGCAAAAGCATACTTTTACCAGCAAAGGAGCGTATCTCCATGAAGAACACCGGAACTCTCCGCATCCAGGCCTTTGCGGCCCGTCAGTCCAGCCCTGTCGAGGGTGTGACCGTCACCGTCAGCGGCAACGGCTTCACCGCCACCCGCCTGACCGACGCCGAAGGCAACGCCGACGATGTCACCCTTACCACCCCCGCCTGTGCTCTCTCGCTGGACGAGAACAACACCACGCAGCCCCCCTACGCGGTCTGTGACCTCGTGGCCTCCAAGACCGGCTACCGCACCGTCCGCATCCAGGGCGTGCAGGTCTTTCCCGGGCAGGTGACGCTGGCCCAGCCCGAGATGATACCCGACACCGAGGAGATGCGGGACACGCCCAACGTCCCCATCGTCATCCCACCCCACAGCCTCTTCACCGGCGACGGCGGCAGCGGCCCGAACCCGTTCCTCTCCTGTACGCCGCGGGTGCTGGACCGGGTCATCATCCCGAAGAATATCACCGTCCATCTCGGCAGGCCCGCCGCCGCGGCCCGGAACGTCACCGTCTCGTTCCGCAGCTATATCGCCAACGTGGCGTCCAGTGAGGTGTATCCGACCTGGGCTGACGAAAACAGCCCAGCGGGGCAGCTAAACTGCCTGCCGACTCAGAAATTCCATTCGATCGTGATTTTTTGTTCTCCCGTAAGCGGATCTTTTGGGCTGACAATAACACGATGGACCAGCAGCACAACAAGTTCGCGGGTCAGGCACGAAACCTGTGCCAGTTCACGGACACGCTGCCTCTGCGTCTGGACTCCACCGGTTTCTTCCTGCTGTTGTTCCAGTTCCGTTTCCAATGTATCGATCCGGGTCTCTGCCTTTTTCACTTCTTCCAGAAAGGTCTGGTTCATTTCAGAAAACTGAACGGCATCAATTAAACCTGACACCTTATCCAGATACAACTCCTGCATGGCCTTGCGCCGCCGGGCTGCTTCGCTCTTCAACCGTTCCAACTCGTCACGCCTGGCCTGCTCTCGCTGCCGGATGGGGTCATCCTGTTCTGGAAGGGCAACTTTTTCAGGGTCAAAATAGTCTGCCGCATACGCCCGGATACGTTCCAGTACCGCATTCTCCAAGGCGTTCATATCGGTACAGGTCTTGTTGCCGCACACTTCCGGTGCGCGCTGGTGCATCCGGCAGCGGACATAGCGTCTTTGGGTTCCATCCGCTCCCGGCTGACGGCCAGTCTGCTCCATGCAGCTGCCACAGCATCCACAAACCACTTTTTTTGCCAACGGATGGATCGTTCCCTTCTCGCCGCTCCGGGTGCGCTCCTGCATCATCCCCTGGACCGTTTCAAACATTTCTCGCTCAATGATCGCTTCATGCGTATTTTCTACAACGATCCACTGCGATTTTGGAAGCCAAATCGTCTTTTCAGACTTGTAACTTATCTTTTTATGCTTTCCCTGCACCATATTTCCGATATAAAGCTGATCATGCAATATTTGATATACGGTGGGACTGCTCCAAAGCGCCGCATTTGTATTCTTTAATGCACTGCGGTAATGGATGCCATGCAGTTGCTTATAGGCCGTTGGGCTTGGAATTTTTTCGTCATTCAGGATGCGTGCGATCTTGTGTGCGCCGATCCCGTTAAGAGCCATGGAAAAGATCCGCCTTACCACTTCGGCTGCTTCCGGGTCGATGATGAGTTTTCCTTTTGCATTTGGGTCTTTGCAGTATCCATACCGTGCAAAAGAGCCGATGAACAGTCCCTCTTTCCGCTTGTGGTCAAGCACCGAGCGGACATTGGTGGACAGATCTTCCAGATACCACTCGTTGATCAGGCCGTTGATCTGGCGGGATTTTTTGTTCGCGGTATCGTTGGTATCCACATGGTCTACCACCGCAATGAAGCGGATGCCCCACTCCATGAACTTTCCGTGCAGATATTTTTCCACGAGCTCCATGTCACGGGTGAAACGGGATTGCGTTTTGGCCAGTACCACATCAAACCGATGTTCGCTTGCGGCTTGCAGCATCGAATTGAATGCCGGGCGGTTCCGGTCGATGCCGGAATAGTCCTCATCCGAATAGATCTGGTAAATATCAAATCCGTTCTCCAGGGCGTACTGGAGCAGCATCGACTTTTGATTCTGAATGCTCTCCGATTCACCAATTTTATCTTCATCTTCTTTGCTCAGGCGGCAATAAATTGCTGCTTTCATGATCTGCCCCCTTCTTTTTGTACACGAGCATCCATGCGCAGCATAACGCATCCCTCCTTCCAATTCAGGGATGCCGCATCAGGCGCAGGATCTTGGAGGAACGGCATTGAGCAATCCATCGATGATATATCGCTCAAATTCTTTTTGAAACCGTTCTTTGCGCTGTTCGTTGTTGTCCGAACGAAATTTTTCGTGCAGAATAAAAGGAGCTTTTTTCATCGAATCCCCCTTTTCGGTCCACCTGGTCGTGATATGTGTCACTTCAGTCTATTTCCAGTCAGCGAAATTCAGAACTTTCCATATTTTTCATGCAAAATATTGCAAGACGTTCAAAATCAACTTGAAACGCTTTTGCCGCAATGGTACAATTATATTGTCATTTTATGGAAACTCGGCGCAAAGCCCCGTGCGGACAGGCCGCAAGCGTCGGAGTTCCTGTGGGATGTGTAAGAATCGCTAAGGCAGCACTGCGCTACTGCACTTGTGTAGTATTGCTTTCCGAAAATGTGAGGGGGAATGAACTATCTGGAAAGCGCACCGGAGCGGGTCAGCTATGTTTCCAACTCGCTGACCAAGGACGACTCCCGGATGGTGTTTCTGGAACAGCTCTCCACCCCCATCACACTGCAAAGCGGAGAAAAAGAGATCACCCTGCGCTACTTTGGCATCTCCCAGAGCATGACCCAGCTGAACGATTATTTCCGCTGTGACGCCTACGAAAACAACAACAGCGTCTATGTGCTGGATAACGATGGCTTCAAGCTGTTCAATGCCAATGACACCGAGCTGCTGAAGGGACACAACGTATACACCGTGCTCTCCCAGATGTCCTATCTGCACGGCTCTTCCTTTGCGGGGGCAAAGGAGCGGCTTGCCCGCACAGGCTCCTGCTATTCCAACGCCGTGCTGGATGGGACTGAGTATTTCTACGCCCTGAAGCAGATGGAAAACGCCCAGTGGACACTGGCGTTCCTTGTTCCGGCAGAATATGTGGCCGTGAATACGCAGAAGCTGGTCAACATCGTCATGGTCATCATCATCGTCATCGCGATGGTGTTCTCGGTCATAACAGTTTTTGTCGGCTGGTTTCTCCTGCGGCAAAAGCAGCAGCAGGAGCTGCGGGCTGAAAAAGAAGCGAACCTCCGTCTGGAACAATACAACATCCATCTGACGCAGGTAAACGATGAGCTGCGGCAGGCGCAGGATGCTGCCGCAGAGGCGTTACAGTCCGCAGAGCGCGCCAGCAAGGCCAAGACGGACTTCCTCTCCAACATGAGCCACGACATCCGCACCCCCATGAACGCCATCATCGGCATTACCACCCTGATGAAAAACGAGCTGCACCAGCCGGAAAAGCTGGCCGAACATCTGGACAAGCTGGAAACTTCCGGTCAGCTGCTGCTGGGCATCATCAACAATATTCTGGATATGAGCCGCATCGAGAGCGGCAAGACCACCCTGAATGTGGAAAAAATGAACCTGCCCCAGCAGGTCAGCCAGCTGGACAGCATCATCCGTCAGCAGGCAGGCCAGCGCCGCCAGACCTTTACGGTAAACACCCATCTGCAGCACGAAAACGTACTGGCAGACCCCAACCGCCTGAATCAGGTGCTGATGAACATCCTCTCCAACGCGGTCAAATATACGCCCAAGGGCGGGCATATCCGGTTGGAGGTGGAAGAGCTGCCCCGGAACGAGCACTTCGCCCGGTACCGCTTTGTGGTGCAGGATGACGGCATCGGCATGAGCGAGGCTTTCCAAAAGACCCTTTTTGACCCCTTTACCCGCGAGGAAAAATCCGGCACCAACAAGGTGCAGGGTACCGGCCTTGGCATGGCCATCACCAAGAACATCGTAGACCTGATGGGCGGTTCCATCAGCGTGGAGAGCGCCCCCGGCAGGGGTACCCGCTTTGAGGTCGTGCTGGAATTTCCCATTGATACGGAGTCGGATCATGCGCAGAAGGTGCAGGCTCTGCCGGAGGAAGCAGAAGAAACTTCTCCCCTGTCCGGCATGAAGTTCCTCTGCGCCGAGGATAACGCCATCAACGCCGAAATTCTGGAAATGCTGCTGGAATCCAAGGGCGCACACTGCACAATTTACCCCAACGGGCAGGAGATCGTGGATGCCTTTGCCAGCGTCAAGCCCGGCGAGTACGACATGATTTTGATGGACGTGCAGATGCCGGTGATGGACGGCCTGGAGGCCACCCGCCGCATCCGCAATGGCGAAAATCCGCTGGGCAGGATCATCCCTATCCTTGCCATGACCGCCAACGCCTTCCTTGAGGATATGCAAAAGAGCAAGGAAGCCGGCATGGACGAACATCTCTCCAAACCCGTGGACATTGCAGCTCTGGAACAGACGGTGAAACGCTTCCGCGTTGCCCCTCCCCATTAAAAAATAGCGGAAAAGCGCGTTTTCGCAGATGAAACACACAAATGATGTAGAAGAGGGTCAGAACGTGAATACACTTTCCGAGATCGAGGAATATTACAAAGCGCGTGAGCAGCAGCTGTTGAAAAAACTTCATCAACAGGGAGCCGCTCTTGCCGCAGCGGAGCAGGCGCTGAAACAACTGACCGAAAATCAGAAAGTATCGGAGGACGAAACAGCCCGACAGCGCGCTGCACGGGAGCAGCAGCTCAAAGACGAGCTTTATCGGGATCCGCTGACAGGAATTTACAACCGCCGCTATTACGAAGAAGTTGCCCGCAAAACCATCGGCCCGGCGGGTGTCGCACTGATGGATGTGGATGATTTCAAGATCTGCAACGATACCTATGGGCATTACGCCGGAGATATGGCACTGAAAACGGTGGCAAACACCATCCAGTCCTGCATCCGGAAGTCGGACCTGCTCATCCGCTACGGCGGAGACGAATTTCTGCTGGTGTTACCCGGCATTCCGGGAGACTTTTTGCAGACCAAACTGGAACAGATCTGCACCGCCGCGCAGATGGCATCTGTACCCGGCTATTCGCATTTTCGTATCTCGCTGAGCATTGGCGGAACGATACAGTCCCTCGCCGACCCTATGGAAAACATCGTTCGCCGGGCGGATCGGCTGATGTATCAGGCAAAGGGCCGCAAGAATGCCGTCATGGTGGAGGTTCCGGGGCACAACCTGGCGGCTTTGGAAAAACTTTTGCAGAACAAGCCACAGATCTTACTTGTGGATGACTCCGCAATGAACCGCATGATACTGACAGAGATTCTGGGAGACAGTTACCACATTCTGGAAGCTGAAAACGGACGGGAATGCATGGAAAAATTGCAGGCAGAAGCCGGAAACATTGCACTGGTGCTGCTGGACATCAATATGCCCGTTATGGACGGCTTTGAAGTGCTGAAAGCCATGAATGCCAACCACACCATCGAGGATATCCCGGTCATTATGATCTCCAGCGAGGACTCCGATGCGACGATCCGGCGTTCCTATGAACTGGGCGCAAGTGATTATGTCAATCGCCCCTTCGATGCTCGTATCGTGTACCGCCGTGTGACCAACACCATCAAGCTGTACGCCAAGCAGCGACGGCTGGTGCAGATGGTCTCAGAGCAGATCCGCGCCCGTGAAAATAATACGGATACGCTGGTGGGTGTACTGAGTCATATCGTAGAATTCCGCAACGGTGAAAGCGGCGCCCATGTGCGGCACATCCGTATCATCACCGAGCTGCTGCTCCGCCGTCTGTTGGAGATCAGCAGCAGATACTCGATCACTGCGGAACAGCAGGATATGATCCCGCTGGCTTCTGCCCTGCACGACATCGGAAAAATCGGCATTGACGAAAAGATCCTCAACAAGCCCGGCAAACTGACCCCGGAGGAATTCGAGGTCATGAAGACCCACAGTATGCTGGGAGCCAAGATGCTGCATGATCTGGATAATTTTGCAGAGCAGCCGCTGCTGCAAACGGCCTACGAGATCGCCCGCTGGCACCACGAACGCTGGGATGGGCGCGGCTACCCGGATGGACTGAAGGGCGATGAGATCCCCATCAGCGCACAACTGGTCTCGCTGGCTGATGTGTACGATGCACTGACCAGCGAACGCTGCTACAAAAAAGCCTTCTCCCACGAAAAAGCCGTGCAGATGATCCTGAACGGCGAGTGCGGAGCGTTCAACCCGCTGCTGCTGCAGTGCCTGACGGATATTCAGGCTGACCTGAAAGAAGAATTACAGCAGCACAACTGAGCAATGGATGCAATAAAACAGGAGAACAAAAAGCCCAAATGAAACATAGAATCTCACGCCGTGCATTTCTGCGCGGCTGCACGCTGCTGGCGGCCTCTGCTGCCGTCGGCAGTCTGACTTCCTGCGGCGGAACCAACGCGAAGGACAGCGGTCTTCCGCAGCTCATTGTGGGAAGTGATACCTATCCGCCCTATATTTATCTGAACAATGACGGCGTTCCCGCCGGGATCGACGTGGAGATCGCCACCGAAGCGTTCCGCCGCATGGGATATACTGCCCGGTTTGAACCGATCGATTGGGAGCAAAAAACAGCTCTGGTGGAAAGCGGTACCATCGACTGCATCTGGGGCTGCTTTTCCATGGATGGGCGCGAGGAGGTATACCGCTGGGCGGGACCCTACATGGTGAGCCGTCAGGTGGCTGCGGTGGATGCCGACAGCAGCATCCGGACACTCGGCGACCTTGCCGGAAAGACCATCGCCGTGCAGAGCACCGGCAAGCCGGAGGAGATCTTTCTCAGCGGCTCCGACCCGCGCATCCCGCAGACCGTCGAGGTGTTCAGCACCGAAGACCGCAGCGTGCAGTATGCGATGCTGGCCTGCGGCTATGTGGATGCCATCGCTGCCCATGAGACGGCCATCCTGCAATACATGAAGGACAATTCCGTGGAGTTCCGCATCCTCGAAGAACCGCTGCTTGTCACCGGGCTGGGCATCGCCTTTGCCAAAAACGACAGCCGCGGGCTGGACATCCAGCTGAACGCTGTTCTTGCGCAGATGCGCACAGACGGCACACTGGAGCAGATCCTTGGCAAGTATCTTGAACATCCTTCGCAGTATCTGGAGGTGGACACCATTGGCGCGTAAAAACAAAACCATCTCAGATACATGGAGATGGGGGCTCTATCTGGTCATCGGCGTGCTTTTTATGGCCGGCGTCGTTTTTTTCTCAAGTTGGCAGGCACTGCGTGCAACGGAGGCTCGTTTCTGTCAGATCCTTGATTTTGTCAAATCCCAGTCCACCAGCTTTGAAAAGCACAATGATACGATTGTGGCCAAAGCGCTCCGCCGCGCGGCGGTATCGGTGCATCAGCTGGCACAGGACCCTGCGCTCGACCTTTCCGACCCGGAATGCCTGAACAGGCAGGCAGAGCTGCTCTGGCTCACAGGTATTTCGGTTCTGGCCCCGGACGGTACGCTCCTGTGCGAATCCACAACGAATGGCATCGGCTATGCCCGGTTTGGAGAGCAGCTCAAGAATGATGCCGTTCTGGACGTTTTCGCTTACCCGCAAAAAACCTACCTGAAGCGGGTCCTGCTGGAGGATGGGTCTGCCGTGGATGTTGCGGCACACCGGGCAGAAAGCAAAGAGGTCATCCTGCTTGCCTACCGCTATACCCCGGCAGAATTTATAGAGGGAACGGCCTTGTCCATCCAGAGCGTACTGGACGGTTACTCGGTTGAGACCAGCGGCACATTGTTCATCGTGCAGAACAATCAGGTCATTGCCTCCAACCGCCCGGAGCTGATCGGGCAGGATGCTGCGGACAGTCTGCCGGTGCGGGAGATCCGCAAAGCCGGGGCTGCCGAAACACTGACCCATACCCACGATTGGAACGGCTCCGGCTGCTATTTTGGAATGTACTGCCACGGAAGATCTTTCGATCTCTATGCGTATACGGATGAAAGATCCGTCTTCCGTGAATCGTTTCCGTTGATCTTGATGGCGCTGGCCGGTTACATCCTGCTTGTAATGGTCCTTCGGGTGCTGCGCAGACGCTCCGTGCAGGAGATGGAGCAGCAGAAGAAAGAGCAGGAGAAGAAGTATCAGGCTCAGCTGGAGGAACAGAACCGCAAACTGGAGATCGCACTCCAGCACGAGGGTGCGGCAAACCGTGCCAAGCGGGAGTTCCTGTTCAATATGAGCCACGATATTCGCACCCCCATGAACGCCATCATCGGCTTCACCTCGCTGGCTGCGACCCATATTGATAATAAGGAGCAGGTGCTGGACTACCTGAAAAAGATCTCTACCTCCAGCCAGCATCTGCTTTCCCTCATCAATGATGTGCTGGATATGAGCCGCATCGAGAGCGGAAAAGTAAAAATTGAAGAAAAAGCGGTGCATCTGCCGGACCTCGTCCACGGTGTGCGCTCCATCATCCAACCCGATGTTTCGGCAAAGCGGCTGTCGCTTTTCATCGATACCATGGACGTGGAGAACGAGGACATCATCACCGACCCGCTGCGGCTGAACCAGATCCTGCTGAACATTTTGTCCAACGCCATCAAGTTCACTCCCACAGGCGGTACGATCAGCATCCGCATTGCCCAGAAGAACGGTGCGCCCAAGGGCCGTGGCTGCTATGAGTTCCGCATCAAGGACAATGGCATCGGTATGAGCGAAGCGTTCCAGAAGCACATCTTTGAGGCGTTCAGCCGGGAGGAAAGCTCCACCGTCAGCGGCATTCAGGGTACCGGCCTGGGCATGTCCATCACCAAGAACATTGTGGATATGATGGGCGGCACCATCGCGATCGAAAGTGAACCGGGCAAGGGCAGCGAATTCATCGTAGATCTCTGCTTCGCACTCAGCGGACAAAAGGTGGAGCCCAAGCAGCTCCCGCAGTTGGAAGGGCTGCGCGCATTGGTAGCAGACGACGATACCGACACCTGCCTGAGCGTCAGCACCATGCTGTCCAAGATCGGGATGCGGCCGGAGTGGACGATCTCCGGCCGGGAAGCGGTGATCCGCACCCGATACGCCATGGAGCAGGGCGACGAATTCAGCGTCTACATCATCGACTGGCTCATCCCCGATATGAACGGCATCGAGGTCGTGCGGCAGATCCGCAAGGTGATCGGGAAAAGCTGCCCTATCATCATTCTGACGGCCTACGATTGGACGGATATTGAAGAGGAAGCCCGCGCTGCCGGAGTGACCGCCTTCTGCGAAAAGCCGCTGTTCCTTTCCGAACTGCACAGAGTGCTGGCAGAGCCGTACGGTGCAGAGCCTGCCTGTAAGCCAGCACAGCCAGCTGCCTCCGAGCTCAAGAGAAAGAAACTTTTGCTGGTGGAGGACAATGCCTTGAACCGTGAGCTCGCGCTGGAGATCCTGAAGGAAGCGGGCTTTGCGGTAGACACTGCTGAGGATGGCGAGATCGCTGTCCAGAAGATGAAGCAGGCGGCCCCCGGGCAGTACGATTTGATCTTAATGGACATCCAGATGCCCAAGATGGACGGTTACGAGGCAACGCGGCAGATCCGCGCCCTGCCGGATGCTGCAAAGGCAGGCATTCCCATCTTTGCAATGACGGCAAATGCCTTTGAAGAAGACCGTCAGAATGCATTGAAGGCCGGTATGGACGGCCACATTGCAAAGCCGCTGGATATTCCACATCTGCTGCAGGTCCTTACAGATGTACTGAAATCATAACGGCTGCCAGCCGACAAAAGCAAAAGCACCCGCAGCAGGCTTCGCAGAGGCTCTTGACCTCTGGAAGCGAATGCTGCGGGTGCTTTATTTCTTTTCTGTCTGACAGGCGTTTGGCTCACAAAATTTTGCGCAGCTCCTGCATAAGGTCGCCGATCACGATGGGCTTGGACAAAAAGCCGTTCATGCCGCTTTCCAATGCGTTGCGGCGGTCCTCGTCGAAGGCGTTGGCGGTCATGGCAAGGATGGGGAGCTTTGCCCGGGCAGGGTCATCCAGTGCGCGGATCTTCCGGGTGGCGGTGTAGCCGTCCATCACCGGCATCTGCACATCCATCAGCACCAGATCATAGCTGCCCGGCGCTGCGGTGCTCACCTTTTCCACCGCCACTTCACCGTTTTCCGCCGTATCGACCCGGAAGCCGTACTCGCGCAGGATCTCCTGTGCGATCTCGCGGTTCAGCTCGTTGTCCTCTACCAGCAGGATGTGTCTGTCCTTGAAGTCGGCGTTCTTTTCCGGCAAAAGCTCCTGCGGCGCATCTGTCAGCTTCTGGCCGAGGGCGCGCATCAGAGTCTCGCGCAGGTCAGACAAGAACATGGGCTTGGAGCAGAAGGCAGTCACACCGGCGGCCTTTGCCTCTACCTCAATGTCAGACCAGTCGTAGGCCGTCAGGATGATAATGGGGGTATCGTCGTTCAGGCTGCGTATCTGGCGGGTGACCTCGATGCCGTTCATATCCGGCAGCCGCCAGTCGATGATATAGGCGTGGTAGACATCGCTCATCTCGATGGACTGCCGCGCGCGCAGCACCGCTTCCTTGCCGGAAAGGGTCCACTCCGCGCGCATTCCCACCTTGACCAGCATCTTTGTCACGCTGTCGCAGGTGTTGAAATCGTCGTCCACCACCAGAGCCTTCAGGCCTTCCAGCTCGGTGATCTTTTCCACCGGGCGGTGCTCTGCCTGCACCCGCAGCGGCACACGAATGATAAACTCGCTGCCCTTGCCCTGCGCTGTCTGCACCTCGATGGTGCCGCCCATCATATCCACGATGTTTTTGGTGATGGCCATGCCAAGGCCGGTGCCTTGGATACGGCTGACCGTGGAGGTGCGCTCCCGCTCAAACGGCTCAAAGATTTTTTTGGCAAATTCCGGGCTCATGCCGATGCCGTTGTCCTTGATGCGGAACTCGTACTGCCCGCAGCCGCGCACCTGCCCGGCAAGCTGGCGCACCCGCACCGAGACCGTGCCGCCCGCCGGGGTAAACTTGATGGCGTTGGACAGCAGGTTCAGCAGGATCTGGTTCAGCCGGGTCTTATCGCAGTAGACATCCTCGTCGGCCACATCCATCGCGTCCATATAAAGCTCCAGCTGTTTTGCGTAGATCTGCCCACTGACAATGGTTTTCAGATCGTGCAGCACCTCCGAAAGGTTGACTTCCACCTCTTCCAGATGGAGCTTTCCGCTTTCGATGCGGCTCATATCCAGCACATCGTTGATGAGCGAGAGCAGATGGTTGCTGGAAGCAAGGGTCTTGGCCAGATAATCCTTCACCCTCTCCTTGTCGTCGATATTGCTGATCGCCAGTGTGGTAAAGCCTATGATGGCGTTCATGGGGGTGCGGATGTCGTGGGACATATTGGAAAGAAAGGTGCTCTTGGCGCGGTTGGCAGTCTCGGCGGCGGCAACGGCATCCGAAAGCGCCTGATTCACCTGTTTGTCGGCGGTGCGGTCGGACATGACAAGGATGTATTTGGTCCTGCCCTCCACCTCGCTGCCTATGGCGATGTTATGGAACCAGCGGCGCTCTTTGGTTTCCAGATGCTCAAACTCGAGATCCCATTCCCGCTGCTGCCCGCTGAGAAGCCCATCCAGAAAGTTTTTGCCCTGCTCCGAGGCGCCCAGCTTGTCCAGAGCAAAGGCATTTTGCCGGACTTCTCTCCACGGGATGCCCAGCAGCCGCTCAATATTCGGGCTGACATAATCCACCTTGGAGGTCTCTGCGTCCAACATCAGGAAAACGTCGTCCACGTTCAGCGAGAGCTTCTGGAACAATTCATCCCGGTACAGGAGCTTGGTGTTCTTCTGGCGCAGTGCGGCATGGCTTCTGCGCACAATGAGCAGAATGACCAGCACCGCAAGACCTACGGCGATGCCCGCTACGATCTGTATCGTATGGAACCACAGCTTATCCAGATTGGCATTGACAATGCTGACCGGCACAAGCCCCACCATCGTCCAGCTCTGGACTGCTGTGCCCTCGTAAACCAGATAATAGCTGGTGTCGCCCAGCGTTACCTTCATGTTTCCGCTGCTGCCCTGTGCAAAGGCATTGGACAGATCCAGGATCTGCGCCTCGGAAAGATCGGAATGGTCGCGCAGCATCGCAATGAAGTTGTAGATCGTTTCCTTGCGGTTTACAGAATTGTCGATGACCACCCGCCCATCCGGGTAGATGACATAGTTGCTGGCATTGCCCTCAAAGGCAGAGCTGTCCAGCAACCGAAGCACCGCATCATTATAATAAGAGATGGCAATGGCATCGTAGGCAAAGCCCCGGTAGCTGCCCTGCGTTTCGGGACAGATGAACGCAAGCATCTGGGGCTTGCCGGGCAGCGCCGTGTTCACGACGACATCCTCATCGTGAGCGAGCCTTTCGTCCAGATTGGTCTGCAGGCCAAGATAGCCGGTCTCCCCGGTCACGGTCATGTAGTTGCCGTCATAGGTAAGAAAGTAGAATTCGGCAAATCCGGTGCTCTGCTGCGCTGCCTCGATATATGCCTGAATCTCTGCTTCATCCGAGGTACTTTCCAGAAAGCCGTTGTACAGATGCAGATAGGTCAGGTTCTTGCGTACCATCTCTTTCAGCATATTATTGGATTTATGCAGCACCTCTTCCAGATGCGAGGTACTTTCCTGATAGATGGTCTGGGACACAAATGAGATGTACTGAAGGCTGAAACCTGCTATCAGCAAGACCAGAAGAAGGATGGCAGCAGCAACAGGGAGCCACTTTTGCCGGGGATGGCAGTTTCGTTTGGATTCGTGCTTTTCGTCTTCCATCCCGCTCACCTCAGTGTCATGTAGTTTTCAGGCTCTGCAAGCGCTGCGCCGCCGCCGGAGACATGATCGCGCCATCTGTTTTTTACCCATGTATCTCCGTCCAAAGACGCGCCGCTTTCGCTCGCAAGCAGCGCTTCCATCTGTTTTTCCGCTGCCAGACAGGTCACGGTAACGGTGTCGTCGTCCCGGAGCGGCTGTCCGTTCCGGGTGATGCCGGTCAGGGTATAGCTGCCGCCTGCCTCTTTGACCTCCACGGCAATGCCGCTGACCACCGGCAGAGAGCCGCGGTTGAAGGGCACAAACCCGCCCTCGCAGCCCTCCACAAAGGCGCGGACGGTCTCCTTCAGCTCTGCGCCGGTCATGGTGCGCTGGCGGGACATCAGACCGTTGGGCATGATCATGGAAACAGCCATTTTTTTGTTATAATCTGCCTGCAGCACACTGCCGGTAAAGCTGTTTGCGGTGGCAAGCAGCACATCGGTGCCATAAACGCCCCGCAGCGTGTTCGCCATGACGGAGAAGGAGGCGCTGCCGCCGTTTGCGTGGAATACATTGGAATAGCTCTTCCCGGAGGTCAGCACGATCTCGTCATCGGCAGGCGTTTCTTCGGCAAGAAGCCGGGCATTGAACGCACGATAAGCCTGCTGTGCCGTGTACTTGCCCGCGATCATTTTGGAGACAACGTCCTTGGAGACGGCAAAGAAATCGTTGGAGGCGATGCGGATATACATGTGGTTTTCTTCCACCACATCGCGCACATCCTTCATGTACTCGGTCAGGCGCAGGGGGACGTTCTGGCTGTAGCTCAGCAGATCCTGCCCGTCGGCAACGATGCGGCTCTGCGCCTCCTCGGAGAGCATGACATTCAGCACCTTCATGGCTTTTTCGCGGCGCGCGGTGTCCTGCTCCAGATCGCGGTTCAACGCCACCTGGAAATAGGGGGTGGTCATGATCCACTTTTCGCCGTTCTGGCTGAAGAAGGGCAGGAAGATCGTGTCGATGCCCTCATCCTGAAACATCTTGACACCGGCAGAGCTGCCAAAGTACATGGCAACTTCTCCGTTCCGGAACATCCCGGTCACATCGTCGTAATTCAACGCAAGATCGTCTGCCGTGAGATGGGTATCCTGAATGAACTGCGCCATCCGCTCAAACGCCCCCGGCCACACGGTGTCGTCCAGACCCACCCGTTCGGTGCTGGCAGGGTCGCTGTAAGCAGTGCGCCACTTGCGCCCATCAGTCGTGGTAAGCTCGGCAGCGGAAAGCCCCTGCAGCGTTTCCATGCAGGTGTAGTCGTAGGTATAATCGGCGGTAAAGCCGCGGATGCCCACCTTCTCAAACGCCTGACAAGCCGAAACGAAGCTCTCGTAATCGGTGGGCAGAGGAATATCGTACTGCTCAAAAAGGCTGCGGTTGACCACAAAGCCGTGGGCATCCGCACACACCGGCAGCCAGTTCACGCTGCCGTCCTCGTTTTTAAAGCTGTTGAGGTAGGTGTTGTACACAGCGCCCGCCTCGTTGGTCAAGGCAAGGTTCATCAGGCTGTCCTTCAAGGGAGCCGCATCGTGCAGCGAGAAGCGGCAGCAGGTGATAATATCCGGCAGACCGCCGTTCTCCTGCAAAAACTTGTAAAAATCCAAATCGTTGTTGCCCACGATGAATTCAATATTTACATCCGGCAGCTGGGACTGGATATAGGGCGCATAGGTTTCGTACAGGCTGGTACTCCACAGATACACCTGAATGGTCTGAGCATCCTCCTGCTTTTCCACATTTTCGGCGGTTTTTATTCCGCAGCCGGTCAGCAGGGAGACCGCCATCACCAGTGCTATAAGCACGGAAAACAGGCGGTGCAATGTTCTTTTGTTCATCAAATCGTTTCCCTCACAACTCTTGGGCAGCTGCCGTTCTGCGATCCCGAATACCACAAAAAGGCATCGATACAGCATGACAGAACTATAGGATTATTTTACCACCGCCATGATGGATTTTCAATAAAATTTCATATGTTGATTCATAAAAGCAGCGCGTCCGATTCCTTTGCGCCAGTCGATGCAGCTTTTTTTGAACAGTATATATACCAACACATACAGTATGTAGTGCAACATTATAACAGAAGCATTTCAAGAGTTTATGCTTGTGAATACTGCTTATGTTCTATTATTATCACTTGATAAAAAGGCCGTCGAGGATGCCGCCCGGACCAGTTCCTGCATCTCGCTCCGCACCTTGCGGCAGTCCGGGCAGGCAGCTTTGGCCAGTTGGGTTATTTTGCTCCCCGTGGCCCGAGCAGGCCCTGCGGGCCAACATCCACTGCCAGATCTCGCTGGCTCTCAACCGCATCTACACCGAGTGGTACCCCAGCAAGGGCTACAGTTTCAACATCACCAACTCCACCAGCTACGACCAATACTACGTCCATGGCCGGACGGTGTTCGACGTCATGGTGCGGCTGACGGACGACATCTTCAACACCTATATCCGCAAGACCGGCACCGTGAACCCCTACTACGCCGAGTACTGCGACGGAAAATCCGTCACCTGCCCCGGCCTCAAGCAGTGGGGGACAGTCACTCTGGCCAATCAGGGCCGCAACGCACTGAGCATCCTCAAATACTACTATGGCAACAACATCGAGATCATCCGCACCAACAACATCCAGTCCATCCCCCAGAGCTACCCCGGGAGCCCTCTGCGGCAGGGCAGCACCGGAGCGGCGGTGTTCACCCTGCAGCGGCAGCTCAACCGCATCACCAAAGACTATCCCTTCCTCGGCCTGCTGACGGTGGACGGCATTTTCGGCCGCAAGATGACCGAGACGGTCAAAAAGTTCCAGAGGCAGTTCAACCTCACCGCCGACGGCGTGGTGGGCCGCAGCACCTGGTATAAGATCAGCTATATCTATGTCTCGGTGAAGGACCTCGCCGAGCTGACCAGTGAAGGCGAGACATTCAGCGGCACCCTCCCGGACGGCTCATGGAACCTCGGCAGCAGCGTCCTCAAACAGGGCTCCACCGGCAGCGAGGTAGAGCAGCTTCAGTTCTGGCTGAGTACGCTGGCTCAGTATGAGAGCAGCATCCCCTCTGTCACGGTGGACGGCGGCTACGGCAGGGGGGACGAGGCTGGGTGACCGAAGATGC
>OGRY01001106.1_pt1 | contig 20757 bp, 12 predicted proteins | sample 1553551 | NCBI WGS metagenome assembly OGRY01 (sample SAMEA2580101, study PRJEB22360) | human gut metagenome | biome: human gut; feature: human-associated habitat; material: faeces | place: Denmark | collected 2008/2010
TCCAGAAGATAGTTAAGTATTGTAAGGACAATGGAATTGAGCTTATATGTGTTACCACACCAATTCCACCATCATCTGTTGCTTCAGGTGCTGCAAATGAGGCTAATACATATTTCAGACAGATATGTGATGAGAACAATGTGAAATATATTGATGGCAATCTTATTAAGAATGAGGTGCTTGATGTAAGTGATGATGATTTCTCAGACTGGGAAGGACACATGAATGGTGAACTTGCAGAGCAGTTTTCAGAGATACTTACAGAGATACTTATGAAGGAAGATAATTCGAAATATTTCTATAGCGGCTATGATGAGTGTATAGAAGCAATTAAGGTGAGACAGGCGCAATGATTGTATACCAAAGAACTCAGATATATGGTACTTATGTACATTTAAAGAGATTTTTTATGAAAAAACTGTGATAAAACAGTGAAACTGGAAAAAATTGCTTGCTATAAACATAACAATGTGCTACACTCCTATCACTGCATATGTTGAATCTGCAGGTAGTAAAGCGTCATGATGTATTACATAACCGTTACCGCATTTGAGACACTTAGGCTACGCCAGAGGAAATCATATGTATTAACAATACGCCTGCTTTGGCGGGCACCACGCCGGTGTGGCGGAACTGGCAGACGCACAGGACTTAAAATCCTGCGGGACTTATACTCCCATACGGGTTCGATTCCCGTTGCCGGCATTATATTAAGGCTGTACAAGAATGGATGGATTCTTATTCTTGTACAGCCTTTTTTGCGTACTGAGATGGGAGAGAGTATGGAGAATTTGTATTTGTGTTGGCAGGAAGTTAAAAAATAATGATAAATCGTAATTACGGTATTGACATGCAGGTATATTGATTGTATATTGAATATACGCAAAGGGGACAACAGATACGAAGAAATATTGGCAGATAAGGAGGGAGTGAGTAATATGTGTGATGTTGCACAGAGACTGGAAGACAGAGGGATACAAAAGGGAATAAAGCAGGGGATACAGAAAGGAATAAGTCAGGGAGGTAATCAGATGATTTACTCTTTAGTTGAGGATAGAAGTATAAGTCTGGAAGTTGGTGCAAGAAAACTTGGAATATGCAGAGAGAAATTAAGAGCCAATATGATAAATGCAGGATACAAATGTCCTGATGAACAATGAATGATATACAATTCTGCCAAACAATAGAATAAAAATTATGCTAGAGAAATAACAATGCCAGAAATAAACACTGGTATTGTTATTTTTTTGACTTATAAGAGAAAATATAAAAAAATCCTAAAATTTGTGAAAAATTACAATGCATCTAATATATGAGAAAATGTCAGAAGCCAGTAAATGCGGTGGTTATGGGCTTTGCAATAAGGCGGATTGGACGGATTGTAGAGAAAAAATATATTAATTGCCATCTGCATTGTGAAAAATGCACAAAAACATATGCCCCATAGGGGACTGGAGATGTCATTGTTACCAATAGTTTAGATTGACTAGGGGGGGGTATTGTGATAATCTTATAAAAGTTTCGAGGGAAAGGTGCGCAGTCCCTCAATATCATTAAAACGCTGTATTTTCAATTTTAAGAGCGTTTTGAGTAACAAGGAGGCAATTTATGAAAAAGAACAGAAAACGGATTGTGGCGGCGTTCATGACGGTTCTCATGGCGTTGACATTAGTCCCAACATGGCTGTTGGGTGGTGCGTTTGCTACTACAGCTAAGGCCGAGGAAGGTGTTAAACTTTCATATAAGTATGTACAAGCAGCTGATACGCCAGATGATTTTTCAAAAACTATAAGTGATGGAAATGGCGAGGTAATTAAAATAGAGGCTGTTAAAGGTACTCTTGGTCAGGGAAGTGCTTCAGGAGATTACTTATCTGTAAAACCTGGATCAACTAGTGAGGCAATGTCTACAACAGATGCAAAATCAGGAGTTGTTACAAAGGATACAATGCCTAAAAACGGTTATGTAAAATTAACTGTAAACAGAGATTCTGATATAAGTGTTAATGTTGGTATTAATAATACTAAGATGAATTTTTGTATTGTAAAGCAGGTAGGGGAAACATATTCTTTTGTTGTTTCTGAGTATGAATCAGCCAAATTTTCTAATAAAGAATTTAAGATTAATGATGCCAAAAAAGGCGATACATACTATATATTTACTACAAATGGTAAAGAGGTAAGATTTTACAGCTTAGAAATAACAGGAGATTTCTTCAAAATAGATGCTCCTAATGCAAAAGCATCAGCAATAAAAGCTACACAGGATACAACAGATCCATCAAAGGTATCAGTTGATGTTTCTGGATTATCTGTTAATGAAAAAGGACCAGATGCTTATTATGCTGTAGAGAGAGTTAAGACATCATATGGTTCAGATGCAGAACCAGACTGGAATGATGCAGAAGAAGTATATAAGTATACAGGAAAAGAGACATCATTTAAGTATGATGATACAGTAAGCAAGTCTGGTACATACTATTACAGAGTTGTTGGTAAGGGTGTTGCATCAGATGATTCAGTAGGTGCTGCAACAACAGCTGGTATTCAGTATGAAGCAGCGCTTGAAATCAGTGCTACAGGAGATGTTAATAAGGTAACTGCTACATGGGCAGATATTGAGACAGCTTCGTCATATAATGTATATGTATATAAGAATACAGAAGCTTGTCCTACAAAAGCTACTAAGACTGTTTCAGAAGAGGAAATAGCAGCATTTAAGAAGGCAAAGACAGCTATTAGCTGTACAGTGGATGGTCTTGAAGCAGGTTATAAGTATAATGTTAAGGTTGATGCTGTAAGAAAAGCAGGAACAAAGAGCAGTAATATTGTTACAGTAAGAGCATTAGAGCAGATTGATACTTCTAAGGCTATAACAGGAATGAAACTTGTTGATCAGCAGACAACAGTTCCTGTTACTGTAATCAGAGATAAGGGACAGATAACAGCGTTCCAGCCAGCTACAACAGGTGGTGTATCATCTAAGGGATTTAGTAATACATCATATGTTGTATTGAATAATACAGTTGCAAAGGATAAGGACTTTACTCTTACAGCAGATGTAACTGTAAAGGCTAAGCCAGCATCGTCAGGTGCAGGACTTTATGTTGGTGCATTTACAGATATTGATAAGTCAACAGCAAATCTTTATGCAGTTGGTTTCAGAGGTGCTAACAGTGGAATATGTGATTTAGTTTATTACAGAAATAAGGCGAATGGTTCTTATTCAGGTGGTAAATATAATAGTGTAGTTAATGCGTATACAAATGATACAGTATATTCTGTAACAGTAACAAGAAAGAGTGGTAAGTATACTACAGAAGTCAAGACAGCAGATGGCAAAGTTAACTTTAAGTCTTCAGAGGAAGAACCTTCAAAAGCACTTATGGGCGATGTTAATGTTGGATTTGCAGTTATTGGTACAACAGCAGTAGTTAATAACTTAAAGGTTGTATCTGGTTCAGATACATTATTTGATGCTTCAACACTTACTGGTACATATTCACCATTTAGTGATAACTGGGATGCATATGAGGGAGTATCAGTTACAGGAACAGTTAATGATAATGAGAATGGTAAAATTACAGTAACAGTTGATGGAGAAATTGGTACATATGGTGCAGGCTTAATCGATGTTAATATGTACAATGCAGCAGGTGAACTTAAAGATACTAAGACAATAACAGCATGGAACACAACTTCTAATGAAGTGGAGTTTGCACCAGATGCAACAGGTGTATATTATTTCGAAGCAGTTGCGAAGAGAACAGGTGTTACAAAGACATATGCATCAGCTAAGTATAAGACAGAGGGATATATCCTTCCACTTAAGGCACCAGAAATACAGTTGAGAACAGCAGAAGAAAGCAGGATGGAAGTTACTTGGGATGCAGTTCCTGAAGCAACATCTTACAAGGTTGAATATAAGAAGAGCGATGCAGCAGAATTTACAACACTTGTTGCGTCAACAACAAATCTTTCAGTTAAGACAGAACCACTTATTGTTGGAGATACATATATTTTCAGAGTAACAGCAATGAGACAGTTAGATGGTGCAGAGAAGGTGTCAAAAGAGGCATCTCTTCAGGTTGCAGACCATGAACAGTTCACATGGAAGTTCTCAGCATTTGGACAGGGTGTAACTGTAAAAGAAGGAAATCTTAGCGATAAGGATTCATCATTTAATGGTTATTCAGGAGAAGTTAATTCAGATGGTAAGGTTAATGTATGGTCTCTTGGAAGCAAGGGTAAGTTAGTACCAGCTTCAACAGATGGTGTTGCTTTCTATTATGCAACAATACCTACAAGCAAGAACTTTACACTTACAGCTACAGCTAATGTTAATTCTTGGACATATACTAATGGACAGGAAGGTTTTGGCCTTATGGCTGCAGATGCCGTTGGAAATAACGGAGATTCATCAGTATTCTGGAATAACTCATACATGGCTTCAGTAACTAAGGTTGAGTATTACAGCAATGTTGATGAAGAGACCGGTGAGGCTTCAGTAAGCAAGACTTCAGGAGATAAGATTTCTATGAAGCTTGGTATTGGCTCACAGGAAAAGATTGGTGTTACTAAGAATAACATTGAGAAACTTAAAGATAATGATACTGATACAGTAACTAATGAATTTAAGTCATCAATGACAACTCTTGAAACATCTAAGTTGGGATCAGATCCAGGAACATATAATCTTATTGGTAATTACACTAATACAGATAAAACATTTAAGAATACAACAGTTGCTAATCCTATGACATCAGTTAAGCTTACAATCAGAAAGAATAACACAGGTTATTTTGTAAGCTATACAGATGCAAGTGGCAATACAACAACTAAGAAGTATTATGATACAGAAGCACTTAGCCAGTTAGATGAAGATAATGTTTATATTGGTTTATTTGCATCAAGAACTTGTGATGTAACATTTAGTGATATTTCACTTACAACAATTAATCCAGAGGATGATGATCCAAAGGAAGAGAGACCTATGGAATATAAGGATGTTGTTTTAGGTATATCATCTGCTTCAACAGCAAGCACAGAAGATTATAAGCTTAAGGGTATGTCTAATGTAGATGGTCATGTAGTAGTAACAAAGGGCGAGGAAGTTGTTGGCGAAGGTGATGTTAAGGCATCAGAAGCATTCGCATTTGATACAAAGCTTAAGGTTGGTGATAACAAGTTTGTTGTTACACTTACTCCAGATGAGAACTTCAAGTTTGGTGATTACGAACTTCCAACATCATATGATCCGGTAGAAGTATCTAAGACAGTAACATATGCATACTTCACAGGTGATTTGATTTATGTAAGTGCTGAGGCTACTGCAGCAGTTGATGAAGCTAAGGCTAATGAGACTTATTCATCAAAGGCACAGATTAACTCAGGCAAGGGTACAAAGGGTAACCCAATTGATATTTACAATGCAGTTGCTTATGCAAAGGCTGGACAGAAGATTCTCCTTCTTGCAGGTGACTATAAGGTAGCTAATAACTTATTAATTCCATTTGGAATTGATGGTACAAGCGAGAAGCCAATCTACATGATGCCAGAACAGGCAGGAACAAGAGTAGTTCTTGACTTCGCGGGTACAACAGGAGAAGGTATAACACTTTGCGGTAACTACTGGTATATCCAGAACATAGATGTAACAAATTCAGCTAATGGTAAGGATGGTATCCATGTAGCAGGAAGTTACAATGTATTAGATTCAGTTAATACATACAACAATGGTAACACAGGTATTCAGATTAGTAGATTTTCAAATGTTCAGGCTAAGTCAGACTGGCCAGCATACAACACAATTAAGAATTGTACATCACATAACAATGCAGATGCAGGTTATGAGGATGCAGATGGATTCGCAGCTAAGTTAACAATTGGTAAGGGCAATGTATTCGTTGGATGTATTGCACATAACAATGCAGATGATGGATGGGATTTATTTGCTAAGGTTGAAACAGGAAATATTCCTGCAGTTGTAATCATGAATTGCGTAGCTTATGCTAACGGATATCTTGAGGATGGAACAGATGCCGGAAACGGAAACGGATTCAAGATGGGTGGTTCAAGCCTTGCAGGTGGACATGTACTTCTTAATTCAGTAGCATTTGAGAATAAGGCTAAGGGTATTGATAGTAACTCTTGCCCTGATAATGTAGTAGTAAGCTCAACATCTTACAACAATAACAACTACAATATAGCATTATATACTAACGATGCTAAGAATACAGATTACACAGCATATGGTGCTCTTTCTTACAGAAATAAGTACCAGAGTGTCTCAGATAGTCTTAAGGCTAAGGGAACACAGGATGCAGCTAAGTTATATCAGGCAACTGATTACTACTGGAAAGCAGCATCGGGTGATGCTAATGAAGCAAGCACAGTATTAACAGACAGCAGCTTTGTTTCAGTTAATACTAATTCAGTAAATGTTGATACAGCAACAGCATTAACAGAGACTGCAACATTACTTGCTGATGCAGCTTCAGCAATCAAGTATACAGCAGAACCTGTAACAAGAAATGCAGATGGAACAATCAACATGAACGGAATCATGATGCTTACAGCAGAGACAAGAGCAGCATTAGGCGCAGGCGTTGGTGCTGACGCACTTGATAAGGCTCCACAGCTTACAGCAGAGTCAAAGCAGATTCTTATTAATGCATTAGGCGAGGAAGAGTTCAATAGAATCGCAAGCTTATCATTTGCTTCACCAGTTCTTTCAAGAGAAGGTAATGAAGGAACACTTACAAAGGATTCAAGCAATATGGCATTGATGATGATATTACTTATGGCATCTGTAGCAGCTGCAGCTGGTGTAGTAGTATTTGAAAAGAAGAGAAGAATGGCTAGATAAATCTCTTATAAAAGCTAAAATATAATAATTAAAATTCCTGATAGTATGTCAATACGATGTGACTATCAGGAATTTTTTTATTGTATTAATATACTTATAATAAAGTATTATCAAAATTTGAAAAGTTTGTGAATAATTACAATTCTTGAATAGAAAATATGACTAAAATAGTAGATAAATATAGAGCTTATAATCATATAGAAGAAAGTCAATTAGGATATATGAAAAGAGACTTTTTGTATGCTAACTTAAAAAGAATTAAAATTGTGAAAAATGCACAATAAAACTCTATGCAAATTGGAAATAGATAAGCGATTTATACAATGGTTTGATTGACCAACAAAAGTTCTTGTGATAATCTAAGCAAAGATTTTTGGGAACGGGCAGAGTGTCTGTCCCATAGAGAACAAGGAGGCAATTTATGAAAAAGAACAGAAAAAGGATTGTGGCGGCGTTCATGACTGTTCTCATGGCGTTGACATTAGTTCCAACATGGCTGTTGGGTGGCGCACTTGCTACTACGGCAAAGGCGGATGATGCCACATTTGAAGGTGGTAAAGAGATAACGGAAGGAGCATGGAAGGGCTGGACATGGAGTGTGTTTGGCAATAGTGTTTTAAACGGTGATAAGACAGATAATTCTATTAAAGTAAATGATGATGATAGTATAACACTTAATTCAGCAAATAGTAAGGGTGGAAAGATAGACGCTAAAAATAATGGTGTTAATTATTTTTATAAAAAATTAACGATGGATAGCGACTTTACAATTACCACAACTGCAACGATTTCTCAGATGCCTGTTGATAAGCAGTACGCATTTGGTTTGGCAGTGATGGCAAAGGTTGGAACACATGAAAAAACATCACAACCATCTCAGGATGAGCAAGGTGTGACTTTAGTTGGAGGATATGATTCCACTGCTAAGACAGCTGAGTCATCCTCATTGGCAAATGTTATGATAAAAAATAACAAAGGAAAAGGAGTCAGAACATATCCATTTAAGATTAATGACAATAGTGCAAATAATCCAATATCAGGTGAGAAAACAGATATTGAAGCCATGAAGATGGGTTCAACCTATGATTTATGCATTGAAAAGATTGGTGATACACTTTCTTATTACGAGAATGGATGCAAGTTAGCTACTGCTGATATAAAGGATATATTGGCTAAAGGAAGTCAGGAGTACTATGTAGGCGTTATAGCAACAAGGTGTGCAGTTACATATACAAATACTAATATTAAGGTTATTGACAATAAATTAACAGCTTCTATAACAACACCAGTTGTTGTACAACAGCCTGCTAAAGGTACATATTGTCAGGGTAATACATATTCTGATATAGATATGACTGGTCTTAAGTTAAAGTCAGGAGAAGAAGAAATATCATATAATGACTGTAAAATAGTTGGATATAATTTTAGCACAGTTGGAACAGGAACAATTACATTAGATTATTTTGGTAAACAATTTGATGTGTCTGTTAATGTAATTAGGGAAGTAGTAGATTCTGTTAACATTGAATATATGCCAATTAAAACAGATTATATGACAACTGATACAGAATTGGATTTTAATGGTCTTGTGGGTACTGTTATATATAACAGTGGCGTTAAGAAGGATTTAAAAAAGCTGATTGATGACAAAGATTCTGAAACAACAGTAAGTTCAGTAGATTTTACAAGTGCAGGAGAAAAGAGTGTAGAGATAGCACATACTCATGGAGATGTTACTAAGACAACAATAATTCTAATTAAGGTTTCAGATGCACAGGTAACTGGAATTACAATTACAAATCCTAATATTACAAGATTCTATACAGATACAACATATAATGCAGATGATTATGTAAAAGGAGTAACAATAACTATAAGTTATTCTGATGGTTCTACTAAAGTTATTTCTGGCGAAGCAGATGTCAAGACATATGTTAGTCCTAAATCAACAGCATTGGATACTACAGTTGCTGGTGAATATACATATGTTGTAAATTATAATGGAAAGACAGCTGAGTATTCGCTTGAGGTTGTTAATCCAACAGCAACAGGACTTGTTGTTGAGAAATATCCGGATACAACAACTTATGTTAAAGGCACAGCATTTGACAAAACAGGTATAGAAGTTGCGGCTGTATATGATAGTGGAAAGACAAAGACAGTAGCTAATCCAAAAGTTGATGCTTCATCATATGATAAAGATACTGTAGGAACATATGATATAAATATTTCAGCCAATGTTGAAGGTAAAGTATTAAGTACAACAATTAAGGTCTCTGTTAAGGATAAGACAGAATATTCATACGCAGACAGAACATGGAAATCTGTAATATTCGGACAATCAGTTAATGTTAAGGCATCAGATGAAAAGCCAACTATAATGACAATTGACACATCAGAAGCTGGAAAAGTAAAGATTGATGCACCAGAAGGTCTTGGAAAGTGTACAGATGATGGTCAGGATGGTATTGCATTCTATTATACAGAACTTAGCACAAAGGAGAATTTTGAAATATCTGCTAAGGTCACAGTTGACTACTTTATTACAAAGCCTGCGCCTGATGCTCAGGAAGGTTTTGGTATTACCATAAGAGATTCAATTGGAACAAATGGCGATTCGTCAATATATAATTCTAATGCTATTTCAGTAGGTGGATATTATGGACAGTATAACGTGTTTGGACGTTATGGAGTTAAAGATAAAGAAGATGCAAGTGGAAAGGTGAATGTTACAAAATTTGGTAAGTTAACAAAAGATTTAAAGAAGGGCTCAGAAACAATAGGCAAGTTAACTTATCAGATTAAAAAGGATTCTCCAAAGACATTTACATTAAAATTAAAGAAAGATAATTCTGGTATATATGCATGGATGCAGGATGAATCAGGTGCGTATGTACAGGGTTACGAAATAAAAGCGGATGTTGTTGGTAATAAAGAAGAACTTGAGAATGTATTCTATTATTTACCAGCAGATACTTTTTCATCAATTGAAGCAGAAAAAATGTATCTTGGATTTTTTGCTGCCAGAGGTGTAGGAATAACAGTTGATACATCTTCAATTGATTTAAAGATAACAGATTCTGTAGCAGATGCGCCTCAGACTTTTGCACCAGAAGAGGCTGTAGTGCCAGCCGTATCACAGGAGTCGCTCAGCGAAACATCGTCAGAGAGATTTACTTATAAAGTTAATGTTAATACAAAAGGTCTTATTACATTAAAGAAAGATGGAAAGACTATTGTAAACCAGCAGATGGTAGAAAAAGGAACATATGATTTTGATACAACATTGACTGTAGGGGCTAATAAGTTCCAGGTGTATTTTGAACCGGACGCAACACAGAATATTACAAGTTCAACTCCAATTATTATGAACAGTACAGTAACACGTAGAATTATTGGACCAGATAAAGAACCAATATACTGTTCACCAGATGGTTCATTAGATGCAGTAGGAACTAAAGAATCACCTGTTGATCTTCAGACTGCTATAACATATTGTCAGGCAGGTCAGCCTGTATATGTATTGGGTGGAACATATAATCTTAAGAGTACAACTGGTGTATGGCATGGTAATGATGGAACAGGTGAGAATGGAATGAAGTATCTCATGGCTGCTCCAGATAACACAGAAGATGTAATATTTGATTTTGGAGGAGACTTCAAAGCTAATAAATTTATTAGTAATACATTTGATTTATCAGGTGATTACTGGTATGTAAGTGACATTAAATTTGCCAATGGTGGTGGTGTAAGACTTGGAGGAAATCATTGTATTATTGAAAGATGTGATTTCTATGGACATTCTAATTCGGGTCTTTCAATTTCAAGAACAGATTCAGCAACCAATAAAGCTGACTGGCCATCATATAACCAGGTAATTGATTGTAATTCATACAATAATAGTGATAAGTCACAGAATAATGCTGATGGATTTGCAGCTAAATTAACATGTGGAGAAGGAAATGTCTTCAAGGGATGTATAGCAGCATATAATGCAGATGATGGATGGGATTTATTCTCTAAAACAGGAACAGGAGCCATCGGGGAAGTTGAAATTTATGACAGTGTCTGCTATGCTAATGGATTTTTGTTCTATGATAATAAGCTTGAGGAGTCTAAAGGTGATGGTAATGGCTTTAAAATGGGTGGTTCAGGTGTTGCAGTAAATCATAAGGTGTATAATTCTTATTCATTTGGTAATAAAACAAATGGATTTACTAACAATTCAGACCCATTAGGAGAATATATCAATTGCGTAGGTTATAATAATGGTGGTTCTAACCTTGAATTACATGTTTATACGGGAGTAACACCACAGTTTAAGGTTGAGAATTTCAAATCTTATGCAGATGACACATATAAGAATATTGCTAATCTTGGAAAGACACTTAAGGAATCAAAAGATGATGTAATTTCAACTCTTGTTTCAGAAAATAATTTCTTTATTAACAAGGATGGAAAATCAGTTAATAGCAAGGGCGTTGAACTTACAAATAGTAACTGGAAGAGTCTTGAAAAATTTGCAGAAATTATAAATGGTGGAGTTAAAGCTATTCCTAGGGATGATTCAGGAAAGATTGTATTAGGAGATTTCCTTCAGGTTATATTACCAGAGAATAAGAATAATAATCAAGATATAGAAAAACCGGATACAGGAAAGACAGACACAGGAAAGACAGATGCCGGATCAGATATCTCTGATGATAAAATATCTTCAGCTGATGGTTCTTCTAGTGAATCAAATATATCACAGGATACAGGTGCTGAATCTACAACAAGCGATGGCGCAGTTACTACAGGAGATTCTGCGAATGCAGTTGCACCGGTTGTTATAATGCTTGTATGCATTTTGGTAGCAACAGGAACTGTCGTATATCAAAGAAAACGGAAAATGATTAACAGATAAAGCATTTTAACTAGGGTTCGTTCAGGCGGGCCTCAGTTTTTTAGAGAATTTCCTTTCCTGCTGATAAGCCTTGACACATTCAGAAAATACCAATATTCTGATATCAGATAAGGACGCATTGAAGCTAATGGATACGATTATGACAGTACGCAGTATAGCGGATGCGAAGTGACGGAAGAGATGAAGCGTAACCGCTTGAAGTATCTGTCATTGTTTGTGGCGGAAACACCGCAGGAGATAGACAGACTGGTGGAAGTGTTTCCGGAGTTAGATGATGTGCGTCGGGATATCAATGAGTATTCGGTAAGACCTAATGAGGTTCTTAATATGTTTTCAGAAGCGTTGAGAATATTAGATAGGAATACAGCGGAACTGATGGTTGACAGAATGAATGATGAGATTGAGAAACTTAAAGGTGTGAGAAGTTAACTGGAAAGCGAAAACAGTGAGCTTGAAGGAAAGAATAGTGAGCTTGAAAACAGGAACAGCGAACTGGAAGCTGAAGTTGCAAGGTTAAAGAAACAGCTTGCACAGCAGAACGAAAACTAAATAATCTATAGTATTAAATTCCTGAGGAGTATATAATATATACGATTCAGGAATTTTTTTAGGGGATTATATTATTATGAAGAGATGGATAATAAGTGCAGGATTTGTGTTAGGAATAGCTGCGTGCATGTGGATAAGTATGACCACATTTGCAGCAGATGTGGATATCAAAGCAGAGTGTGAAGACAAGGGGTATATGTATTGCGAGAGTGGAGAACAGGCACTTGCTAAAGTGAATCAGTATCTTGATGATGTATGCTGGGACGACAGGACCGGAATATATGTTGTTTATCCGGGAAATGATGTGTCAGGAAGTGTTAGGGTTAATAATAATCACAGCATTGCGGATTCTTATGCGGATTTTATATTTGATGTACAGGTAAGTAATGAGAAGATAACGCTGCAAGGAGCTGGGTATAATCTTTTGAATGTGAAGAGATGTGCATATGAGACACATTCATATGGTCTTACAAGGGAACAGGCACTGGAAGCAGACGCAGTTGCAGATGAGGTAGTGAACGAATGCAATGCAGAAAGTACTTTGGATAAGATAAGCAGTGTATATAATTATTTGTGTGATAATGTGGTTTATGATAGTGCATATGAATATGGAAGCATATATGATGCTCTGGTTAACGGGAAAACAGTGTGTTCCGGTTATGCTGCCGCATTTCAGGTGACGATGGAAAAGTTGGATATTCCCTGTAAAATTATGGCGGGAAATGTAAATGGAACAGCACATGCGTGGAATGCAGTAAATGTATCTGGTAAATGGTATTATGTTGATGCAACATTTGCAAATACGATGGGCATGCGCGCGGACTATCTGTTATTCGGAAGCGACAGACGCGCGGATGTGTATGGGATTGGTGTTGTCGGCGGAGATTATGATAGTGGTGATGAGACAGTTGGAGAAGAAGCCACAGGGAATATAGATAATAACGGCAATGAATCTGATAAGAACAGGTTTGGATATGTGGCTGTCATTGCTGCTGGAGTGCTGGCTGCTGGTGCTGTGGCTGGATGGGGAGTTTTGAGGAAGAGGAATAAAGATATGTAAATATACAACAAAAAAATTACACAGAATATATTTTATTGAAAAAATTATATATATAGGTTATTATTATATAATAATGCGTAGAAAGGGATTTGCATTGACAAAAGGTAAATATATGTTTGAATATACTAATAAAACAAGAGACAATATACAGAATATGATATTGTTCTTTACGGATTCGATATGTATGCTACTTGCTTATTATATATCGGGTGTTTTGTGGCTTATAGCATACAGGAAATATAGTGCTCATGATACTTTGAGTATGTTGAGGGGTAGCTTTGTAACAGTATTGTTTGCAGTTATTATTACAGCTTTGTTTGTTAATGTAAGCTCAGATTTTGTAATAAGAGGGAAGTTTGAGGAATTAAAGTCTGTATTACAGAAGTCACTGGTATTTGCAGCGTGCGTGGCTGTATATGAATTGATTAGAAAGACATCGGAGATACCAAGAGGTGTATATATATTTACTATTATAGTTGGCGGAATTCTTATGTATCTCACCCGTTATATAGTAAAATGGTATCTTGTTGCACGTAATAAGAGTAAAATGCATGCTTCAAGAGTTATTCTTGTTACGATGAAAGACAGGGCTCAGCTTGATGTCAAGCTTATTAATAAGGATGAAGACTGGGTAAGAACTGTCGCTGGTATTGTTATAGTTGATGACAATATGGTTGGAGAAGAATTTGAAGGTATTAATGTTGTAGCTAATACACATACCATGATGCGATATATCAAGAATGAAGTTGTTGATGAAGTATTTATTGATCTTGATTATAAACTCAGGGAACAGATAAGACCTATGGTTATGGAGCTTGAAGACATGGGCATTATGGTTCATTTAAGAGTTGAAGTGCTGGACAGCTTTAAGGATTTCGATACATCGCTTGGACATCTTGGAAAGATACCTGTTATTACATTTGCTAACAGAATCTTTGATTACAAGGAACTGCTTGTTAAGAGATGCATAGATATTTTTGGTGGGATAATCGGAATTGTTATTATGTTTATTGCTATGATTTTCGTAGCACCAGCATTAAAGCTTGAGTCTAAGGGCCCTCTGTTTTTTAAACAGAAGAGAGTTGGAAAGAACGGAAGATATTTCTACATATATAAGTTCAGGTCAATGTATGTTGATGCTGAGGACAGGCTTAAGGATTTGATGGAGCAGAATGAGATGTCAGGTCTTATGTTTAAGATGACTGATGACCCAAGAATTACCAAGGTTGGTAAATTTATAAGAAAAACAAGTATTGATGAATTACCGCAGTTCATTAACGTGTTAAAGGGTGACATGAGTCTTGTAGGAACAAGACCACCTACGGTTAATGAGTTCAAGCAGTATGAAGGACACCATAAGAGAAGACTTTCAATGAAGCCAGGGCTGACAGGTATGTGGCAGGCATACGGAAGAAATACTGTTCAGGATTTTGAAGATGTTGTTAAAATGGATCTTGAATATATTGATAATTGGAGCATAGGACTGGATTTCAGAATAATATTTAAGACAATACTTACAGTAATTACTGTTGGTGGCAAGTAAGGTTTGGATTATGAGTAGTAAAACAGCGAAAAAGCGTAAGAAGAAAAATAGTCAGGCATTGATGATATCAGGACTTGTATTATCAGCAGTACAGTTTATTGTGTCTGTAGTGATGATAGTATTTATACATTATATTGGATTGATTCCAACATCAATTAAGGTAGCAGCAGGAATTATTCTGATAGGATGTTCTCTTATCACAGCAATAACACAGAGGTGGAAAGTACCAGGCATAATAACTAAAGTATTATCTGTAATACTTTCTGTAATTATGGTTGTTGGATGTGCATACCTTGGATTCACAAGGGGATATCTTGGAAAGATGACTGGTAAAAAGACACAGACAGATATTGTTGGTGTATATGTTTTGTCAGGCGATGTAGCACAGAGTCTTGAAGAGATAAATGGATATACATGTGGCAGAATTCCTACGCTGGATTCAGACAATCTTGAGAAAATGCTTGATGATATCAGCAATAAAGATGTAGCACTTTCTTATAAAGATTATACATCTATTATGGATGCTGTGGATGCACTTTTGAATAAGAAAGTTGAATCCATAATTATCAATGAGAGTTATCTGGGTGTTTTTGAGGATATGGATGGTTATGAGAATCTTGAAAGCAGAATCAGATGTGTATACAGCCAGAAGTATATTACACAGGTAGAAGACAGTAATTCTGATTACATGAGCAATGACAATGTAATAGGAATATATATAAGCGGAATAGATACTTCCGGACCACCTAATACGACAAGCAGAAGTGATGTTAATATTCTGTTGTTTATGAATACTAAGACACATCAGATTCTTATGATTAATACCCCAAGAGATTATTATGTTCCGTTAAGCATATCCAACGGTGTGAGAGATAAGCTTACACATGCAGGAATATATGGCGTGGATTGCTCAAGGGAGACATTGGAAATGTTATATGGAATCAATGTTGAGTATTATCTCAAGGTTAATTTCACAGGCTTTCTCAATGTAATAGATGCTTTAGGCGGAGTTGATATAACACTGGATTATGATGCTACGCTTTCACAGACTGGTAATTTAACAGTTCATAAAGGTGTTAATCACTTTAATGCACAGCAGGCACTTACTTTCTCGAGAGAAAGACATGCTTATGCTGATGGAGACAGACAGCGTGGAAGAAACCAGATGATGGTTATTAATGCGGTTATTAAGAAAATGGCTTCACCAAGCATGATTACTAATTACACATCCATTCTTAATACCGTGTCAGACAATATGATTACCAATATGCCATATGACAAGATATCAGAACTGGCGCAGCTACAGATTAGCAAGAATATTGACTGGGACATCCAGAGCTACAGTGTAAGTGGTGAAGGCGCATCTGCGACAACATTCTCTGCAGGAAAACAGAAGTTGTATGTTATGGTACCATACGAGGACCAGGTGCAGCAGGCTAAGAGCTATCTTGAGGCGATGTGTCGGGATGAAGTGATTAGGGTGGAATAAATTTTCGAAGGATAATGAAATGAGGTCACATATGCAAAATGTGTTTATAGTAGGAGCAAAGAATTTAGGTAATTATGGTGGATATGAAACTTTTGTTGATAAATTGACAGAGTATCATAAGGAAAATGAAGAGATAAAGTATCATGTTGCTATAAAGGATAAAGAATACGGAGAGTTTGAAAAAAATAATGCAAGATGCTTTAAAATAAAAGTGCCTAATATTGGCCCTGCACAAGCTATTTACTACGATGTAAAAGCATTGTCTGAATGTTGCAAATATATAAAAGAACATAATATAGATAATCCTATTGTCTATATATTAGCATGCCGAATTGGACCATTTGCGAAACATTTTAGAAAGAAGATTCATAAATTAGGTGGCAGATTATATATTAATCCAGATGGACATGAGTGGATGCGAGCTAAATGGAGTGCACCTGTAAGGAAGTATTGGAAAATTTCAGAAAAAATGATGGTTAAACAGGCGGATTTGCTAATATGTGATTCTAAGAATATTGAGAAATATATTAAAGAAACATATTCACAATATAATCCAGAAACAACATTCATTGCATATGGTGCAGATATAAAGAAGTCAATATTAGCAGATGATGACAAAAAAGTTACAGATTGGTTTAAAGAGAAAGAGGTTAAGCCAAAAGAATACTATCTTGTTGTTGGAAGGTTTGTACCAGAAAATAATTATGAAACAATGATTAGAGAATTTATGAAGTCGGGTACAACAAAAGATTTCGTGATAATTACCAATGTTGAACATAATAAGTTTTATGAAGAACTTAAAGTATCAACAGGGTTTGAACAGGATAAAAGAATAAAATTTGTTGGAACAGTTTATGATCAGGAATTACTGAAAAAGATTAGAGAGCAGGCATATGCATATTTTCATGGTCATGAGGTTGGGGGCACTAACCCAAGTTTATTGGAGGCGTTAGCTTCAACAGATTTGAACTTATTGCTTGATGTTGGGTTTAATAGAGAAGTTGCTGAAGATGGCGCTTTATACTGGAATAAAGGTGACGGAAATTTGGCGGGATTAATAGAGAAGGCTGATAGTTTAACTGATGAATTTATTGATAAATATTCTATTAAAGCTAAAAGTCGAATAGAAAATTTATATAGTTGGAATTATATTTCTGAAAAATATAAGAGACAATTTATGGATAAATAGAGGTATATAAAGTGAAGATACTAGCAATACATAATTTCCACCGTAAAGGATCAGCAAGTGGTGATGATCAGGTGTTTAAAAGCGAAACAGAATTATTACAAGAACATGGTCATACAGTAATAAAGTATAATGTGTGTAATGATGAGTTTGACAATGAAAGTGCTGTGAAAAAAGTTATATCAACATTAGGAATGTTATGGTCTTTTAAAAATTATAATCGGGTAAAAGAAATTATAAATAAAGAAAAACCAGATATAGTTCATGTTCATACTTTTTTCCCACTATTATCACCATCTATTTTGTATGCTGCTAAAAGGAGTGGGGTTAAGGTTGTTGCAACATTACATGATACAAGGTTTATATGTCCATGTGCGACTTCTTTAAGAAATAGTGAATTATGTAATAAATGTGGTGATGGAAAATACTTTAGAATGGTTAAATATGGTTGCTTTAAAGGCTCTAAAATACAAAGCTTTGTAGTTGCACTTATATTTAAATATCATTTATTAAGAAGAACTTTTTATAAACAAATTGATAAATATATATGTTTAAATGATAGTCAGATAAAATTGTTAATAAATATAGGCTTTGATAAAAACAAGATTGTGAAAAAATATAATTTTGTGTCAGATGCAGAGTCTAATTTAAAAAAGATGGAAATAGAAGAACTACCACAACGATATATTGTATTTTATGGGAGAATTGGAGAAGAAAAAGGAATTAGAATATTAATGAAGATTTGGGATAAGTTATCCCAGATTCCATTAGTAATTATGGGTGGGGGACCACTTGAGCAAGAACTTAAGGCATGGGCAGAAAAAAATGATGATGTGTATTATTTAGGATATACTGAACATAATAAATGCCTTTCCATTGTTAAAAATAGTGAATTTGTAATTTTTCCTTCAATATGGTATGAGGGATGTTCTATGGTCGAGATTGAAACAGAATCATTAGGAAAAGGACTTGTGGCAACAGATTTAGGATTTTCGTCTGAAGCAATTAAGGATGGACTTAATGGATATAAAATACCATTAGGAAATATCGAATTATTTGTTGAAAAGATTATCTGTTTATGGAATAATCCAGATCAATGTAAAAAGATGGGGGTTGCAGCTAGGAAGGACTATGAAGAAAAGTATATGCAAGAGGATAATTATGTACAATTAATAAATATTTATAAGAGTGTACTATAATTAGTATATATTAGCCATCTAAAATGTTTTTGGAATATTTTTTTATGAGGATTAATAAAAGTGAAGAAGAATAGAGTGTTACTTATATATATAATGTTATCTTTAGTTCTATTTGAGGGATTTTTTATGGATATTGGAGTACCATCTTATATAAAATATGTATTAGATGTACTCAATATTGTGTTATTTATTATATCATTTAAAGAAATTAAAGATAATAAAGAACAGTTTAAGTATTTTGCATTGTTATATGTTATATTTTTTGTCTTGGGAAGTTTAAGTAGCATTATTCATATTGGAAGATGGGGATTTAATATAAAGTATTGGGTATTGGATACCAGATTATATTTGAGGTTTCCTATGTTTTTAATATCTTGCAGTGTTATTTTAAAAAAAGATGATATTGAGAAAATGTTTGATTGTCTCATGTATTATCAATTAATAAATACAATTTTGATAATATACCAATATTTTACTGTTAAGGCAGATGATTATTGGATGCGAGGCGATTATTTAAATGGATTTTTCGGAACAAGTAGAGGAGGAAATTTATATGTAAATGTTTTAATGGTTTTAGTTGTTACAATAGTCTATATTAAATGGATAAATAAGAAAATAAATAAATGGTTTGGAATAGTAGTTATTGCTACTTGTCTTTTGGATGCGACACTTATAGAATTAAAATATTTTTATGTTGAATTTTTGATTATTGTATTGTTGCTGTTTTTATTTAATTATAAGAATATTAAATTTACCCGTGAAAACATAATAAAAGGTTGTGCTGTTATATTAATATTACTGGTTGGCATGTTTATAATGGTACAGGTGTTATATAAGATATATCCATGGATGAAGGGAACAATGTCCATAAAAGGTATAGTTAGATTGGCAACTTCGCAGACAGGGTATTCGGATTCAGGAGATTTTAATAGATTGACAGCTGTTACAGGTGTATTTAATAAGTGTTTTAATAAAAATATACTGGATGGATTACTGGGAATAGGAATTGGTAATTGTAATACTGGTAGTAATATGACAGTATTTGCACAATTATATGATTATACAAATTATTCTTGGTTTCAATCTTCTTATGTTTTTGCAGAAACAGGTATGTTAGGATTGATATTATATGTTTTAACATTTGTTTGTATATATATTAAAGCTGGCAAAGATAAATATTATTCACAAATTGTTAGAGTTGTGGTTGTGTTAAGCGGGTTATTAATTATATATGATGAGGTTTTAAAAACAGAGGGGGCATACCTGATATTTTTTATACTCGCTACAGGTTTTATTAATGAAAAAAGAGAGATGAACTAGTATGAAAAAATTATCAATAATTGTTCCTGTCTATAATTCACAGAAGTATTTAAGAAGGTGCATAGAATCGGTTGTTAATCAGATGAGGGAATGGGTGGAACTTATTATCGTTGATGATGGTTCAACTGATGATAGTCCATATATTTGTGATGAGTATAAAATGATAGACAATATAAGCGTTATTCATAAAAAGAATGGCGGATTATCATCTGCAAGAAATGCAGGATTGGAAATAGCAACGGGAGATTATGTATTTTTTTTGGATTCAGACGATTTAATTGACGGATCTTTAATAAATGATTTGGAAAAATATTTCGATGAAGATTGGGATTTCTTGAATTTTGGATATTGTTTTGAAAAAGAGGAAAATCAATTTAATCCAAAGGGGACAAAAAATACGAAAATTCTTAACCAGATGGAATTTATAGATTTATATTGTAAAAATAGATATGGAAATCAAATTTGTTTTAGGATATATAAAAAAGAATTATTTGAAAATATAAAATTCCCATATGGTAAATATTATGAAGATATTGCTACTTTTTATAAAATAATGTTAGAAGCGAAAAAAATTATGCTGGTTGATTATGAGTATTATATATATAATATAAGCAATCAGAGTTCTATAACTAAAAAAA
>OGRY01001113.1_pt1 | contig 20689 bp, 13 predicted proteins | sample 1553551 | NCBI WGS metagenome assembly OGRY01 (sample SAMEA2580101, study PRJEB22360) | human gut metagenome | biome: human gut; feature: human-associated habitat; material: faeces | place: Denmark | collected 2008/2010
TCGGCTTGGTATGTATTTACTGCATTGGGATTTTATCCGGTATGTCCCGGCAGCAATGAATATGTAATGGGAGCTCCTTACTTCAAGAAAGCAACGATTACACTGGAGAACGGTAAGAAACTGGAAATCTCCGCCCCGAAGAATAACGATGATAATCGTTATATTCGTTCATTGAATTATAATGGCAAGAATTATACAAAGAATTATCTGAACCATTTCGACCTGTTGAAAGGCGGGCGTCTGGTGTTTGATATGGATAACAAGCCGAATAAGGGAAGAGGTGTCAACGAATCTGACTTCCCGTATTCATTCTCTCGTGACGCAAAGTAAGCTGATATGAATAATTTGAGAAAGAAAGTATTGATGATGACTATGGCGGCAGCAACTTTGTCCGCCATAGCTCAACAGCCGGTAGACTATGTGAATCCGATTATCGGGACCAATGGGATGGGGCACACTTTTCCCGGTGCTTGTACTCCTTTTGGATGGGTACAGTTGAGTCCGGACACAGACACAATTCCGCATAATGTAAATGGAGCTTATCAGAAAAATGCCTACGAGTATTGTGCCGGTTACCAATATAGGGACAAGACCATTGTTGGCTTCATCTTAGTGGTACGGGACATTCTGATTTGGGAGACATTTTGTTGATGCCTGCTGTTGGCGATGTGAAGTTAAATCCCGGCCGGGCGGATTATCCGGAAGAGGGATACCGTTCACGTTTTGACCATGCTACAGAAAAAGCTGTTCCCGGATATTATGAAGTGATACTGGACGATTATGGCATTAAGGCCCAACTGACAGCAACACAACGGACGGGTATACATAAATATACCTTCCCGAAAGGAAAAGATGGTCATTTGATTTTGGATCTGGTGCATGGTATTTATAATTATGACGGCAAAGTTCTATGGGCCAACTTGAGAGTCGAAAACGATACTCTGTTGACCGGATATCGTATCACTAACGGATGGGCGCGTACGAATTATACCTATTTTGCTATCTCTTTGTCACAGCCGATTAAAGACTACGGATATAAGGATAAGGAAAAAGTATTGTACAATGGCTTTTGGCGTCGTTTTAAGTTGGAAAAGAACTTCCCCGAAATCACAGGTCGAAAAATCGTGGCTTACTTTAACTTCGATACCGCTAACAATTCGGAACTGGTTGTAAAAGTGGCATTGTCAGCAGTCAGTACGGAAGGGGCCATTAAGAATCTGCGTGCCGAGGCTTCCGGAAAGAGTTTCGAACAGTTGGCGGAAGCTGCTCGTACAGATTGGAATAGCGAACTGGAGCATTTCGAGATTGAAGGTACGCCCGATCAAAAAGCAATGTTCTACACTTCCCTTTATCACACCATGATTAATCCGTCTGTGTATATGGATGTAGACGGTTCCTATCGTGGGCTGGATCATAACATACACCGGGCGGAAGGATTTACCAACTATACTATATTTTCCCTTTGGGATACCTATCGTGCGGAACATCCTTTCCTGAATCTGGTGAAACCGGGACGCAATGCGGATATGGTGGAATCCATGATTAAACATGAGCAACAAAGCGTACATGGAATGTTGCCGATATGGAGTCTGATGGGAAATGAAAACTGGTGTATGAGCGGTTATCATGCTGTGTCTGTACTGGCGGATGCAATAACCAAAGGTGTCTTTTTGAATGTGGATGAGGCATTGGCGGCAATGGTCAGTACATCCACCGTTCCGTATTATGAAGGTATAGCTGATTATATGAAGCTGGGATATATTCCGCTTGACAAAAGTGGTACAGCAGCCTCTTCTACTTTGGAGTATGCATACGACGATTGGACTATCTATCAGACAGCTTTGAAGGCAGGTAACAAGGAAGTAGCGGAGACTTACCGAAAGCGTGCCCTCAATTATCGTACTATCTATGATACAAGTATTGGTTTTGCACGTCCCCGTTATAGTGACGGTTCTTTCAAGAAAGAGTTTGATGTATTACAAACCTATGGTGAAGGTTTTATCGAAGGCAATTCATGGAATTTCTCTTTTCATGTGCCGCACGATGTATTTGGCATGATCGATTTGATGGGAGGAGAAGGGACGTTCGTACAGAAACTGGATGAACTGTTCTCCATGCATCTGCCGGAGAAGTACTATGAGCATAATGAGGATATTACGGAAGAATGTTTGGTCGGCGGATATGTGCATGGTAATGAACCGAGCCACCATGTTCCTTATCTATATGCGTGGACTTCCCAGCCGTGGAAATCACAGTACTGGCTGCGTGAGATTCTGAATAAGATGTATAAGAATGATATTAACGGATTGGGTGGAAATGATGATTGCGGACAGATGTCAGCATGGTACCTTTTCTCCGTGATGGGCTTCTATCCGGTTTGTCCTGGTACAGACCAGTATGTATTGGGAGCGCCCTACCTGCCTTATCTGAAGATGACACTTCCTAATGGAAAGACATTGGAGATCAAAGCGCCGGGTGTCAGCGACAAGAAACGTTACGTGCAGTCGCTGAAATTGAACGGCAAAGTATACGACAAGATGTATATTACACATGAAGACATTTTGAAAGGAGGCGTGCTTGAATTCAAGATGGGTGCGTCACCTAACAAACGCCGCGGATTATCACCGGAGGATAAACCTTATTCATTAACTAACGGAATCAACAAATAATCAATAAAGGAGTATGAAAAAGATACATTTAATCTATGCAGCCTGCCTGCTGGTAGGTATGGGGGCTTGTGCTGCAAGTGTGCAAAAACAGGTGAAGGATAATTTTGATGTATGGAAAGAGTACAATACAGGTGCTATATTGTTTGAGGATAAAGCACCGGAAACGTTGGGATCGGACATTTACCACCGGATCATTCCCGATGCTGAATCGTACATCAAGGAACAGGCACGTACTGTATTAGCTACTCTTTACAATTCTCCGGAAGATAGTATTCCTGCAGTGCACAAGATACATTATACTTTGGAAGATATCAATGGTATTTCTGCTAAAGGCGGTGGCAATGGTGATGTGACGATTTTCTACAGTACACGTCATATTGAAAAATCTTTTGCAGCGAATGATACGGCAAAGTTGTTTTTCGAAACGCGCGGGGTGCTCTTGCATGAACTGACGCACGCATATCAGCTGGAACCGCAGGGAATTGGTTCTTATGGAACCAATCGTGTGTTCTGGGCATTTATCGAGGGAATGGCAGATGCTGTGCGGGTTGCCAATGGAGGATTTGACGGACCGAATGCCCGTCCGAAAGGTGGAAATTATATGGACGGATACCGTACGGCGGGTTATTTCTTCGTGTGGTTACGTGACAACAAAGATCCTGAATTCCTGCGTAAGTTTAACCGGAGTACATTGGAGGTTATCCCTTGGTCGTTTGATGGAGCTATCAAGCATGTTTTAGGAGACGAATATAATATTGATGAACTGTGGCATGAATATCAAGTTGCGGTAGGTGATATACAAGCATAATAATGTAAATATGGTGAGTGTAATGGGTAAAAGAGGATTGTTTTTAGTATGGCTGTGCCTGGTGAATATTTTGCCGGGCATGGCTCAAACCGAGAAACTGATTGATTATGTGAATCCATTTGTGGGAACAGATGGTTATGGTAATGTGTATCCGGGTGCGCAGATTCCTTTCGGGGGAATTCAGATGAGTCCGGACACGGATAGTAAATACTATGATGCGGCTTCCGGTTATAAATATAATCATTCCACTTTGTTGGGGTTCAGTCTGACTCATTTAAGCGGGACTGGTATACCTGATTTGGGAGACTTCTTGTTTATTTCCGGAACAGGAGAGATGAAACTGGATCCGGGGACACGTGAGGAGCCGGAAAAGGGATACCGTTCACGTTATTCTCATGAAAAGGAATGGGCATCACCTAATTATTATGCGGTGGAACTGTCAGATTATGGAGTAAAGGCTGAAATGACGTCAGGGGTACGTAGTGGTATGTTCCGCTTCACCTATCCTCAATCGGATAAAGCTTTTATTATGATCGATATGAACCATACTTTATGGCAATCTTGTGAATGGGCGAATCTGCGCATGGAAAATGATTCTACCATCACCGGATATAAACTGGTGAAAGGCTGGGGACCGGAACGGCATATCTATTTCACGGCTACTTTCTCTAAAAAGTTGACCGGCTTGCGCTTTATGCAGAATAAGAAGCCGGTGATTTACAATACTTCCCGGTTTCGTAGCAGCTATGAGGCTTGGGGAAAGAATCTGATGGCTTGCATCTCTTTTGATACAAAAGCCGGAGAGGAGGTGATTGTAAAAACTGCTATTTCATCGGTCAGCACAAACGGGGCAAAAAACAATATGGCGGAACTTGCCGGACTCGCTTTCGATGATCTGAAAGCTAAAGGAGAAGCGCTATGGGAAAAAGAACTTGGAAAATATACCCTTACTGCCGACCGTAAAACGAAAAGAACTTTCTATACATCGGCTTATCATGCGGCTTTGCATCCGTTCATCTTTCAGGATGCAGACGGGCAGTTTCGAGGATTAGATAAAAATATAGAGAAAGCCGAAGGATTTACCAACTATACGGTATTCTCTCTTTGGGATACCTACCGGGCTTTGCATCCCTGGTTTAATCTGGTGCAGCAGGAAGTGAATGCCGATATAGCCAATTCCATGCTGGCTCATTATGATAAAAGTGTGGAGAAAATGCTTCCTATCTGGTCGTTTTATGGAAATGAGACTTGGTGTATGATTGGTTATCATGCAGTTTCCGTATTGGCTGACATGATTGTGAAGGGAGTGAAAGGATTCGATTACGAACGTGCGTATGAGGCTATGAAGACCACGGCGATGAATCCGAATTATGACTGTTTGCCGGAATATCGTATGATGGGATATGTGCCTTTTGATAAAGAGGCGGAGTCAGTATCTAAAACATTGGAATATGCGTATGATGATTATTGCATGGCACGGGCTGCCAAGGCTTTGGGTAAAGAGGATGATTACCGTTATTTCTTGAATCGTGCACTCTCTTATCAGACTTTGATTGATCCGGAAACGAAGTATATGCGTGGCAAGGACAGTCAGGGAAACTGGCGTACACCGTTTACTCCGGTAGCTTATCAGGGACCCGGATCTGTAAATGGATGGGGGGATATTACGGAAGGATTTACTGTACAATATACCTGGTATGTACCACAAGATGTACAAGGATATATGAACGAAGCTGGCGAAGATTGGTTCCGCAACCGGTTGGATGAACTGTTCACGGTAGAGTTGCCGGATGACATTCCGGGAGCACATGATATTCAAGGCCGTATCGGAGCCTATTGGCATGGAAATGAACCTTGCCATCATGTAGCATATCTTTATAATTACTTGAAAGAACCTTGGAAATGTCAGAAGTGGGTCCGTACGATTGTTGACCGTTTCTATGGCGATACTCCGGATGCATTAAGTGGCAATGACGATTGCGGACAGATGTCAGCTTGGTATATGTTCAATTGCATTGGCTTTTACCCGGTGGCTCCTTCAAGCAATATGTATAACATTGGTTCTCCTTGCGTTGAGGCAATAACAGTTCGGATGAGCAACGGAAAAGTTATTGAAATGGTAGCAGATAATTGGTCGCCGAAGAATGTGTATGTAAAGGAATTGTATGTGAATGGCAAGAAGTATGACAAATCTTATTTGAAATATGAGGATATACGTGATGGCGTGAAACTACGTTTTGTCATGAGCAGTAAACCGAACTATAAGCGTGCGGTATCGGATGAAGCGGTAGCTCCTTCTTTGTCGTTGCCTGGAAAGACAATGAAATATCAGGTAAATTTGATGAAAACGGGTATATCAAACCAGTGAAAATAACTTTTGAAGGAGTATTACCCAGTCCGTTTGATAGTACGAAGTGATGTTTTTATTACATTTGCCATTGTAAAACGATTATTAATTAAATATCTAAACCATGAGAAGATATTTCCTGTTAGTTGTGTGTTTGTGCTTGGCATCACTACTTCGTGCACAGAATAAGTTAGAGTTAATTTCTCCCAATGGAGAGCTGAAAGTGTTCTTGAATCTCTCGGATAAAATCTATTATAGTATAGATTATAACGGAGATGTATTGTTGAAGGACAATACCCTTCAGTTGACATTGAGGAATCAGGTGTTGGGACAAAATCCCAAACTGCGCCGTCAGAAACGTACGAGTGTCGACGAGCAATTAACTCCTATTGTTCCTTTGAAATATGCGAAAGTCAATAATCGTTATAATCAATTGCTACTGACCTTTAAAGATTATTCAGTAGAATTCCGTGCTTTTGACGATGGAGTTGCTTACCGGTTTATTACCTCACAAAAAGGTGATGTTGAAGTAATGAACGAAGAGTTTGCTATCAACTTCCCGTCGGATTATCTTCTTCACTTGCAACAACCGGGAGGCTTCCATACAGCTTATGAGGAACCTTACACACATGTTCAAAGTAATGCGTGGAAGCCTGAAGAACGGATAGCTGTTTTGCCGGTATTGATTGACACACAAAAAGACTATAAAATATTAATTAGCGAGTCGGATCTGGCTGATTATCCATGTATGTTTCTCAAAGGAACGGGGACGAACGGAGCAATCTCTGTTTTTCCTAAAGCTCCGCTTGCGTTTGCCGAAAACAGTGATCGTAGCGTGAAGATTACTCAAGAAGCTGATTACATTGCTAAAACAAAAGGTACGAGAAATTATCCTTGGCGTTACTTTGTGATAAGTAAAAATGATAAGCAGTTGATTGAGAATACAATGACTTATAAACTGGCTGAAAAGAATCAACTTCAGGATGTTTCATGGATTAAGCCGGGACAGGTGAGCTGGGAATGGTGGAATGACGCTTCTCCTTACGGACCGGATGTGAATTTTGTTTCCGGTTATAACTTGGATACTTATAAGTATTACATTGATTTTGCTTCTAAATTTGGTATTCCATATATCATTATGGATGAAGGCTGGGCTAAAAGTACACGTGATCCTTATACGCCTAATCCCAAAGTAGACTTGCACGAGTTGATTCGTTATGGCAAAGAAAAAAATGTAGGGATTGTGCTTTGGTTGACATGGTTGACGGTAGAAAACAATTTTGATCTCTTCAAGACTTTCAATGAATGGGGAGTAAAAGGACTTAAGATTGATTTTATGGACAGAAGCGATCAGTGGATGGTCAACTTTTACGAACGGGTAGCCCGGGAAGCAGCCAAACATCATTTGTTTGTCGATTTTCATGGCTCTTTCAAACCTGCCGGACTGGAATATAAATATCCGAATGTGCTGTCTTACGAAGGAGTGCGTGGCATGGAACAAATGGGCGGTTGTTATCCGGATAATAGTCTGTATTTACCGTTTATGCGTAATGCTGTCGGTCCGATGGATTATACTCCCGGAGCGATGATTAGTATGCAGCCTAATGTGTATCGGTCGGAACGTCCCAATGCTGCAAGTATCGGAACACGCGCTTATCAGTTGGCACTCTTTGTGGTTTTTGAAAGTGGTCTGCAGATGTTGGCGGATAATCCTACTCTTTATTATCGTAATGAAGATTGTACCCGTTTCATCACACAAGTTCCCGTAACGTGGGACGAGACTGTGGCACTGGAAGCTAAAGCAGGTGAATATGTCATTGTAGCAAAACGGAAAGGCGATAAGTGGTTTATAGGAGGAATGACTAACAATGGTGAAAAGGAACGTGAATTTACCATAAAGTTAGATTTCTTGAATAAAGATCGCTCTTATCAAATGACATCTTTTGAGGATGGTATCAACGCAGGACGTCAGGCGATGGATTATCGTTGCAAGTCAGCCCAAGTGAAAGCCGGAGAACAGCTAACTATAAAGATGGTTAGAAATGGCGGCTTTGCAGCTGTCATTGAATGATGGCACATATTCTAACTTTCCATACGTAAAAATGGGAATCATCTTTCAATCTATCACCATTCTTCTGAAACGCATTGTTCATCGAGCTTTCAGGGTGGTGATAGATTGTTCTCCACCTGTCACCTAATCATTCATCTATCACCGTTTGAAATGAACATGCCTGCATATAAATATAAGCTTGTATGTAAATAGAAGTTTCAACAGGGGATACCTTTGGTTTCAAGGCGGGAAACTTTAGTTTCCATTAGGGGAAACTGCAGTTTCAGAGGCTTGAAACTAAAGTTTCCTCGGTGAGAAACAAAGTGTTTCATGCCGTGAAACTGCTTGTTTCAAGAGTTGAAACCAATCGTTTCACGGCACGAAACACTTTGTTTTGCTATTTGTTCTAAGAAGGCAATGCCTCGGAATCAACGCTTTCTCTTAGAGAACCACTCTTTAAACTCTGCTACTCGGGCTTTACTGACAAGTATTTTTTCTTTGATTCCTGAATAATACAAGTTGATGGACAGTCGGCTGTTGAACCATAAGTCAATATCTTTGATAGCTTCTCGCGAAATAAGATATTGGCGGTTAGCCCGAAAGAAAAGAGAAGGATTGAGACACTCCGTAAGTTCATCTAATGTTTGAGAAAAACAGTATTCGGTTTCATCGGTTAAGACTACTTTGACCTGACAGTCCTTAATATAAAACAATTGTATCATATCTACAGAAACGGGCAATAGTTTGTCTCCTTTGGTAGGAATAAGGAAATGACTTTTATAGTTTTCCTGCTTTTGGAGTGAATGTATCAGTTTCAGTAGCTCATTCTCCTGTTGTGGAAAGGGAAACTGGTGTTTGTCAGCAGCATCCTGTAAACCTTGGAGCTTATCGAAAGCGTGTTCTATGTCTTCCTTACCGATGGGTTTTAATAAGTAGTCGATGCTGTTTACTTTGAATGCACGTAACGCATATTCATCATAGGCAGTTGTAAAGATAATCGGACAAGTAATATTGATATGATTGAATATCTCGAAGGCGGAACCATCTGCCAGGTGAATATCCATGAATACCACTTCCGGCATCGGATGAGAACTGAACCATTCGATAGTGGAACTGATACTATCCAGTATGGTCACGATTTCTCCATTCGGTTTTATTTCATTCAGCAGTGAAGTCAGGTTTCGTACTGCTGCTTTTTCGTCTTCTATAATGACAATCTTCATGGTGATTATTGTTCTAGTTGTGATCTTTCAATCAAAGGAATACAAACTGTAAACTCTCTGTCCTCCGTTATTTGTATATCCCGTTTAAACAAAAGCCTGTATCGCTTGGCAAGGTTGGCAAGTCCGATGCCGGTTCCGGAAGTTGCAGTCCATTTGGGCTGAATGTCGTTGCTGATAGACAAATTGCCGTTATCGTCCGTCGTGATATGAATGGTCAACGGCTTCCGGTTGCTGATTTCGTTGTGTTTTACTGCATTCTCAATCAACACTTGCACCGCCATTGGAGGGAGGAGATATTCTTCGTAGGCATTGCTTATCTGTATGTCGAATTGTAGATTGTTCTCAAAACGCATCTTTAATAGAAATATATAAGCGGAAACAAATTCCATTTCTTCCCGGAGACTGACACATTGTGACTCATTACTTTGCAAAGTATACCTTAGTACCCGGGAGAGTTCCTGAATGTAATCCTGCGCTTTATCTTGATTTTCGCGTACCAGCGAAAGCAGGGTATTCAGCGAGTTGAACAGCATGTGTGGGTTCAGCTGATTCTTCAGTACTTCATACTGATTGCGGAGATTCTCTGCCTGAAGCTGTTCGTTCTCAATAAGTACCAGTTGCTGCTTGAATATAAGATGAATGATACAGCAACTACTGGTGACGAGACATGCCACAATGAAATCCCGCAATGGATGCAAATAATGATGTACCATGGCATCGATGGCCGGAATATCAAACGTTCTGTGAAGGAAAACAAAAAACTGTCCTGACAAGTTACTCAATATCCATGTCACGATAAAGGAAAGCAAAATCTTTGTCCCTGTAATTTTAATGGACGCCTGATTGAAATGAAACAAACGGGTATTGATGGCAAAAAGTAACAATAGCGACAGAAAGGTAAAAAGTATTTCGTTTGCCACATCTATAAACTTCATCCCCGGGAATAAGGAATGACTTTCGAAACGGTCGAAAAGAGATACTGATTCAGGAAAATGAATCAGTACAGCAACCGCTAAGGAGATGATGACTGTGGAAAGTATATATTTATCTTTTTTTATTGCTTTGGCTATCATACAACAAAGATAGTGGTAAATTATGAGTTACCGGTTATAAAATGTCAATGCTGTTGTCAAAGTTGGTCAATTATTGTTTCTGAATGTGTGCCGTGACATACATACCGGGGCGGAATTGCACATTTTCCTCCTTGATGGAAGCATACACCTCGAGCGAACGATTGGTTTCGTCTACTTTTTGTCCGATGGAAATCACGATGCCGTGAAAAGTTTGTGTCCCCATTCCGTTTACACGAAACTGTACCGGGCTGCCGACTTGTATGTCTGCAAGATCTTTCTCGTAAGTAGTCAGGCAAAGCATCGGGCTGCTTTTATCGATAAGTTCGCAAAGTGCTTCTCCCGGATTGATATATTTGCCAATATTCATTGCTACATTAGCGGCATAACCACTAATGGGGGCTTTGACTTCCAGTAGCGGTTGTATTCCGTTCTTAAGTAATGTCTCCGTTTGAACGCCTAAAAGAGAAAGTTGTGCAGCAGCGGCGTCCTGGCGACTCTTCATGGAGAGAAAGTCCGCTTTACTTTGCTGGAATTTCTTTTGAGAAGCTGCTTGTTCGGCAGACAGATTTTTTTGCCGTTCGTATTCAGCTAAGAGATATTCGGTTTGTGCGTGACTGTCCAGATAAGTTTGTTGCAGGGTGATGAACTCCGGATTCTCTAACGTGGCGATTACACTGTTTGCAGCCACCCATTGCCCTGGAAGCAGAGAAGCCTTTTTTACAATGCCTCCCATGGTTAAAGCAATGGTTGCCTGACGTTGAGGAGGAAGAACGATTCGTCCGTTGAACGAAACCTGATTAGGCTTTGAGGTAGCTGAAGTGATGGCATCCACTTCGGGTTGTGCGATGGTATCTGCTATCGTTTCGGCAACGGGAATTGCGGCGGATTCGTTATTTGTAGTTTGCTGGTTTCCTTTGCAAGCCGTTAGAACTAGTAGAAGGATGGGATAAACTATCTTTTTCATATCTTATGTTTTATAATAATTATTCTGGGTGATGTATGTCATTCAATGTCTCGATCTTCCACCTACTTGAAAAGTTCATATTCCAGTGCAGCAATATTGTATTGGTAGACTGTTTCAATATAGCCTCTGCGTATCTCTCTGGCGGTGGTAATCGACTGTATATATTCGGCAATGCCTGTTTCGCTCTGCTGCAATTGCAGGTTGGCTGCCTTTGTCAGTTCGTCCGCTTCTTTCAAGGCAGAAGAGGTATAATATCGTAAACTTTCGTTGTATCTGCGGAGGGATGCTTCCAGTTCGAGTGTTTTATTTCTTAACTCCCGGATGTTGGCATCTGCCTGTATTTGCGCTGAAGTGGCAGTTAGCCGTGCCTGCTTCACTTTGCTCTTTTGTGGCAGGAAGTAGATGGGGAAAGAAACCCCGATCATCCAGGCATTCAGATTCTTAAGTGGGAGAATGTCCTGACGGGTATACCCCACACTGATTTCAGGAAAGAAATGGCTCTGCTCTACACGGAGCATTGCTTTCGCTTCATCTGCCTGGCTTTGAAAGTAGGCAGTATGTGCTCCCGACAGGTTTCCATCCGAAATGCCGGTATAGAATAAGGATAAAGTGGAATCCACCGGAACAATGGGATCGTTGGAGTAGCAACTCCATTGGAAACGTGCCAATGCCATTTTCTCTTCTTCTTTTGCTTGGAACCAGCGGTTATGCAGATCGGCAGCTATGGTGGTCATCATATTTTTCTCTAGCAAGGTGATCTCTCCTTGTTGGTATCGTAATTCTCCGATGCGCTGCAGTTCTTCTGCCATTTTATCCTGATCCCGATACATTGAACAGAGATTAGTGGCATATTGGTAGTAGGCCCACGCCCTTTTCACTTCTGCTGTGATTTCTTTCTCTACCATCTGCCGATAATAGGTGTTCGTTTTTACCTGACGGTTGACTAACGCATTCTTGTAGAATGGCGTTAGAAGGGAGCCCAGACTTTGCTCGAAAGCCAGTTCCTTGTCTTTTTTGTTTTCTCCGTTAAGTTGACCCCAGGAATAGCTGAACGAGGTAGGCGTTGCTTCTATCACTTCTCCGCGAGTGGCTTTGGCTTGTTGAATAGCATTATTGGCTATTTTCAGGCGAGGATGATTTTGTTTGGCTATTTCTATCGCCTGTTCGAGACTGATTGTTTGTGTCTGTTGAGCGGAAACGAACGCGGGAAGAAACAAGAACAGGAGACACAATCCCCCGAAAGGCCAGCGCAGTTTGATTCCCGGACGTCTCCAGGTAGCAAATGAATTTACAATTTTGTAAAACACCGGAATGATGAGTAAAGTCAGTACGGTAGAAATAATCAAGCCACCGATGACCACTGTTGCCAACGGACGTTGTACTTCTGCGCCGGCTGAAGTGGCTATTGCCATCGGGACGAATCCCAGAGATGCAACCAGTCCTGTCAGGAATACAGGACGGAGCAAGTGTGGAGTCCCTCTTTTGATAATCTGGTTTGTAGTCATGGAATAGGTATTTTGTTTACGAAGTTTGTTGAAGTGATTTACCATCAGGATACCATTCAATACTGCCACCCCGAACAAAGCGATGAATCCTACTCCGGCCGATATGCTAAACGGAAGTCCGCGTAGCCAAAGTGCAGCGATACCACCGATGAGCGATAGGGGGACCGTTGAGAATACCATCAGGGTATAGGTGATGTTCTTGAATGCGAAGAACAGAATCAATAGAATGAGCATTAATGCTACGGGGATGACCACCAGTAAGGTATTGATGGCATTTTGCAAGTTTTCGAACTGGCCGCCGTATTCGAAGTAATATCCCGGCTTCAGTTTGATGTTCTTGTTCAATGTCTCTTGAATATTGGCGACAACTTGCTGGATGTCTGCGTCACGCACATTGACACCGATGACGATGCGCCGTTTGGTTGCATCCCGGTTGATTTGCAGTGGTCCACTGACAAGGTCGATGCTTGCTACCTCTCCAACAGGGATTTGAATTCCTTCCGAAGTGCGTACAAACAACTTATCAAGATTCAAGTCGGCCACTTTCTCCTGGTCAAGCCGGACCACGAGATCGAATCTCCGCTCGTTTTCAAAGATTACACCTGCTGACTCTCCGGCATAGGCAGTTCGGATAATGGTGTTAAGCTCTTGTATGTTGATGCCGTAACGGGCTATTTTGCCACGGTTGTATTTCACTACTAATTGGGGTAATCCCATCGTCTGCTCAACGATGACATCCGCTGCTCCCGGCACTTTTTCTACAAAGGTAGCTGCTTCTTTGGCTCTTTCATATAATTCGTGCGTGTCTTCTCCATATAATTTGATGGCAATATCTGCTTTTGCTCCCGTCATCAGCTCGTTGAAGCGAAGCTGTATCGGTTGCGAGAAGTTGAATTCGGCGCGTTCGGAGAGCGGAGCAAGTGCGTCTTTCATTTTATCCACCATTTCTGCACGGCTTCCGGCACTTGTCCATTCTTTAAATGGTTTCATGATAATCATCACATCGGCATCTTCCACCGCCATCGGGTCAGTGGGAACTTCCGCCGTTCCTATTTTGGCTACAACATGTTTGATTTCAGGGAATTTATCCATTAATGCTTTCTCTGCCAAGCGGGATACTTCGATACTTTCGGTCAGCGAACTTCCTGCGGGTAGTGTCATTTGCATGGCAAAATCACCTTCGTCCAAAGTGGGAATGAACTCTGCTCCCAGGCGGGTAAAGAGAAAAAGTGAACCGATCAGCGCGGAGAAGGCTATGATGACGGTACGCCATTTGTAACGAAGACAGGCGCGCAGGGTGTGCTGGTAGATCTTGTTCAGTTTCTCGAAGAAGCGGTCGGCAAGGGTGGGTTTCACAACAATGGTATGCTTCAGAAAGAGGGAGGCCATCATAGGAACATAAGTCAGTGAGAGAATTAAGGCTCCGATAATGCAGAACACAAGTGTTTTGGCCATGGGGGTGAAGTATTTCCCTTCAATCCCGTTCAATGTAAGGATGGGGAAGAAGACGATAAGGATAATCAACACTGCAAAAGTGGCCGAACGTGCAACGCCGGAAGCTCCTTTTTCCACTTCTTTGTCCATCTCTTTGCGGGTCAGTGTGCGGCCTCGGAATTGTTTTCCGTAAATGTGGGCGAGGATACCTTCCAATATAACGATAGAGCCATCTACTACAATACCAAAGTCAATGGCACCGAGACTCATTAGATTGGCGGTGACATTGAATACACGCATCATGATAAAAGCGAAGAGCATTGCCAGCGGGATGACGGATGCTACAATCAGTCCGGCACGGAGGTTGCCGAGGAAGAGGATGAGTACAAGGAAGACGATAACCGCTCCTTCAATCAGGTTGTTGACAACCGTAGAGATGTTCCGGTTTACCAGTTCCGAACGGTTCAAGTAAGGTTCTATACTGACTCCTTCGGGTAATAGCTGCTGTATTTTTTCTACCCGTTTTTCGAGTTCTTGAGTCACTACATTTGCGTTGGCACCTTTCAGCATCATGGCAATTCCGCCGACACACTCGCCCTCACCATCCTTTGTCATGGCACCGAAACGCTTTGGAGAACCGAAGCGGACAACTCCTACATCACTGATATGTACCGGAATCCCATTCCGGTTGGTCACTACAATCTGTTCAATATCCTTGATGCGGGTAATCATACCTTCCGACCGGATATAGTAGGCATTCTTTATCTTTTCAATGTAGCTTCCGCCGGTATTTTGGTTGTTGCTGCTAAGTGCTTCGAACACCTCGCCGATAGTGATATTCAAAGAAAACAGGGCGTCCGGATCGACGGCTACTTCATATTGTTTCAGGTAACCGCCGAAACTATTGATTTCTACTATACCGGGTATACCGGACAACTGACGTTTCACCATCCAGTCTTGAATGGTGCGGAGTTCCATTGCGTCATATTTCTTCTCATATCCGGGAGCTACCTTCAATATATACTGGTAAATCTCTCCCAAACCGGTGGTGATGGGCATCATTTCCGGTGTTCCGAGTTCGGAGGGAATCTCGCTTGTTACGCTTTGTATTTGTTCATTTATCAACTGCCGTGCATCGAGTGTGGGGACACTTTCTTTAAAAACGACCGTTACGACCGATAACCCGAAGCGGCTGACAGAACGGATATCTTCGACATTCATAATATTGCTCATCGCTATTTCGATAGGCATAGTGATGAGTTGTTCCACCTCTTGTGGCGCGAGTGTAGGGGATACGGTCACTATTTGTACCTGATTATTGGTAATGTCGGGCACGGCATCAATAGGTAGTGTCAGCATCGCATAGATACCTCCGATAAACAGGAAGAGAGTAGTGAGTCCTACAAATAGTTTCTTCTTGATTGAAAAACGTACAATAGCTGTAAACATGACTTTCGTTGTATTATTATTTCACAGTACAAAATTACTGCCTATCTTCATCCGTTATCACTAAGAATAAATGAAGCGGAAAGATTGTGGGGTGAAGTGACGGATTTGGGAATTGAAAGATGTAAAATCATAGCTCTTGTTTCACTGCTGAACAAACATTTCTTTCAGTTTACTCGTTTAATATAAAAACAAACTAAATGTATATTCAGCATGAAAACATTCGTCTTGATGATGGTAAGCCTGTTGTTTGCAATTTCTTCGGAAGCGCAAAACAAGTCTTTTTATGATTTTACAGTGAAAACTATTGATGGTAAGGACTTTCCTCTATCTTCATTGAAAGGTAAGAAAGTGCTGGTAGTCAACGTGGCATCTAAGTGTGGGCTGACGCCCCAGTATGCTCAACTGGAGAAACTATATGAGAAATATAAAGAAAAAGACTTTGTTGTTATCGGTTTTCCGGCGAATAACTTTATGGGACAAGAACCGGGTAGTAATGAGGAAATAGCCAAGTTCTGTTCTTTGAACTATGATGTTACTTTTCCGATGATGGCTAAGATTTCCGTTAAAGGAAAAGATATGGCTCCTCTTTACCAATGGTTGACGGAGAAAAAACAGAATGGAAAAGAAAGTGCACCGGTTCAGTGGAACTTTCAGAAGTTTATGATTGATGAGAACGGACATTGGGTGGGAGTTGTGTCTCCGAAAGAAAGTCCGTTCTCTGAAAAGATTATTACTTGGATAGAGAAGGAATAAGAGATACTTTTTTCAGCTCTTCTTCGAAGTTGGGAGTGAAGATTCCTTTACCCAGATTTTCTTTTATTTCTTCGATCTTCCAAAATCGTCCACCGTCCAGTTCGTCGCTGGGATGGATTTCTTCCTCATAAACGGTTTTGTGGACAAAAACAAGCTCTTTTTCACGGCTGGATTCAAAAACATAACTGGTGAGAAGCTCGGGGGTGAAGTCTGTGATGCCCAATTCTTCACGGACTTCTCTCTTTAGGGCGATTTCTACGCTTTCGCCCAAATCAATATGTCCGCCCACAGCCGTATCCCATTTCCCCGGTTGAATGTCTTTCCATTCGGGGCGTTTCTGTAAGTAGATGTCTCCTTGGGCATTGAATACGTGAAGGTGAACTACCGGATGAAGCAGTTTGCTACCGCTGTGACATTCTCCGCGAGTGGCGGCTCCGGTGATATTTCCCTGTTCGTCTACGATAGGGAACATTTCCTGGTTATTATCGCTTGGCATAGTGTCTTTTATATTGCGTAAAATCTTTCGGAGAGGAGGATTTCTTATGGTATTAATAAAGAAGAATCTCCATAACTTAGGAATCGGAAATCATGCGCCAGTGCATAATCATAAATTGTGCGCCAATTCCCTTTTACAAAAGCTGAAACTAAAAGCAGCAAGGTACTTTGCGGCTGATGGAAATTAGTAACCATCGCTTTCACTATTTTATAATTGTATCCCGGTGCTATGATAATCTGTGTACTGGTGTGAAGGGTTTCCAAACCATTCCTGTCGAGATATCCTAATATCTTTTGCAACGCAACAACGGGAGGAATCTGGTCGTACTTTTCATAAGGCTGCCATTGTTTGACACGTAGTTCTTCTTCCGTAGCATACGGATTTTCAGCCAATGTAACTCCAATGTGATACAGGCTTTCCAGAGTCCGTACAGAAGTAGTCCCTACTGCAATAGCACAACCGTCGTGGTCAATCAGTTTTTTGATGGTACTCCGATTGACCGATATATATTCCGTGTGCATCTCGTGACCTTCGATTTCTTCACTTTTTACAGGTTTGAATGTGCCTGCTCCTACGTGTAGAGTTAATTCTTCAAGATCGATGCCTTTCTCTTGAAGTGCATCCAATACTCGTGGAGTGAAATGTAATCCCGCCGTAGGCGCAGCTACCGAACCTTTAATCTTAGAATAAACAGTCTGATAAGTTTCCTTGTCACTTTCTTCCGTATCCCGGTTCAAGTAAGGCGGAATAGGAAGTTCTCCGAATACTTCAAGGATATCGGCAAACGTCACTTCCGGATTATCCCATGCAAAATCTACCCAATGGCTGGTTCCTTTACATTCTCCTCGGGTAGCGGTCAGAGTAATAGGGAATCCTTTGACGGTCATTTCGCGTTTCAATTGTCCGTCTTTCCATTTCTTCAGATTGCCGATCATACAAAGCCAGGCGGCATGTGCTGTCTGTTGGAAATTCAAGACATAATCGTTTGGCTGAATCGGTTCAAGACAAAACACTTCGATCAGTGCTCCCGTCTCTTTTCGAAAATGGAGGCGTGCCTGGATGACTTTTGTATTATTGAATATCATCAGACTGCCTTGCGGCAGATATTCCGGCAAAGAAGTGAAAACATCTTCACTAACTTCTTCACGACGGTATATTAAGAGTTTGGACTGGTCGCGGGTAGGCAACGGGAATTTAGCAATACGTTCATCCGGAAGAGGATAACTGTATTCACTGATATGGATATGTCTAGGATCTTCTTTCATTGTTTTCTAAAATAAAAAGAGGTTAGAACCCATTCGGTTTCTAACCTCTTTAACCAGTCGGGGTGACTGGATTCGAACCAGCGACCACACGCCCCCCAGACGCGTACTCTAACCGGGCTGAGCTACACCCCGAATTGCGGATGCAAAAGTACAGATTAATTTTTAATTAGCAAATAATCCGTTGATTTTTCTAGTATGAATTGTGCCGATTTATAGCTATTATTCTGATTATTAGTCTTTCTTGTGAACATACAAATCTTTATTTCAATGAGTTAGTAGTTTTTTTGATTGCCTCTTATGTGATATAAAAGTACATTTCTTTAATTTTGCTTGAATTAGAAAACAATCTGCTTATTTTTCATTTGAAAGCATTAATCCTTTTCTTGTCCTAAAAACACTATAAAAAACAGGTCAGTCTATAATAAAACGAAATAGGAAAATGATAAATGAACTAACAATCAGAGAGTTTGTTTATAAATTAATGCAAATAAAAGGTGTTTGACTTCCTTAGTATGATACTATATTTCCATTTTTGGTGCGTAGTAAATTAGGAAGTTATACATTTGTAAAAAGACTTAGTTTAGAAAGGTGTTAAATGTTAGACATTAAAAATAGAGAGACATTAGAGATATACGTCCTGGGTGACGATTTTAAATTTTATCAAAATCTGAAGTATCTTCCTTTGACTTCTTATCCTTCTAATAATCAATCAGCTTTGATTATATATTGTTTAGGTGGAAAGGCCAAAATTACAGTGCATGAAGATGTACATTGGATACAACCGGAGGAATTGATTATATTATTACCCGGACAATTTGTCTCATTTAGTGAGCCAAGTGAAGATTTCTCGACCGTTACGATGGTTATATCTACTTCACTGTTTAGTGATGCGTTAAGTGGTGTGCCCAGATTTTCTCCGCATTTCTTTTTCTACATGCGGACTCATTACTGGTATCCGCAGTCAGAACGAGATATTCCCCGGATATATAATTATCTGGGTATGATAAAAGATAAAGTTACCTCTCAAGATATATATAGGCGGGAGCTGATTATTCATTTGTTGAGGTATCTGTATCTGGAACTGTTCAATGCTTATCAGAAGGAATCTACCTTGATGACTGCCCGCAGGGATACCCGTAAAGAAGAGTTGGCTAATAAATTCTTTGGGCTTATCATGAAGCATTTTAAGGAGAATAAGGATGTGGCTTTTTATGCGGATAAACTGTGTATTACTTCCAAATACCTGACTATGGTAATTAAGGAGACAAGCGGGAAGTCTGCTAAAGACTGGATTGTTGAATACATCATATTAGAAATCAAGGCTTTGTTGAAAAACACAAACCTGAACATTCAAGAAATAGCGATTAAAACGAACTTTGCGAATCAATCGTCGCTTGGACGTTTTTTTAGAAAGCATACAGGAATGTCGCTTTCACAATATCGAATGAGTAACTTAGAACAATAGTGCGGACAATTGCCTCACAATAGGCAATAATATCTATAGGGATTGGGAAGAGAAAGGGAATGAAGTCTATTTCATTCCCTTTTATTATGCGGTATATCTGATGTAGGATGGGTTAAATTCCCATACATTCGCGATAGAAGTCGAGCATTTCGAAGATAGTGTCCTTATTGGCAGTCTGATTGATGCAAATGTCTCCAATATCTTTCAGTAAGGTGAAATTGATAGTACCTGAAGTATTCTTTTTATCATGCGTCATAAATGCATACAGTTGGTCATATTTCTTGCAGTCGAAAGTAAATACACCATAATTATCCTTGATAAACTGGATCGTTTGCCTCATTTTCTCTTTCGGGAAACCTACTTTGAGATGAGAAAGATACAGTTCGCACACAATTCCCCAAGCTACTGCATATCCATGTAATACAGGACGGTTTTCTGCCAGTGCCATACTTTCGAACGCATGTCCTACGGTGTGTCCTAGATTTAATGCTTTGCGAATTCCATGTTCGAAGGGATCTTGTTCTACAATATCTTCTTTCACTTGTACCGATTGGCCTACCAATTGTTTGAGAGCTGCATAATCAATACTAGAGGAATCGAAATTGAGCAATTCTGCCCAATGTGCCGTATTGCTAATCAAACCATGCTTCAACATTTCAGCATATCCGGAGAAGAAATTGTGTGTATCCAATGTGCGTAGGAATTCAGTTTCAATCAATACACTGTTTGCCGGAGCGAAAGCACCGATTTCATTTTTCAGTCCGTTGAAGTTGATTCCTGTTTTACCCCCTACTGATGCGTCCACCATAGCGAGCAGAGTGGTTGGTATATTGATATAGGAAATGCCCCGTTTGAATGTAGCTGCGGCAAAACCTCCGAGATCTGTCACCATCCCTCCTCCAAGATTGATAAGTAAAGAGTGGCGGGTAGCCCCTTGAGTGCTTAATGCCATCCAGACGGAAGCGAGTGTTTCCAGAGTTTTATGCACATCTTCTGCTCCGATACAGATTTCTACAGCATCTTTCAACAGCCCCGATTCCTTTAGAGAGGGGAGACAAAGACGCTGGGTATGCTCGTCTGTGAGGACGAATAATTTGTCATGCGGACATAGCTCAATGGCACGACCGAGGCTCGTTTCCAAGCTTTCGCAGAGAATAACTTCTTGTTTACTCATGATTCTTTTGCTTT
>OGRY01001122.1_pt1 | contig 20539 bp, 10 predicted proteins | sample 1553551 | NCBI WGS metagenome assembly OGRY01 (sample SAMEA2580101, study PRJEB22360) | human gut metagenome | biome: human gut; feature: human-associated habitat; material: faeces | place: Denmark | collected 2008/2010
GTAACACTACAGATTCTGGTCCTGTCATTCCTGGTTCGAATCCAGGTAGCCCAACAAAAAACAATGGTTAATTAGAATAAACCCTGCTAAGAATTAGTTCTTGCGGGGTTTTATCATTTTTTGCCCGCTTGAAATTTAAAGATAATGTAGACTAATTCGGTGACAGTTTTTGAAGGCGTCAAATGCTATCATTTAATAATAAAGAAGAACAGGCTTTATTGTTCAACGAACATAAAGCCTGTTTTATATTTTCAGTAGCAACTTTCTTTACAAAAAGATTATTCTTCTGCTTTTATAGATTCGTCTATTACTTTAATCTTCTGTGATACAAGTTCCAAATCTGCTTTCAGCTTTTCTACCTTACGGTTCAACTCGGTTAACAGGCTGCTGCCTTTCTTTGAGGTGGAAGTCAGGAAACCCAGGTTATTTTCGTAAGTCTGGAGTTCATTCTTCATACTCTCGTAAGTACGTACCAGCTTTTCGCGTTCTCTGTATAGAGATTGTGGTCCGCCACCTTGTATATTGCTGATGTTTGACCGGAAGTTACTTAACTTCTTGTTCGAAGCGCTAATGTTGAAACGGTCGAACAACTGGTCGATCAATCCATGATATTGCTTGTACAACTTATCTTTTTCTTTGAATGGTACATGACCGATAGAATTCCATTCTTTCATCAGATCCCGTACCAGTGTGCTGGCTTCCTCGATATCCATGTTTTCGTCTATGGACGACAACTTTTCGATCAATGCCTTTTTCTTCTCCATGTTTTCTACTTCGATAGAGCGTTGTGAAGAAGTAGCCTTGTTTTTCTGTTCAAAGAAATAGTCACAAGCCGTGATAAAACGTTTCCAAACAGCGTCCGAATGTTTCTTGGCTACCGGTCCGATTGTCTTCCACTCTTTTTGGAGTTTCGTCAGGGTATCGGCAGTTGCTTTCCAGTCTGTACTGTCTTTTAAGGCTTCCGCTTTTTCGCAAAGCGCTTTTTTCTTTTCCAAATTCTCGTTCATGCCTTCTTTTAAGCTCTTGAAGAATTCTCCTTTTTTCTTGAAGAAGTCGTCGCAGGCACGGCGGAAACGTTCGAATATCTTCACGTTCATCTTTTGGGGAGCAAAACCGATAGTTTTCCATTTGTTTTGCAGGGCAATGACTTCTTGTGTCTTGTTTTCCCAAGCTGAGAATGTTTTCAGTTCATCGAACTCTATCGCTTCTACGATTTCGCAGATAACGGTCTTTTGGTCCAGATTATGTTGTTCCGCTTCTTTCAGCGTTTCAAAATGTAGCTGGTGACGACGATTTACAGCCGTAGAAGCTGCTTTGAAGCGATTCCAAATCTCGTCGCGCAACTCTTTCGCTACCGGACCCGTATCACGGAATTCCTGATGCAACTTCTGGAGTTGGTGGAAAGCAGAAACCACATCCTCTTCATCAGCCAGCTTTTCGGCAGCCTCGCAAAGATGCGTCTTTATTTCCAGATTCTTCTTGAAATCATATTCGCGGAATTCGTTGTTTAACTTTAATAGATCGTAGAATTTCTCTACGTATAATTGATAATTCTTCCAAAGTTCGTTTACTTTGCCTTGCGGAACCAACTTCGTCTCATTCCATTGCTGTTGGAGCTTTTTGAATTCCGTGTAAGACTTGTTGGCATCGTCACCCGATTCTACCAATTCTTTCAGTTCTTCGATAATGGAAAGTTTGACTTGAAGGTTTTCTTCTTTCTGACGTTCCTGCTCGGCTACAAGTTTGCTTCGTTTTTCTTTGATTACCCCCATTAGGCGTTTAAATTCCACTTCCACCGGGTCTTCTTCGGGAACGAAATCTTCTTCGGCGCCGCCGTTGTCGGTAAACTGTTTTTTAGCAGCTTCCAGTTCGGCATTATGTAGCTTGTAGAATGATTGTTTCAGATTGTCTATTTCCTGCTTGTTCGCATTCTCTGCGTCTTGTGCAAGCTCTTTCAATCGGTTTAGTACGTCTTCCTTTGTGGCAGGTTTAGGAGCTGCTTCAGGTTGAACTTCGGCAGTCGTTTCTTCAGACGGGGTTTCTGTAATGGCTTCAGAAACCTCGACTGTTTTCTTTTCTTCTTCTAATTCCCCTTGGTTCAAGGGCTGATTAGTGTCATGAGCGTCCATCATTGTATATTAGTTTTGGGTCACAAATTAATGAAATAAAACGATTACTTCATACTATTTTGCTTATTTTTTTTCGTTTATTCTGATTTTATGATAATAAAACGGTGATTCCCATGTAGAGCATCATGCCGATAATGTCGTTTGTAATAGCTATAAATGGTCCCGTTGCAATGGCGGGGTCTATTTTAAGTTTTTCGAGAGTCATGGGGACCAGCGTACCGAAAATAGAGGCAAACATCACTACGGCAAACAAACTGATAGATACGGAGTAGGTGACTGTTGCTGTTGCACCGAACCGTATGAAATTATATGTATATACCAGCAGGGAAATGATAGTAGCATTGATTAGGGCCACCACCGCTTCTTTTGTCACTTGTTTGAATGTATTTTTGGCATCCAGCGAACTGTTGGCGAGGCCCTGTACGACGATAGCTGACGATTGCGTTCCGACATTTCCGCCCGTACCACCGATCAACGGGATGTATAAAGCCATTTCAGGATGAGCGGCAAAGGTCGAATCGAAATTTCCCAATATCATCGAGTTGCCGATTCCGCCGATCATGCCAATCAGTAGCCACGGAAGGCGTGCCGTTGTCTGGCGGAGAACATTATCATCCGTTTCTACATCCTGCGAAAGACCAGAAGCCAACTGATAGTCACGTTCCGATTGTTCACGGACTTCGTCCATGACATCGTCAACGGTAATCTGTCCGACAAGCCGGCCGATACTGTCGATCACGGGGATAGCCACCAAGTCATACTTCTCGATCGCTTGCACCACCTCGTCTATCGGCGTATCCACGTGTACTGAAATCGGGTCTTTCTGCATCACGTGTTTTACCTTGGATACGGAAGGAGACGTTATCATCTTTTTGAGCGGGAATATACCTCGCAGGCGTTCATCGTCGTCGATGACATATACATAATAAATCTCGTCCAGTTCTTCCGCCTGTTGGCGCATCTCTTTCAGGCATTCGGGCATACTCCAGTTCTCATTGACAAGCACCATTTCCGTACCCATTAAACCACCGGCCGTATTTTCGTCATATTTCAACAAATCGACGATGTCTCCGGCTTGTTCGATGTCCTCGATGTGCGAAAGAATCTCTTCCTGTTTGTCCTCGTCCAGTTCACGCATCAGGTCTACGGCGTCGTCCGTATCCATATAATCCACAAACCGCTTGGCGATTGTTTCGGAAGGAAGCATATCGAGAAGTTCCTTACGGGCGTCCTCATCCATTTCGACGAGTACGTCGGCGGCGGTTTCGTTATTGAGTAGTCGATAGACGAACTTGGCTTCTTCCGGGTTCAGATCGTTGCACAATTCGGCGATGTCGGCCGGGTGTAGGTCGGCGAGAAGCTCTTTTACCTGGTCGGCGTCTTTTTGCTCAATCAGGTGTTTAACGTTGTCAATGTATTCCTCGTTCATCTGCTTGTCAATTACAAATTACGAATTACAACTTACGGCTGAAGGTTCATCTCTTTCAGCGCTATTTCCACTTTATTGGTCAGATCGATAAATTCTTCTACCGATAGCTGTTCCGGGCGTTTATTGAATAATGTGTCTTCTGTGAGCGGACACTCTTTTCCCAGAATCGGCTTGATAGAGTTGCGCAACGTTTTGCGCCGTTGATTAAAAGTCGTTTTCACAACCTGCTTGAACAACTTTTCGTCGCAGCCAAGCTCCTGCGTATCATTGCGTGTCATGCGGATAACGGCGCTTTTTACTTTGGGCGGCGGGTTGAATACGTGTTCGCTGACGGTGAACAGATATTCTACCTTATACCATGCCTGTATCAATACGCTGAGGATACCGTAAGTTTTGCTGCCCGGTCCGGCGGCAATACGTTCGGCTACTTCCTTTTGGATCATGCCCGTACAACAGGGGATAATATCCTTGTTATCCAACATTTTAAAGAATATCTGACTGGAGATATTATACGGGTAATTACCTGTCAGTACGAAAGGCTTGCCGTCGAACAGCCGGTGGAGATTCATTTTCAGGAAGTCGTCCTCGATGATATGATCTTCCAGCGACGGATAAGCTTCGCGGAGATAAGCTACCGATTCATAGTCCACTTCCACGACTTTCACCGGCCGTTCTTTTTTCACCAGGAACTGGGTTAATACTCCCATGCCCGGTCCTACCTCCAAAATAGGCAGTTCGGGGAAGGGGTCGACCGTATCGGCAATATCTTGCGCCACTTTCAAATCTTTCAGAAAGTGCTGTCCGAGAAACTTTTTAGGCTTTACTAATTTCATTTACCAACTAAATAATTACTTTTGCAGCCGACAAAGGTAATTCTTTTAAATGAAGAACGTACCACTATTTAAAAAAAAATAAATAGATGTGTCAGCGAAGCTAATGAAGAATTAAGCATGAAGAAACTATTAAAGAAGACGCTGAAACTGATATTACCGATTGTTTTGGGCGGCTTTATTCTATTTTGGGTATATCACAACTTTGATTTTACAAAGGTGGGTGAGGTGTTGCTGCACGGTACGAACTGGTGGTGGATGTTCTTTTCGTTATTATTTGGGGTGCTCGCACAGGTGTTTCGCGGCTGGCGGTGGAAGCAGATGTTGGAGCCGTTGGAAGCTTTCCCGAAAAGGAGTGATTGTGTGAATGCTATTTTCATATCGTATGCCGCGAGTCTGATAGTTCCCAGGGTCGGAGAAGTGAGCCGTTGCGGCGTGCTGGCCAAATATGATAATGTTTCTTTTGCCAAGTCGCTCGGAACGGTTGTTACAGAACGGCTGGTCGATACATTGACAATTCTTCTGATAACAGGCGTCACGGTGTTGCTTCAGCTGCCGATATTTGTTACTTTTCTTCAGCAGACTGGAACCAAGATACCTTCGCTCCTGCATCTGCTGACTTCCGTGTGGTTCTATATCGTCCTGTTCTGTTTTATCGGAGTGGGAATGCTTCTTTATTATTTACGGAAGACGTTGTTCTTTTATGAAAGAGTGAAAGGTTTTGTGCTCAATATTTGGGAAGGTGTGATGTCATTGAAAGGAGTGCGCAATATACCTCTCTTTAGTTTTTATACATTGGCTATTTGGGGATGTTATTTTTTTCACTTCTATTTTACGTTCTATTGCTTCGCTTTTACTGCTCATCTGAGCATCCTGGCGGCGCTGGTTATGTTTGTAGGCGGTACTTTTGCAGTGATTGTGCCTACGCCGAACGGAGCGGGTCCATGGCATTTTGCGGTCATTTCGATGATGATGCTTTATGGAGTAAATGAAACAGATGCCGGAATATTTGCCCTGATTGTGCACGGGATTCAAACCTTTTTAGTAGTTTTGTTGGGCGTATATGGTTTGGCGGCTTTGTCGTTGACCAATAGACAGCGAAAGTAATCACTTAATAAAAATAGATTTGTTATGAGTACTATTCTTTCTTTAGCTCCACAAAACGTATGGAAGCATTTTTATTCGTTGACACAGATTCCCCGTCCGTCGGGACACATGGAAAAAGTAACAGAATTTCTGATTAACTTCGGAAAAGGCTTGGGACTGGAATCTTTTGTAGACGAAGCAGGTAACGTAATTATCCGTAAACCGGCAACTCCGGGAATGGAAAACCGGAAAGGTGTGATTCTTCAGGCACACATGGACATGGTTCCGCAGAAGAATAACGATACGGTGCACGATTTTGAAAAAGATCCTATCGAAACTTATATAGATGGCGACTGGGTAAAGGCCAAAGGAACTACGCTGGGAGCAGATAACGGGCTTGGCGTGGCTGCTATCATGGCTGTGCTTGAAGCGAAAGATTTGAAACATGGTCCGCTGGAAGCACTGATTACCAAAGACGAAGAAACCGGTATGTACGGCGCGTTCGGTCTGAAGCCGGGGACAGTGAACGGAGAAATCCTTCTGAATCTCGATTCGGAAGATGAAGGCGAGTTGTATATCGGTTGTGCAGGCGGTATGGATGTCACTGCTACACTGGAATATAAGGAGGTAGCTCCCGAAGAAGGCGATATCGCTGTTAAGGTTACGTTGAAAGGCTTGCGTGGTGGGCATTCCGGATTGGAAATCAATGAAGGGCGTGCCAATGCCAACAAATTGCTGGTTCGCTTTATCCGCGAGGCAGTTGCCAGTTACGAAGCACGCCTGGCAAGTTGGGAAGGCGGCAATATGCGTAATGCCATTCCACGGGAGGCACACGCGGTTGTTACCATTCCAGCTGAGAATGAAGAAGAATTGTTGGGCTTGGTGAAATATTGCGAAGACCTGTTCAATGAAGAATATTCGACGATTGAGACTCCGATCAGTTTCACGGCAGAACGTGTGGAAGTTCCGGCAGGTCAAGTGCCCGAAGAAATTCAGGACAATCTGATTGACGCTATTTTTGCTTGTCAGAATGGTGTGACCCGTATGATTCCGACCGTTCCCGATACGGTAGAGACTTCTTCCAACCTTGCTATTATAACAATTGCCGGTGGAAAAGCGGAAATTAAAATTTTGGCTCGTAGCTCCAGCGATAGTATGAAGGAATATCTCACTACCAGTCTTGAGTCTTGTTTCTCTATGGCAGGTATGAAGGTAGAGATGACAGGAGGTTATTCCGGTTGGCAGCCCGATGTGAATTCTCCGATTTTGCACGCGATGAAAGCGTCATATAAGCAGCAGTTTGGCGTGGAACCTGCGGTGAAGGTGATTCATGCAGGTTTGGAATGCGGTATTATCGGTGCCATTATTCCGGGATTGGATATGATTTCCTTCGGTCCTACCTTGCGCTCACCACATTCACCGGACGAAAGAGCATTGATTCCTACTGTACAGAAGTTCTATGACTTCCTCGTTGCAACTTTGGAACAGACTCCAATGAAATAAATGCTATTCTTTCCTATTATATAATAGGTCTCTTATAGAAAAAGGCACGGATGAAATGTCATCCGTGCCTTTTTGTCATATTTGCTGCCTTAAATATTACGATTTTACTTCATAACAAATAAATTAATTGATGCAAATCAATAAATATGCTATAAAACATAAAATTCTTCCTTTTTGGGGTACAATGTATAAACAAAGGCTGTATTTTTGTGTTGTATAACATGTAAATAAGAGGATAACAAAATGAAAAGGTTAGAAAGATTGTTTAGAAAGATCGGCGAAGCCGACGTGCATGTTTGGGGATATTCAACAATTAATATTCGCCCGAACGAGGAAGCTTAATTTTTTAGTTTTCAAGTATTAGTAATTTAAAAGTTTAAAGATTATGAAGAAAATAAGTTCTTTAGTTAGAAAAATCCTCAGTGAAGTAGGTCGTAACGAAATGCTTGCATGGGGGTACAGAATTGAAAAATGAGAGAGAGAACATTAGCTAAGTTTGCAGTGGGGATACGTTATTGAAAGCGTTATCCCCACTTTTTTTTGCTTCTTATAAGTCCCGGATATTTATTCACTGTTTTTTTCGATAGAAGAAGGTTGTGTACGACAAAACAGTTACCGTCCGAGTTAGTTTCCTTTGCTTGAAACTAAAGTTTCATCAGTTAGAAACTATGGTTTCATCGGTAAGAAACTAATGGTTTCAAGTAACTGAAACTGAAGTTTCCAGCGTATGGAACCAGGGTTTCGAGCCGCGAAACCAACAGTGTTAAGGCGTAGTGTCAGTTTTTCATGTTCAATCCAATTCCAGGTGACAGCATTATTGCCGTCACTTGCTGCTGTCACTTGTTGCTGTCACATCTTTAGTCGCTCATAATCATTTGGTTAGGTCGTGTTTCGTGACAGGTGACAGATATATATCATAAACAATTTGTTAGGAGAGGATTAACGGCGATAACTCTGTTTTATGATCACAATCATTGTGGTTGTTATATCTGTTATGATTGTGCAAATCTATTATATTTATTCAAAAAAAGATGATTGTTTAAACTTTATTTCTTTACTTTGTTATTTATACAGTGAGACTTATAGCGAACTTAAACTAGAAAGATTATGAAAATAAGGCAGATTTGTATGGTGGTGCTGTTATGGTTGGGAGTGATTCCGGCAGTGCAGGCACAGAGTTTCGACAAATTATGGAAAGAAGTAGAACAGGCAGGAAAAAAGAGTTTGCCTAAAACAGTAATAAAATTGACTGACGAGATTTACCGGAAAGGAGAAAAAGAAAAGAATTCCGCCCAGATGCTGAAGGCATATATGTGGAGGATGAAATATCAGGAAATAGTGACTCCCGACAGTTTTTATGTCGGTCTGACCGGGCTGGAACAATGGGCGAAACAAACAAAACAGCCTATGGACCGTGCTATATTGCACTCATTGATAGCGGGAATCTATGCTGATTATGCAGCCAATAACCAATGGGAGCTCCGGAGAAGGACGGAAATCGTGGAGGAAGCTCCTTCCGCAGATCTACGCGAATGGACAGCAAATATATTCGTAGAGAAAGTGCGGACAAATGTGAAAGAGGCTCTGGCGGACTCTGTGCTGCTGCTCAAAACGTCCTCACGCGATTATATTCCTTTTGTGGAATTAGGGGAGACTAGTGAATATTATCACCATGATATGTATCATTTGTTGGCTTCCCGTGGCATAGAATCCTTGAACCGGATAGAAAGACTTAGTAGCGGAACATTACCGGGCGATATTTCTTCGGATCCGGTAAAACAGGATATTATATCTATCTATAGAAATATGATTTCCGCCTATCAGGCAGCCGGTCTGAACGAAGGATACGTGTTGGCACTGCTCAACTATTTGCAGTGGCGACGCATGGCGGATCAGGCGTTCCGTTCCTTCCAGGCTAAAAACGGGTTGATAGGACTGACGCAAGATCCTTATTTGGCTGCATTGAATGAACTGAAAAGCAAATTCAAATCGGAACCGATATGTGCTGAAGTTTATTTGGCGCAAGCTCAGTTTGCAATTGAAAAAGACCAGCCGGTAAGTGCCTTGAAACTGTGTGACGAGGCAATCGGACTTTATCCGTCTTACCATAGGATTAATGCTTTGAAGAATCTGAGGCAGGAGATTCTATCTCCTTACTTGAATGTCAATGTGATCAGCCAGGCTTTTCCCGGCGAAGAAATTAAACTGAGAGCTTCGCATAAGAATCTGGACGGTTTTACGGTACGCCTTTTTAATAAAGCGAAGAAGTTGGTGAAGGAACAGCATTATTCGGTTCTTCGTCCGGAAGATTATCGGACGCAGGACACGGTGTTCACTTTCAAGTCCCCGGAAGTGGGAGCTTACGTCATGCGTATTGTTCCTGATATTCGTGCCAAGCGGGATAGTGAAAGTGAGTTTAACGTGACCCGCTTCAAAGTGTTGACGTGCCGTTTGCCGGGGCAACAGTATGAAGTGGCGGCCTTGGACGCTCAAACTGGGCATCCTGTACCCAACGCAAAGATAATATTGTATAGTAATGACGAAAAAGTGTTGCAGGAGTTTACGACGGGAGAAGAAGGAAAAGTGGTGTTCCCCTGGAAATCCGAATACAGATATTTGAAAGCTTCGAAAGGCGTGGATACAGCCATGCCGAAACGAAGTATTTACGGCGGAAGCTACGGTTATTACGATGATGAGGATGAAGCGACGGAAAGTATGACGTTATTGACCGACCGTTCCTTGTACCGTCCCGGTCAGACAGTGTATGTGAAAGGTATTGCTTATATGCAGAAATCGGATACAGCCAATGTGCTTCCCGGTAAAGATTATACTGTAACTTTGTTGGACACAAATAATCAGGAAGTGGGGCGTAAGTCGGTACGTACCAATGAATTCGGTTCGTTTACCACCGATTTCGCATTACCTTCGGCCTGTCTGAACGGAATGTTTTCTTTGACGGCGGGAGAAAGTAGAACGAATATCCGTGTGGAGGATTATAAACGTCCGACATTCGATATTACGTTTGAAAAGCAAACGGAAAGTTACCGACTCGGAGATGAAGTGCAGGTAAAAGGCAAGATACAGTCTTATAGCGGTGTGATGCTTCAGGACCTTCCGGTAAAGTATACGGTGAAGCGTTCTGTTCGCAGTTTCTGGAGGATTTCGGAGGCTGTACAGATTGCTTCGGGTGAAGTGACTGCCAACGGGAACGGAGAATTTACGATCCCGGTTCGCCTGGAAGAAAGTGCAGATTATAAGAATAATGATAAAATATATTATCGTTATTCTGTTGAAGCGACTGTTATCAATGCGGCAGGTGAAACACAGTCGTCTACGGAGATGATTTCGGCAGGACAGCGTTCATTGATTTTGCAGACGGAGTTGAAAGAAAAGATTTGCAAGGATAGGCCGTTCAACATTGTGTTTGAAGCACAGAATCTGAACGGACAGCCTGTGGAAGTGAAAGGTACATACTCTTTATATCCGGCGAAAGATAAGGACTACAAGCAACTGGGCGAGAAACCGGTTGCAACCGGAACGTTTACTTCTAATAAGGAAATGACCTTCAATTGGGGGAAATTTTCTTCCGGGCCGTATGTGCTGAAGGCAACGGTGAAAGATAACCAGGGAAAAGAAGTGACGGCGGAAGCAAATACGATTCTTTTCTCTTCTGACGACAAACGTCCGCCTGTTCAGTCCGCCGTGTGGTTCTATGCAGAGAATACGGAATTTGACACTGCTCATCCGGCGGTATTCTATTTCGGAACTTCGGAAAAGGATACCTATATAATGATGAATGTATTTTGCGGTGATAAACTGCTGGAAAGCAAGGCACTGAATCTGTCCGATACGATTGTTCGTTTTCAATATCCGTATCAGGAAAGTTACGGTAACGGTATCTTCGTGAACTTCTGTATGGTGAGGGACGGACAGGTTTATCAGGAACGGGTTCAGGCGAGAAAACGTTTGCCGGACAAGACATTGGTGATGAAGTGGAACGTATTCCGTGATAAATTGCGTCCCGGACAGAAAGAGGAATGGAAACTGACAATCAAGACACCGCAGGGACAGGCTGCTCATGCCGAAATGTTGGCGACGATGTATGATGCCTCACTTGATAAAATCTGGAACCGCCGGCAGGATTTCCGGGTTTACTACCAGCAACTGCTTCCTTATTCCGATTGGATGAACGGATATGTTGGAAATAACTCCTACAATTATTGGTGGGATCGTAAGTCTCTCAAAGTACCTGCAATGTTGTATGACAGATTCGCTATGCAGCCTGATATAAGAAATGTATATGCGATGTCAGAATCCATAGCTGATGGAGTAGTGGTCAGAGGATATGCAGTGCAAAAGAAAATGTCGGTGACAGGCAGCGTTGTAAGCCGGAGCAATGCGGTGAGATATGCATCGGCGCTAGTTTCCGAAGATGCTGCGGATACAATGTTTGAATCGGAGTTAGTGCCAATGGTAGCAGGAAAGGCCGATGCCGCTTCCGGAGAAGAAGCGCTTCCTGAAGCTCCTGCCGGCTTGCGTACAAATCTTGCCGAGACTGCTTTCTTCTATCCCCAACTCCGTACCAATGAGCAGGGAGAGGTTTCTTTCTCTTTCACTATGCCCGAAAGTCTGACACGTTGGAATTTCCGTGGATATGCTCACACCAAGGGAATGTTAATGGGAACGCTGGACGGAGAAGCTATTACCAGTAAAGAATTTATGCTGACCCCGAATCTGCCACGTTTCGTGCGTGTGGGCGATAAGACCTCTATTGCTGCCTCTGTCTCTAACATGACTGGCAAGCCGCAAGCAGGAACAGTAAGCATGATTCTTTTCGATCCGGTGACGGAGAAGGTTGTCGACACACAGAAACAGAAGTTCTCCGTTGAGGCAGGCAAGACAATTGGTGTGAACTTCATGTTTACCGTCAGTGATAAATACGAGGTACTGGGTTGTCGGATGATAGCCGATAGCGGCACATTTAGCGACGGAGAGCAACAATTGGTTCCGGTACTCAGCAACAAGGAACATTTGGTAGAGACACTGCCCATGCCTATACGTGGAGAAGAAACTCGCACCTTCTCGCTCGACAGTTTGTTCAACCGGCATAGTAAAACGGCAACAGACCGTAAACTGACGATTGAATTTACCGGAAATCCTGCTTGGTATGTTATTCAGGCATTGCCTTCTTTGAGCCTTCCGGTCAATAATAACGCTATTTCATGGGCTACCGCCTACTATGCGAATACATTGGCTTCGTATATAATGAACAGTCAGCCACGCATCAAGGCTGTGTTTGATAGCTGGAGACTTCAGGGCGGTACGAAGGAAACCTTCTTGAGCAACTTGCAAAAGAATCAGGAAGTGAAGAATATTCTGTTGTCCGAATCTCCGTGGGTACTCGAAGCACAGACTGAAGAACAGCAGAAAGAGCGTATCGCTACACTGTTCGACTTGAATAATATCCGTAACAATAATATCGCTGCACTGACCAGATTGCAGGAATTGCAAAATTCCAACGGTGCCTGGTCATGGTATAAAGGAATGAACGGCAGCGGTTATGTCACGGCCTATATTGCCGAATTGAATGCCCGCCTTGCTCTGCTGACCGGTGAGAAGTTGAACGGACCAGCACTTGCTTTACAGGAAAAGGCGTTGACTTATCTTCACCAATCAGCTTTGGAAGAATACAAAAATATTCTTAAAGCACAGAAAGAAGGAGTGAAGTTCACAGGAGTGTCGGGCTCTATCCTGCAATATCTGTATATTGTCGCTATTTCCGGCGGACAGGTTCCTGCTGCCAATAAAGCTGCGTATGCTTATTATCTTTCTAAAGTGAAAGAGTTGCTTCCGGCAGCTTCAATGAATACGAAGGCGATTGCTGCTATCGTGCTCGATAAAGCCGGACAAAAGAAAGAAGCGCAGGAATTTGTTGCTTCTCTGAAAGAACATCTGACAAAGACGGACGAACAGGGGATGTTCTTCGCTTTCAACGAGAATCCTTATGCGTGGGGAGGAATGAGGATGCAGGCTCATGTAGACGTTATGGAAGCTTTGGAATTGATCGGCGGAAACAGCGAAACGGTGGAAGAAATGAAACTCTGGCTGTTGAAACAGAAGCAGACGCAACAATGGGATTCCCCTGTAACTACGGCAGATGCGGTGTATGCACTGTTGATGAAAGGTACTAATTTGCTTGACAATCAGGGCGATGTACGGATTGTGATTGCCAATGAAGTACTGGAAACGGTGAGTCCGAGCAAGACTACGGTGCCGGGACTGGGATATATCAAACGTTCGTTTACACAGAAGAATGTCATGGATGCCCGCAAGATTGAAGTGGAAAAGAGAAATCCGGGGATTGCCTGGGGAGCTGTTTATGCAGAATATGAATCGCCGATCAAGGATGTGAAGCAACAGGGAGGTGAGTTAAATGTACAGAAACAATTATATGTGGAACGTACGGTGAATGATACCCCTCGGCTGCAACCGGTCACGGCAAAGACGGTGCTTCAGGTAGGTGATAAGGTTGTTTCCCGTTTGAGTATCCGTGTAGACCGTGCAATGGACTTTGTACAGTTGAAAGATCAGCGTGGCGCTTGTTTCGAGCCGATCGGCAGTGTCTCCGGTTATCGCTGGAATAACGGAATCGGCTATTATGTGGACATTAAAGATGCTTCTACCAATTTCTTCTTCGATCACTTGGGGAAGGGAGTTTATGTACTGGAATATAGTTACCGTGTCAGTCGTGCGGGAACTTACGAAACGGGGCTGGCAACCATGCAATGTGCCTATGCGCCGGAATATGCTTCTCATTCGGCTTCAATGACGGTAGAAGTGAAATAATTAACTTATTAACGGTGAACGGTAAACGTTCACCGTTAATAATCCTTTCAATACGTTTCATATCTCATCTAAAACTCCTACATTTGTACACCAAAATAAAATATATCACATGAAACGTAGTTTACTATCTATATTTTTTCTGCTTATTGTCACTTTGGCAGCTGTCGCCCAACCTCGTATTTCTTCTAATAAGGAGACGCACAACTTCGGACAAATAGAATGGAAACGTCCGGTGACAGTGGAGTATACCATTACCAATACCGGAAATCAGCCTTTGGTGCTGACCAACGTCACCACTTCTTGTGCCTGTGCCGTGGCCGACTGGACAAAAGAACCGATTGCTCCCGGAGCGAAAGGTATTGTAAAGGCTTCATTTGATGCCAAAGCATTGGGACGTTTCGAGAAGTCGGTCGGTATTTATAGCAATGCTACTCCGAATCTGGTTTATCTGAAGTTTACGGGTGAAGTGGTGCAGGAAATAAAGGATTATACGAAGACTCATCCTTTCGCTATCGGTAATATCCGTATCGACCGGGATGAATTTGCCTTCCCCGATGTATATCGCGGACAGCAACCAACTATGATGTTCAGCATTGCCAACCTTTCCGACCGTCCTTATGAACCGGTACTGATGCATCTTCCTCCTTACCTGAAAATGGAGGCGGAACCTAAAGTGCTGCTCAAAGGAAAGAAAGGAACTGTCAAACTGACGCTGGACGCCAGCCAACTGAATGATTACGGATTGACACAGACTTCCGTCTATCTCTCCCGTTTTGCCGGTGATAAGGTCAGTGAGGATAATGAAATTCCCGTTTCGGCTATTCTACTTCCCGATTTCTCGCGGATGACGGCGAAAGATTCGTTGGACGCGCCGGCTATCCGTATCTCGGAAACAAATATAGACCTCAGTGTACCATTGATAAAGAAAAAGAAAGCCAGCTACAATATCTTGATTGCTAATGCCGGAAAGACTCCGTTAGTAATCAGTAAGTTGCAGGTGTTTAATTCTTCTGTGGGCGTTAGTCTGAAAAAGACCGTGCTGCCGCCGGACGGAATGACGAAACTGAAAGTGACGATTCGTAAACGTGACGTCGGTAATAAGAAGCATCATTTACGCATTCTTATGATTACAAACGACCCGTTGAATCCCAAAGTTGAAATCAATATCAAACGCTAAATTCTATGGCTATGGAACATCCTGAAAATAGTGGAGAATACAAAGGGCTTGCTGTCAACAAAGGCATCGAGCAGCCTTCATCTGTAAATCCTTACCTGAAACGTAAGCCGAAAAAGCGTCAGCTTTCGGTGGCGGAGTTTGTTGAGGGGATTGTGAAAGGCGACATTACTATTTTGAGCCAGGCTGTGACATTAGTGGAAAGTGTGAAACCGGAACATCAGGTCGTAGCACAAGAGGTGATAGAGAAATGCCTGCCTCATTCCGGAAATTCTGTCCGTATAGGTATCAGCGGAGTTCCCGGCGCGGGAAAGAGTACTTCGATAGATGTATTCGGTTTGCACGTGCTTGAAAAAGGAGGAAAGCTGGCTGTGTTGGCTATCGACCCCAGTAGCGAACGTAGTAAAGGCAGTATCTTAGGAGATAAGACGCGTATGGAACAGCTTTCCGTACATCCGAAATCATTTATCCGCCCTAGCCCCTCGGCAGGTTCGTTGGGAGGAGTGGCACGTAAAACGCGTGAGACGATTGTACTCTGCGAGGCTGCCGGATTCGATAAGATTTTTGTGGAAACCGTCGGGGTGGGACAGAGTGAAACGGCTGTTCATTCTATGGTAGATTTCTTCCTGCTGATTCAGTTGGCAGGTACAGGAGACGAGTTGCAAGGCATTAAGCGCGGTATTATGGAAATGGCCGACGGCATTGTGATCAACAAGGCCGATGGGGATAATCTGGAACGTGCAAAACTGGCTGCTACTCAATTTCGTAACGCTTTGCATCTTTTCCCTGCTCCCGAATCGGGATGGACTCCCCAAGTGTTGACCTATTCCGGTTTTTATAATATCGGAGTGAAGGAGATATGGGATATGATTTATGAATATATTGACTTTGTGAAGACCAACGGTTATTTTGAATATCGTCGTAACGAGCAAAGTAAATACTGGATGTATGAAACGATCAACGAACAACTTCGTGACAGTTTCTATCATAATCCGAAGATTGAAGCCATGCTTCTGGAAAAGGAACAGCAAGTGTTGCAAGGAAATCTGACATCATTTATAGCCGCAAAGAGCCTACTCGATACTTATTTCGCAGACCTGAAACGGGACGACTAGAAAAAGAACGTTAAAAAGCGGATGAAAAAATAGGGGTGGTATGCTTTCTGATTGTATTTACATTCAGAGAACCATGAATATTGGACACAGAATATTATTTATTGACTTAAAATACCTTATGAACAAAACCTTGTTAACAGGTCTTCTGTGCTGCACCCTCACAGTACAGAGTTTCGCAGACCAACCTTTGGAAGGGTTTACCTATGCTACCTTGAATGCTCCGACAGGAGCGGAGTGGGAATCTCCCGAAAACTTGGCACTCAATAAGGAGCAGCCGCATGCTTATTTCTTTCCGTTTCAAGACTTGGAAAGTGCTCGCAAAGTATTGCCCGAAAACAGTAAGTTCTGGCAGTCTCTCAATGGCGACTGGAAGTTTCATTGGGCACCCGACCCCGATTCCCGTCCGGCAGATTTCTATCAGACGAATTATGATGTGACTTCGTGGGACGTAATCCCTGTACCGTCGAGCTGGAATATCTATGGTATTCAGAAAGACGGAAGCTTGAAGTATGGAACTCCTATTTATGTCAATCAACCGGTTATCTTCCAACATAGCGTGAAGGTAGACGACTGGCGCGGAGGAGTGATGCGTACTCCGCCCGCTAACTGGACTACTTATAAGCACCGTAATGAGGTTGGTTCCTTCCGCCGCGATTTTGAGATTCCTCAGGATTGGGACGGCAGGGAAGTATTCATCAGTTTCGACGGTGTGGATTCTTTCTTCTATCTTTGGATTAACGGTAAGTATGTGGGGTTCTCCAAGAACTCGCGCAATACCGCTAATTTCAATATTACCCCTTATCTTCAGAAAGGCAAAAATATCGTAGCAGCCGAAGTATATCGTAGCTCGGATGGTTCATTTCTGGAGGCACAGGATATGTTCCGTCTGCCGGGTATCTTCCGTACGGTAGCTTTGTACTCGGTTCCCAAGGTTCATTTCCGTGACTTGGTGGCTATTCCCGATTTGGACGCTACTTATACGGATGGTTCTTTGACTATCAACGCCGATATCCGTAACTTGGATAAAAAGGCAGCCAAGGATTATAAAGTATATTATTCTTTGTATGCCAATAAACTGTATTCTGATGAAAATACGTTGGTAGACGGCGTTTCATCTCCGGTAATAGAGAAGATCGTTCCGAATGAGATTGGTAAGGTTCAAACTGTTTTTCAGGTGAAGGCTCCTAACAAGTGGTCGGCGGAGTTTCCTTATCGCTATACGCTTGTTGCTGAACTGAAAGATAAAAAGAACAGGACTATTGAAACGGTTTCTACTATCGTAGGTTTCCGGAAAGTGGAAATCAAAGATACACCTGCGTCAGAAGATGAGTTCGGGCTTGCCGGACGCTATTATTATGTGAACGGAAAGACCGTTAAACTGAAAGGGGTGAACCGTCATGAATCCAACCCTGCTGTGGGACATGCCATTACCCGTGAGATGATGGAAAAAGAAATTATGCTGATGAAGCGTGCTAACATCAATCATGTTCGTAACTCTCACTATCCGGATGATCCGTATTGGTACTTCCTGTGCAACAAATATGGTATCTATCTGGAAGATGAGGCTAACATCGAATCACACGAATATTATTATGGTGCCGCTTCGCTTTCTCATCCGGTGGAATGGCAAAATGCTCATGTGGCTCGTGTTATGGAAATGGTGCATGCCAATGTCAACAATCCTTCTATCGTGATTTGGTCGTTAGGTAATGAGGCCGGTCCGGGTAAGAATTTTGTGGCGGCTTATGATGCGTTGAAGAAGTTCGATACTTCCCGTCCCGTACAATATGAACGTAACAATGATATTGTTGATATGGGTTCGAATCAGTATCCGTCTATCGGTTGGGTACGTGGTGCTGTACAGGGGAAATATGATATTAAATATCCGTTCCATATCTCCGAGTATGCTCATTCAATGGGAAATGCTTGCGGTAATCTTATTGATTATTGGGAAGCTATGGAGTCTACCAACTTCTTCTGTGGCGGTGCTATATGGGATTGGGTAGACCAGTCCATGTATAATTACGATCCGAAAACGGGTACGCGTTATCTGGCTTATGGAGGTGACTTCGGCGATACTCCCAATGATGGGCAGTTTGTAATGAACGGAATCGTGTTCGGAGATCTGGAACCGAAACCTCAATATTATGAAGTGAGAAAAGTATATCAGAATATCGGAGTGAAAGCTGTCGATGTTGAGAAGGGTGTCTTTGAGATCTTCAATAAGTATTATTTCAAGAATCTGGCGGACGACTACTATTTGATGTGGTCCGTTTATGAGGACGGCAAGGCTATTCAGGCAACTCTGAAGAAAGACATCAATCTGGCTCCCCGCCAGCGGATGCAAATCTCTCTTCCCTATAATCGTGCTGCGTTTAAAAAAGATGCGGAGTACTTTGTGAAAGTGCAGTTTATATTGAAAGACAAGATGCCTTGGGCCGATAAAGACTTCGTAATGGCGGAAGAACAGGTACTGGTGAAGGAAGCTACGGATCGTCCGTTAATCAGTGAAGTGGCTGCCGCTACTGCGGGAAGTCTGAAGAGTCGTATGAACCCGAGTACAGAGAGAATCGAAATTAAAGGGGACGGCTTTGAAGCGGAATTCGATCAGCAGACCGGAAGTATTTATAGCTTGAAATACGGCGATAAAACAATTATTGCGGCCGGAAACGGACCGAAACTTGATGCACTTCGTGCCTTTACAAACAATGATAACTGGTTCTATGCTCCTTGGTTTGAATATGGTTTGCATAACCTGCAACATAAAATGATAGAGGTAACAGCTCGTGAGAAGGATAGTAAAATGGTATTGAGTTTTACCGTAGAATCGCAGGCGCCGAATGCTGCAAGCATTAAAGGGGGGACCAGTTCCGGTAAAAATAGTATTGTGGAACTGACAGACCGGAAATTTGGAGCCAATGACTTTAAGTTTATTACCAATCAGGTGTGGACGGTTTATCCGGACGGTTCTATCGAATTGCAGTCCAGTATTACTTCTACTCGTCCCAGCCTGACTTTGCCACGTCTTGGCTATGTGATGAAAGTTCCTCAGGAATATGCTAACTTTACTTATTATGGTCGTGGACCGATTGATAACTATGCCGACCGTAAGAGTGGCCAGTTTATAGAGCAACATACGAATACGGTAGCGGGTGAGTTTGTGAATTTCCCGAAGCCGCAGGATATGGGTAATCATGAAGATGTACGTTGGTGTGCATTGACGAATCAGGCAGGACAAGGGGCAGTCTTTATAGCTACCGATCGCCTGTCGGTGTCTGCACTTCAATATTCTGCTCTTGATTTGATCCTGGCTTCTCATCCATATCAATTGCCTAAAGCAGGTGATACTTATTTGCATCTGGATTGTGCAGTTACCGGTTTGGGTGGTAATAGCTGCGGTCAAGGTGGCCCTCTTGTTCAAGACAGGGTATTTGCCGGTCATCATAATATGGGCTTTATTATCCGTCCGGCTGTTGGTGCGAATTTGGCAGCTGTTGCTAATGTTGCTCCTGCCGGAGATATTCCTTTGTCTATCACACGTACTCCTGCCGGGATGGTAGAATTGACGTCGGCAAAGAAAGACGCTGTATTCTGCTATACGATTGACGGTAGTAAAAAGGTACAGGAATATACAGAACCTATTCCTTTGCGTAATGGAGGTACTGTGAAAGCATGGTATAAGGACAATAAGGATATTAGTGCCGTTATGAAGTTTGAAAAGATAGAAAATATCCAGATGCAGGTGGTATATGCCAGCAGCCAGGAATCAGGCGATGGAGATGCTGCTAATCTGGTTGACGGTGATCCTAGTACGATATGGCATACAATGTATTCAGTAACGGTTGCCAAATATCCGCACTGGGTGGATCTTGATGCAGGTGAAGTAAAAGAAATCAAAGGCTTTACCTATCTGCCGCGTCAGAATGGAAATAATGGTAATATCAAGGATTACTCTATTCAAGTCAGCATGGATGGTAAAGAATGGGGTGATCCGGTCAAGAAAGGTACTTTTGCTAATAACTCAAAGGAAAAGAGGGTGATGTTCGACAAGCCGGTAAAGGCACGTTATATTCGCTTTACTGCTTTGAGTTCGCAGAACGGACAAGACTTTGCGTCCGGTGCAGAAGTGACTATCCTGGCTAACTAGAATAAAACTATTCAGGCACAGATTACACGGACTTCACAGTTTTAGTCAATCAAAGGACTGTGAAATTTGTGTAATCCGTGTCTGATAACTAATAATGATTGGTGGTTATTACAATTCCCTTCCCGCTTTCTCGAAATCAGCCTTCGACTTACTTTGCGTTACAATATATACACCGAGAAATACGAGCGCAATGGCAAGTCCTTTCTGCCAGCCGAAACTTCCGATTCCCATAATAATGGCAGGAATCGTAGCCACAATCGGCCGCCATTATCAGCAGTAT
>OGRY01001132.1_pt1 | contig 20438 bp, 16 predicted proteins | sample 1553551 | NCBI WGS metagenome assembly OGRY01 (sample SAMEA2580101, study PRJEB22360) | human gut metagenome | biome: human gut; feature: human-associated habitat; material: faeces | place: Denmark | collected 2008/2010
GAATAGATATAACATTGGAGCAGTATATGAAAAATGGCTTCTACTATATGATTACAGGTTCATTATTCAAGTCGAAGTATAGGGGAGGAGACCGTATCTGGCGAAATACAAGACTGGACAAAAGTTATTTAGTGAACTTGCTCGCCGGAAAAGAATGGATGGTCGGCAGACTCAAACAAAATGTATTAAGTATAAACGGGCGCCTGTTTTTTCAGGGAGGGGGACGCTACACTCCTGTGGATGAAGAAAAAAGCCAGGAAGAACGCGACATCGTTTTTGACGAAAGCAAGGCATATACCAAACGTTTCAATCCTTCCATCAACGGTGATGTCTCTATCAGCTTCCGGATCAATAAGAAAAGAGTGTCTCACGAGTTCTCTCTAAAGATACTAAATGTAGGTATGCGCACCGGAATGCATTTCTATGAATACAATGAAAGAACAAGCGTAGTAGAAGAAAAAGACGGATCGGGATTGATTCCGAACATCAGCTACAAAATTTATTTCTAAGGCACTGAATAAGAAAAGGTTTGTTCACACAATAGACTGACACCCAACAGACAACTGCTTTCAGTAATTATGGTATAACAATCTGTAATCTATATACTAACGGGCTCTCTGAATACCTGTATATTTGCTGCGTGAAATAATTTAGTCATTAATTATATGCGTATCATATTCAAGAAATTCAGAACACGTATGATTGTAGGATGTATATTAGCTGTAATAGCGTTGCTGGCTGTGTCAGTCGTTGTTTTTATCAATCAACCCAGCTTCGGCAGAACTCCTCGCGGGGAACGGCTGGAGAGAGTCATGAAATCTCCTAATTATAGAAACGGAGGGTATGATACGCATTATGCGGAAATAGGCAACCGCTTCCCCAATATCGACCTTGCAATCCTCGAAAACGGGCAATACGACAAAGAGTGGAGCTTAATTCACCTCATGCCCCAATATATGGCGCAGACAGCCAGAGACTTAAAAGCGAAGAGAGTCCTGACCGTACATCATTCTAAATATGCGTTAGCCAAACATCGTTGGGACGAGCCTTTGAAGAATGCAGAAGAGATGAAGAATAAAGATTACCTCAATGTATTGATTCCGGAGATCGGAGAGGTCGTGACATTAGAAAAATAGCTCTTCACCTAATACGGTTAAACGTTTCTTTTCTATTTATCAGTAAAATTGGTAAAACATTCTGTAATCTGTATAGTTGAAAAACAAATTTCCCTGATTAAATTTGCAACGTTGAAATACATTGGGTTGAATCCTGACTGTTTCGGACATTTAGAGATAACTACTATAAATTGAAAATTAAAAAAGTTTATGCTACGTACTATCAGACTTTCAGCCGCCATTGTGTGCTTTACGCTTATTACCCTGCTTTTTCTCGACTTTACGGGTACATTGCACACATGGTTCGGATGGTTGGCGAAAATTCAATTTCTGCCGGCTTTATTAGCCTTGAATATAGGTGTCGTATTGTTTTTAATTGTATTTACATTCCTGTTCGGGCGTATCTATTGCTCCGTTATCTGTCCGTTGGGAGTGTTTCAGGACATCGTTTCGTGGGTATCCGGTAAGCAAAAGAAAAACCGGTTCTGCTATTCACCGGCAATGAAATGGTTGCGGTATGGCGTTTTAGGAGTATTCATTATTATGATGGTTGCAGGATTGAACTCTTTGGCTATCTTGCTGGCACCGTATAGTGCTTATGGACGGATAGCTTCCAGCCTTTTCGCGCCGGTTTGGCAATGGGGAAACAACCTGTTGGCATACTTCGCCGAACGAATGGATAGTTATGCTTTTTATGAGATAGACGTATGGATGAAGAGCCTTTCAACACTGATTATTGCCGTTGTCACTCTCATTGTCCTTTTCATTCTGGCGTGGCGTAATGGACGAACGTATTGCAATACCATCTGTCCGGTGGGTACTGTATTGGGATTTATATCCAAATATGCGATATTCAAACCGGTGATTGATACTTCCAAATGTAATAGTTGCGGTTTATGTGCCCGTAATTGCAAAGCATCGTGTATCAATTCAAAAGCTCATGAAATTGATTATAGTCGTTGTGTGGCTTGTATGGATTGCATTGGAAAGTGTAAGCATGGAGCCATTAAATACACTCGACGGAAACCTAAAAACGAAACTGCTACAAGTGAAGATATGAAAGCAAAGGCTGTCACTACCGAACAGATTGATAATGCCCGCCGTAGCTTCCTTTCGGCATCAGCAATCTTTGCGACAACTTCTGTCCTGAAAGCACAGGAAAAGAAAGTGGACGGCGGGTTAGCCACTATTGAGGATAAGAAGATCCCGAACAGAGAAAATCCGATTTATCCTCCCGGCGCATTAAGCGCACGTAATTTCACTCAACATTGTACGGCCTGCCAATTATGTGTATCTGTTTGCCCCAACCAGGTGTTGCGTCCTTCAGACAATCTGATGACATTGATGCAACCCGAAATGTCGTATGAACGCGGATATTGTCGCCCTGAATGTACCAAATGTTCGGAGGTTTGTCCGGCAGGTGCTATTCATCTGACCAGTCTTGCCGAGAAATCGGCTATTCAGATCGGACATGCCGTATGGATTAAAGAGAACTGTGTGCCTTTGACGGATGGAATGGAGTGTGGCAACTGTGCCCGCCATTGCCCGACAGGTGCCATACAAATGGTGGCTTCCGATCCTGACAAAGCGGATTCTCTAAAAATTCCGGTAGTGAATGTAGAAAAATGCATTGGTTGCGGAGCGTGTGAAAACCTTTGTCCGTCCCGTCCTTTCAGCGCCATTTATGTGAGCGGACACCAGATGCACAGAATTATTTGATCTAAATCAGTATAAGATTATGGAAGAAAAAAATAAGAAAGATATAAATAGAAGAGATTTCATTAAGATTGTAGGTATCAGCGCAGCCACATCGACCGGGTTGCTATACGGATGCTCTTCAAAGGGGACTACTTCTTCAAGTAGCGCAACAGGAGAAGGAGAGGTGCCCACCGATAAAATGACTTACCGCACATCTCCAACCACCGGTGACCGTGTTTCACTTTTGGGATATGGTTGTATGCGTTGGCCGCTCAAACCTGCTCCCGATGGTAATGGTGAAGTTATCGACCAGGATGCCGTCAATGGATTGATAGATTATGCAATCGCTCACGGAGTAAACTATTTCGATACATCTCCGGCGTATGTACAAGGATTTTCCGAAAAGGCAACAGGTATTGCATTGAGTCGTCATCCCCGTGATAAATATTACATCGCTACCAAATTGTCTAATTTCTCTCCTGATACGTGGTCTCGCGAAGCCTCGCTCAAGATGTACCACAAATCGTTTGCGGAGCTACAAGTTGACTACATTGATTATATGTTGCTCCACGGCATCGGCATGGGAGGAATGGAAGCCCTTAAAGGACGATACCTGGATAACGGAATACTTGATTTTCTGGTTAAAGAGCGTGAAGCCGGACGTATCCGGAATCTCGGATTTTCTTACCATGGTGATATTGAGGTATATGATTATCTGCTCTCACGACACGATGAATTTAAATGGGATTTTGTACAGATACAACTCAATTATGTAGACTGGAAACATGCCAAAGAGACCAATACTCGAAATACGGATGCGGAATACCTCTATGGCGAACTGGCCAAACGGGGGATTCCTGCCATCATTATGGAACCACTTTTGGGAGGACGTCTATCCAAATTGAACGATAATCTGGTGGCACGGCTCAAACAACGTCGTCCGGAAAGCAGTGTCGCTTCCTGGGCTTTCCGTTTTGCCGGTTCATTCCCAGATATTCTGACTGTATTAAGTGGTATGACTTACATGGAGCATCTGCAGGATAATCTCCGCACTTATTCTCCTTTGGAACCATTGACAGATGAAGAAAAAGAATTCCTCGAAGAAACGGCACAATTAATGCTGAAATATCCTACCATCCCTTGCAACGACTGCAAATACTGTATGCCATGTCCGTATGGGCTGGATATACCTGCTGTATTGTTGCATTACAACCGTTGTGTCAATGAAGGTAATGTCGCCAGAAGCGGGCAGGATGAAAATTATGCGAAAGCCCGACGCGCTTTTCTTGTCGGATATGACCGTAGCGTGCCCAAACTTCGTCAGGCAAGTCATTGCATCGGTTGTAATCAGTGTGTGGCTCATTGCCCGCAAAACATTGATATTCCGAAAGAACTGCACCGGATAGACCAGTTTGTAGAACAATTGAAACAAGGTACTTTATAAAAGAAACGATGGAAGAATTAATCAATCTATTACATACAGGAGGATATTCCTGTACCATTGCCAACGGAGGAAAAATCCGCACTTTCACTCAACGTGGCGTAGCCGATCTATATGATTTGCTAACACAGGAACCGGAGTTTCTTAAAGGAGCTTTGATTGCCGACAAAGTGGTTGGCAAGGGAGCTGCCGCCCTGATGATTCTGGGTGGTATAAAAGAATTATATACGGATATTATCAGTACCAAGGCTTTGGAGCTATTCCGGAAATCAGATGTGAAAGTCGATTTTGCGCAGGAAGTTGATTTTATCTGGAACCGCGACCGTACAGGAGGATGTCCAGTAGAAACTATGTGTAGCGAAGTGGAATCAGCAGAAGAAATATTACCACTGATCCGCGATTTCCTGGAAAAAATCAGAAGTAGGAAGTAAGAAAGAGATAACTGAAACACGAAATAAAGTATGAAAAAAAATACAGCTTGTTAAGTCTTGAAAAAGAAAGTCCTCCTCTGCTAAAGATATTCATAGCAGGGGAGAACATATTATAATAATAGGACTTATTCATCTATTTTTCTATTTATCAATCTTCATCATCATCTTCCATATCAGTAGCAGCGGGATTACCTCCTCCTTTAGCATACCTGCTCGGACTCATCTTATAGTATTTTTTGAATACTTCCCGGAAATATTTAGTTTCAGAGAATCCAACCATGTCTGAAATCTCATTAATGGCATATTCACCCTCTTTCAATAACTCGGTAGCACGTTTCAAACGCATCACCCGAATAAACTCTGTCGGAGACTGTCCCGTCAATGCTTTCAATTTACAATAGAAACTGGTACGGCTCATGCCACTTGATTCACAGAGTACATTAACGGAAAATTCAGGGTTGTTTATATTCTCATCCACGATTTTCTTTACATTTGATATAAACTTCCAATCGAGGCTGTTAGTACCGTTTGCAGATGGAACCATTGATTTCGCTTCTATATCCAGATTGGCATATCTCATGCGCAACAGTTCCCGGTTTGCCAACAGATTAGCGATATTCGCCCGTAATATTTTCACGCTGAAAGGTTTGATGAGATATTCGTCCGCACCAATCGACAGTCCATCCAGAATATTGTTTTCTTCTCCCAAAGCAGTGAGCAACAACACAGGAATATGTGAAATCTCAATATCACTTTTGATAGCCACACACAATTCATCTCCCCGCATCTCCGGCATCATGATATCAGAAAGAACCAGTTCCGGCCAATATTCTTTGATAATAATCAACGCTTCCTTTCCGTTAGCGCAAGCTTGTACATTATATATAGAAGATAATGAACTGACCAGATAGGAGCGTAGCTCATCATTGTCTTCTACAACAAGAATCCGTCGTAAATTTGGATTATCTATCGTAGCGGTTGTCTTTGCTGGTACATTCGGAGTGGGCAGCACAGGAGCCAACGCCTCAAATTTAGAAGGTGCTTCGTCACTGATATTTTGAGAAGTCTTATTCTTTTTCGGAAAAACAATTTTGATTGTCGTACCTTGATGCTCAACACTATCTACACTAATTTTACCTCCATGAAGGCTGACTAGTTTTCCTACCAGCATTAATCCGATACCACTACCCGTCACTTTAGAGTTAATAGCATTGCTGGCACGGAAATGAAGCTTGAACAACTTACTTTGTTCACTGGCAGGAATACCTATACCTGTATCCTTGATTATTACTTTCCATGAATCATTCGTATCGGATACGGAAATGCTGACCTTGCCATTTTCCGGAGTATATTTTAGCGAGTTTGATATTATATTCTTCAAAATAGAATCCATCTTCTCCTTATCAAACGATACATTCATATAGCTGAAAGTACTCTCGTATGTATATTCAATGCGCCTGATGGCTGCATAAGAAGAAAATGTATCATATATATCATTCATATAGGTATTCAACTCATACTCGGAAATACTCATTTTAGAGGAATATACATCCGTCCGTTCAAAATTAATCAGATTGCTGACCAGTCGTAAAAGTACTTCTACATTCCTCAATGCAATGTTCGTACGAGTGATTCCATTGTCGGTAAGCGTCTCTTCTTCCAATAATTCCTCCAAAGGTGCTTTTATCAAAGTTAATGGAGTACGTATATCATGCGCCGTATTAATGAAGAACTGCGTTTTTTCATCAGATATATTCTTTTGCTTTCTTAGATTTATCACCCGCAGAACGAAATAAGATCCTCCGATTACCAACAGGATATAGCACAGGATAGCCCACCAACTCAACCAAAATGGTTGTGTGATAATAATTTTCATAGTACGTTCTTGAAAAACGATGTCATGTTCTTCTCTGGATATAGCACGTACATGAAGAGTATATCTACCCGGAGGCAAATTGGTAAAGCGAATCAAGTTATTTGCTCCCGGTTGAGTCCATTTCTCATAAAAACCTTCTAATTTCCATGAATATAGTGCATTCCCGGGAGAATCATAATTGATTGTAGAAATTTCAAATGAAAACGTATTCTCATCATATTCTAATTCTAATACATCTGTCTCATCAATACTCTTCTCCAAAGGAGAATCCTTAGTACCCGGATAAACAGGTTGATAAGAAAGATGAAAGTCACTAAATATCAACCTGGAAAACTTATAGTCCGGAAACTTCACATTCATCGGAAGTTCAATTACTCCATCTGTACTACCGAATACAAAATTCTTATTTTTACGCACTGTTCCTGCTGCTGCATTAAAGTAAGCAGGCAACAATCCTTCTCCTCTAGTCCAATTACGAAATACCTTTTCTTTAGTATGAAAGCAGGTTATTCCATTCTCCGTACTCATCATTATACGTCCATCTACTTCCGGCAATATTGTAAATATTCTGTTTGAAACTAATGCCGAATTATCAGAAAAGTAGTGCTCAAAAATCTTATCTTGAGAATTATAGATAAATACGCCTCCACCATTTGTCCCAATGTATAACAAACCATTATCTGCCTGATAAAGCGTATTGATATATATAGCTCCTATCTCCATTTCAATATACTGATATTCGCCAGTATTTCGATTTAACAAATACAATCCGTTAGCGGTTCCGATCCACATATTATCTTTGTCTTTTTCAACAATGGATGTAATGGAATTCAATCCCGGATATAGACGCGCACTGTTGGTCTCCAGATTAAAACATTTTAGATTATAATATCCTCCCGACCAGATATGTCCTCTTGAATCTTTAACTATATCACGAATATATTTATCCGGACGCATATTGACGTGAGAAAGTAGGTAAGGAGAGAAGTATTCAACTGATAGAGTATTTTTGTTTATTTTATAAATACCGGAAGTATATCCTCCTGCCCATATAATGCCGGGAGACACTTCACATAGAGTAATAAAAATATGATTCTTGTCTTTTAGTTGCTGATTAAAAGAACTTAGGAATGAATGCCACTGACCTGTTTTTGAATTATAAAGACTAATACCATTACTAGTTCCAAACCACAAATCACCTTCATGGTCTTCAATGACCGCTTGTACCTGGTCATTGATTAATGATTGGACATTGCCCATAGCGTGTTTCATCCAATGATAATTCTCATAGCGATTATCAATCACCGTAATCCCTGTGGGATAATTAGCAAGCCATATCCGTTTTTCTTCATCCACAAATACATCATTGATATTATTCCCATTCATTTCATTATAACTTTGATAATTAGCAATAATGTAATGTTCCAGTTCACAAGTATTTGCATTAACCTTATATACTCCCATTCCTTCTGTTGCAATCAGTAACTCCGTTTCATTCAACGGGCTGATACGAGCTATATTTACATCACTAAGATCAGCTTCCGGTCGTATAATTTCCTGTGTATTCATGTCGTACACAAAAACTCCTCTTTCAAATGAACCGATAAATAATCTTTTTAATTGCTTATGAAAATACAATTCACTTACCTGTGCATGAAAATAATCCAATGTTTCAACAGGAATAGTCTCTAAAATACCGTTTTCCAATTTTACATATCGGACGCCTACTTCTGTTGCTATAAAGAAATGATGGTCATCTACTTGTTCTATTGCTGTAATATTACTATGCAACATATTGGAGAATTGAAGTATGTGAGCATCTTTAATATTATATAGTGATATAGAATCCTTACAACATAACCAGATATTATTACTTTGATCCAAATAGCCATAGCTGATTGTTTCAGAGGGGGTTGGCTGTTTATATACCATCCTGAAATCATCTCCGTTTGCTTCATATTGAAAGATTCGCCCTTGCTTACCAATCACCCATATACCAATTTGTGATCCTGTATACAACCATCCCAAACGTACAGGAGCATCTAAAGTAGTACCTTCTTTATTTAATTTATAATGTTTTATATCTTTACCGTTATAACGATCCATTCCCTCATTGGTAAGAAACCACATGTATCCTTGTGCGTCTTTCTGAATATTGAATATCCGTCGATTACTCAAACCTTTTTCTATACCTATGTATTTGTATGTCTGCGCTGTAACCCAGATAGGGAAAAAGAGGAGAATATATACAATATATTTCATATAAACAGTTGTTTTTTAAGCTACTTCTAGCGATCATATAAATATTACAGTTAACGAAATTATACAAAAGCAATGAGAAAAGCAAAGAAATAGAAGAGATTCTCCAAAAAAACATTCATTTGGAAACTTTTTTATTTCCAAAGTTGATTATTCACATTGAGAAGTTGATTTATTTGAAGGTATTCTTTAATCGTATGTCATAATTAGCGTATGTTTTGCTTTTGTTAAATTAACTAATTGGATCTGATTCCAGTTTCTTCTTGTAAACCCATATACTTATTATAAAATAAATAAGTACTTGTATCCAAAGGGTTATATATTCTGGTCTGATATCCGCCATACTGGCTCCCATAGAATTCAATTTCACAAAAGCAAGTGTGCCTAGTGCAGCCGGAAGAATGTAATGTGCAGCTTTCCAATACCAGGGCATTAGTTCCATCGGATAGGAAACCCCGGAAAGAAATATTAATCCTACAGAGAAGAAGGCGATCATGAGTAGGGGAGCTTCTGAATCCGTAAAATACCTGGAAGCTGCCAACCCCAGAAAAGAGGTCGCCATCAGGTATGGAATCAATAATAATACAATGTATAGTCCGTTTCCAATATTAGGGATACTGAAAAAGTGGGGGAGCAAGCCTAATAGAAAGAAAGCAAAGATAGCATAAAGAGCACAGTATACGGACGTTTTTCCCGCCACTATACGAATGGCAACTCCCCAGCCATATCCAAAAGGAGTGTAAGCGCGGATTCCTCTGTTGCTATGTTCTTCTCCGGTCACCATACCAATAACCATCAATAAAGTCTGGAAGATTATAATCATCATAACTGCGGGAATAAGATAAGAGCCATAGCCTTCCGTATAATTGTAAAGTGCAGTTCCTTCTACATGGATCGGTTTTGCCATAGCTACGGCAAGCAATCCTTGTGGTGGAAGAAATACCGCTTCATCCGACCTGTATTTGTCATTAATAGCCAGCATAACACGCGATGAAGCCCCCTGCAAAGCTTCGAAATACAGGAAAGCATCCGTAGTTGCATAAAGAGAAAATACGGCTTCATCTCCCCGAAACACTCGCTTCTCAAAATCATGAGGCAGATAGAGTATTCCCTGTACTTTGCCTTCTTTCATCCATTCTTTTGCTTCGTGATAATCCATCGCCTGGCTATAAATCTCTGCTTGGGGGGTAGCATCCAGCCAACGGATAAAATCACGACTCAATTCACTATGCGAATTATCGACTACGGCAACAGGAACATCGGTTACAATATTCGGTGCATACATATAATTGTAGAGTAATCCGTAGACAAAGATTCCTCCCATCAACACAAGCAGAACTGCATAACTGGTACTGATAGCTAGAAATTCACGACGAATGATGAATGATAACTGTTGTAACTTACTTAATGTTTTCATACTTATGACTTTCTATAGCTCGTTTTAAATGGGGAAGCAACAATAGGGCCAACAACGGAAAGATACAGAGTATCACAGCCGACGGCCAAAGATGGATAAAACCACCGCCTCCATAGAGCATGGTTTGCATCATTTCCGTAAAATGGCGGACAGGAAACAAATAGGAAGCATCCCTCACCAACGGATACATATTGGGAACCGGAAAGGTCACCCCGGACAAGGTAGCCCCCAGAGAACCTACCATAGAGACTACGCTTATCACCAACGAAATTGCCGGAAACAGCGAGAATAAAAACAGCCCTAAAGCCTGCGTCGCAATGATGAAAAGCACGGTCATGATATTCATTAACCACCAACTCCCTTGAAAAGGGATATGCAGAATACCGAACATGACATAATTAGCTAACCACCCTATCAATATATATATAATGGTATAAGGCAATAACTTACCCAAAACAGCAGTTACTATATTGCCTTTAGCAGTCGTCAACCAATCATTTGCTGTACGGAACTTAATTTCAATACCGACCGTATAGACAGTAATCAACAAGATCAAGACTTGAAACAAAACAAAGAAAAAGGGCTGACTCAAATATACCGAATAATCTAAACTTGGATTATATATCGGATGGTTATTAGCCTGCACAGGTAATAAAAAGGTGGTAATCTGATTCTGTTCTACTCCGAGAGCTACGGCTTGCATCACCACAGGGGAAAGAGCCACCGGAGCTAATGATGTTTCGAATGCCGCCATCAACTCACCGCCTACCGACAATAATGCATAGTGATAATAGTAGGAGAGTGTTGCATTTTTTCCGGTGATAGCATCTTGCTCAAATTGGGGAGGTATGGAAAGATAACCATAAATCTCTTTCTTTTGTACAGATTCACGGGCAGCCGCTTCATCTGCAAAATGCTTTGTCACTTTAAAAGTCGGTACGGCAGAGATATTCCTGGCAATAGCCCGGGAAGTAGCAGTGTTATCCTGATCGACAATACCGATAGGAATATTTTCCATCTGTCCGTTGCCAAAAATCGTAGCCATAAAGAAAAGGGTGAACAACGGCAAAACAATGCAGACGCCAAAATAAAGGCGCCGCGAAGTCATTCGCTGCCATTCTCTTAACAATACGGAACAAAAAGGGGAGTATGTTTGTGATTCATCCATTCGCTGGTTTATTTGATGTCAATTAGTCTAAAGTCAATAGCACGGACATACCGGGACGCAAGTCATCCACTTTTTGAGTCGGACGCGCATGAATCTCAAATGTACGTAAGTCATAACTTCCGGTCTGCTTGGTTGATTTCCAGGTCGCAAAACTGCCTAACGGACTTATATAATAGATTTTGAACTCTATATTTTCTTTACCGATGGCGGGTACATCTGCAACGAATGTTCCGTCCATTTTAAACTGTGGCATCAGATCTTCCCGTACGTTAAGAACGACATGTATATCATCCATAACCACCAGGTTCATAATGGGAGTTCCCGGCGCAACCAACTCTCCGCGTTTAGGAAAGATCGTTGCTATTTGTCCGTTTTCCGGAGCTGTCAACCGGGAGTCGACCAGCAAAGCCGAAACTTCATCCACCGTGCTTCGTGCAGCATCCACCATACTGGCAGCTGATGCTTTATCTTCTTTCTGTGCACCGTCTACAGCCATCTGATACTGCTCATAGGCAGCGCGTTCGGCTGCTACAGCCGCTTTATACATCGCTTCTACTTCATCCTTCCTTTGAGAAGTGACAACACTGTCTTTATATAAAGTGAGAATACGGTTGTAGGTTGTTTGAGCGAGAGTTAGGTCGCTCTTCGTTTTATTCCACAACTGCAATGCAGTAGCCACAATCTGACGACGGGTTCCGGCATCAATTTTCTTGTTTTGCTGTACCGCTACTTGTTCCAATGCATTCACTTGTTGATACTTGGCATATACTTCAGGGCTATTAATAACGACAAGAGTATCTCCTTGGTGTACCCAATCGCCTTCCTGAACGAAGAAAGTATCGATACGACCGGGAAGTTTTCCACTGATACGGATTTCTGTTGCTTCAGCCTGTCCTTGCAGAACTAGCTGTTGTTTATGCATTAGTATAACTCCTAAGCCGGTAAAAATACCGACCGCCAAAAGGATGATAACAAAAGCCCATGATAGGGTTTTACTAGTTGGTTTCATTATTTGTTACGGTTTAGGTTGATAGTTTGCAAATTGTTCCGGTGTGCCACAAAGCGAGAGTAGATTTATAAGTGCCACATCATATTCATAATACGCTGCCAAACGAGCCACTTTTACAGTGGCAAGCATAGTTTCAGCGTCAATAACTTCGGTAGATGTTGCCATCCCTTCTGTGAACGACTTCTTTCGGATACGAACCAGTTCTTCGCTTAAAGTAATTGTTGCATTTAAAGCTTTTACATTATCCTGTGCCTTTTCCAACTGCGTATAAAGTTTATCTACACCAACAGCCAAATCGTCGCGAGCCTTCATCTGTCCCAAAGCCAGTGTTTGTTCCGTCAATTTCGATTGCCGTACTTTCTTCTCCCGATCCAGTCCGTCAAAGAGATTCCATGTAAAACCAATACCTATCATGGTACGTGGCAACAAATTACTCTGAATACCATGCGAATACAAGGTCTGTTTTCCGAAAAGGGCTATATTCGGCAGATACCCGCTTTGAGCAATCCGTACTTCTTGTTTGGCAATATGTTGCTGTAACTGTAATTGATTGAGCGTATAGTTCCCGCTGTTTACAGAAAGATCAAAAAGCATTTTAGGAGGTAGTGAATCATTCATAAAAAGGGGAGAGGTAGGAATGATATTAGCATCTGTATCCTTTTTATTTAGCAAGACTTTTAAAGCACTTTGCACCACTGTTTCTTCTTTCCGCGCAGCTTCCAATGCTCGTTTAGCTTCATCCATATTCACTTGGGCGAAAAGTCTGCCTGCTTTGTCAATCATTCCTGCTGCCTCTAATTTCAAGGCATTTTCATAATGTTTCTTCAATCCGTTATAAGTTTCTTCACGAACAGTTACTATTTGTTGTGCCAGCCGAAGCCCATAATAACTTTCAACCAACAGGTTTTGCTGGTTGGCCGACACCTGTGCCCGGCTTTCTCGTGCCAAATCAACCATCGTTCTTCCGATATTGGTGGCACGAAAACGTTTACCACCGGAAAAGAGTACCCACTCGGCTGATAAATCAACAGTAGTCAGGTTTCTGGGAGTCAGGGGAAACACCAGTGTGTTGGCTCCAATTTGATCTAGTATGGATGAAATGACCTGATCATCCGGAATAATGGAATGTACAAAGTCTTTAGCCGGATCAGTAAACTGCGATAGGGGCTGTTTTACTTCAATCTTCTCCGACATGTGCACAAACGCACCCGTAGACTGAAGACTGGGATACCAGAAAGCATTCAGTTTATCACGTTCAGCCTTCGCAATCTCAATACTCTTATCTGCAATTTTCAAACTCTGATTTCCCTGATTCAGCAGATGCAGTGATTCTTCAAAACTTAATGGTGTCTGTGCATCTATCTGACTGATGGAGAAATACAAAGTCAATAGTATAAAAAGTCGCTTATTTTTTTTCATACTGGTTAGGTTATATCTGATTTCGAGATATTCTAACAGATGAAAAGAGAGGTTTGTTCACGCTCTTTCGGTTCCAGTCCTTTTTTCATCAAAACAAAAGAGTAAAAGCAACTTTGATATTACTTTTTTCTTTCATTAAAATTTCTGTGATTTTATTTGAGATATAAAAATTATGTTTACCTTTGCATCACCGTTTCATAAGGCTTTTAAGTCGGGAAACACAATAAATATGCGGTAATAGCTCAGTTGGTAGAGCACTAGCTTCCCAAGCTGGGGGTCGCGAGTTCGAGCCTCGTTTACCGCTCTTTTGAAGATCAGGTGGTTATCTTAAATAAACTGCCTGATTTTTTTATTACCAGGATCCTTTTCTATTGAAATACATATTATAGAGGAAAAGAAACAAAACATGACTTTAGAAAATTAATGCATGAAGAATAGGGCAGTTCATGCATTTTTCGTATTTTTGCACCCTGTTTTGACACTTATGAGTACTTTAAATAAAAAAATATAATGGCAAAAGAACTGAAAGACCTTACCAAACGTAGCGAGAATTACTCGCAATGGTATAACGATTTGGTGGTAAAAGCTGATTTGGCAGAACAATCTGCCGTACGTGGATGTATGGTGATTAAGCCTTACGGATACGCTATTTGGGAGAAAATGCAACGTCAACTGGACGATATGTTTAAAGAAACAGGTCACGTAAACGCATATTTCCCATTATTAATTCCGAAATCATTCCTGAGCCGTGAAGCTGAACACGTGGAAGGTTTCGCAAAAGAATGTGCCGTAGTGACACATTATCGTCTGAAAAATGCAGAAGACGGTTCGGGGGTAGTAGTAGACCCAGCCGCAAAATTGGAAGAAGAATTGATTATTCGTCCGACATCAGAAACAATTATCTGGAATACTTATAAAAACTGGATTCAATCTTATCGTGACCTGCCTATTCTTTGCAATCAGTGGGCGAACGTTTTCCGTTGGGAAATGCGTACTCGTCTGTTCTTGCGTACTGCTGAATTCTTGTGGCAAGAAGGACATACTGCCCATGCTACTCGCGAAGAAGCTGAAGAAGAAGCAGTAAGAATGCTGAATGTATATGGTGAATTTGCAGAGAAATATATGGCTGTTCCGGTTGTGAAAGGTGTAAAGTCTGCCAACGAGCGTTTTGCCGGTGCGCTTGACACTTACACTATCGAAGCTATGATGCAGGACGGAAAAGCACTGCAAAGTGGTACTTCTCATTTTCTGGGACAGAATTTTGCCAAGGCTTTCGACGTTCAGTTCGTGAACAAAGAGAATAAATTGGAATATGTATGGGCTACTTCATGGGGTGTTTCTACCCGCTTAATGGGTGCCCTGATTATGACTCATTCAGATGACAATGGACTGGTATTACCTCCGCATCTGGCTCCGATTCAAGTAGTTATTATTCCTATTTACAAGAACGATGAGCAACTGAAACAAATTGATGCCAAAGTAGCGGGTATTGTTACCAAGTTGAAAGCATTAGGTATTTCTGTTAAGTATGATAATGCAGATAATAAACGTCCAGGCTTCAAATTTGCAGATTATGAATTGAAAGGTGTACCTGTTCGTCTGGTTATGGGTGGACGTGATCTTGAAAACAATACAATGGAGGTAATGCGTCGCGATACACTTGAAAAAGAAACTATCACTTGCGAGGGCATTGAAGCTTATGTTCAGAACCTGCTCGAAGAAATTCAGGCTAATATCTACAAGAAAGCATTGGATTATCGTAATTCTAAAATTACAGTAGTAGACACATACGAAGAATTCAAGGAAAAGATAGAGGAAGGTGGTTTTATCTTGGCTCATTGGGACGGAACAACTGAAACAGAAGAAAAAATCAAAGAAGAAACGAAGGCAACTATCCGTTGTATTCCATTCGAGTCGTTCGTTCCGGGAGATAAAGAACCGGGCAAATGTATGGTAACAGGCAAACCGTCTGCTTGCCGTGTTATATTTGCACGCTCTTATTAAACTGTGCGGTTAAACAGTTGAAAGAAAGGTCTATTTATTTAATAAAGATATTACTTTCTCATACAAGAGTCCGAAGTTTCAGATTAAATTTCGGACTCTTTTTTTATCCATTTCAGTTTTTTTTCAGAAATATCCTCTTTCTTTGTATCATGTAAGAAAGAAAGGAGAAGATTTTATGAAGATATTAATTGTAGAAGATGAGCCCTCTTTAAGGGAACTAATTCAACGTTCACTGGAGAAAGAACGTTATGTTGTAGAAGCAGCAGGTGACTTCAACTCTGCTTTACGCAAAATTGAAGACTATGACTATGATTGTATTTTATTGGATATTATGTTACCGGACGGAAGTGGTCTTGACCTTCTAGAACGGTTGAAAGCCTTGCATAAACGGGAAAATGTGATTATAATTTCTGCCAAAGATTCTTTGGAAGATAAGGTCTTGGGATTAGAATTAGGTGCAGATGATTATTTGCCGAAGCCGTTTCATCTAGCTGAATTAAATGCCCGGATAAAAAGTGTAATTCGCCGCAATCAGCATGACGGAGAAATTGATATCCGTCAGGGAAATGTACGGATAGAGCCGGATAAATATCGTGTTTTTGTCAATAATCAGGAACTGGAATTAAATAGAAAGGAGTATGATATCTTATTATACTTCATAAATCGCCCTGGACACTTGGTTAATAAAAATACATTGGCGGAGTCTGTATGGGGAGATCATATCGATCAAGTAGATAACTTCGATTTTATTTATGCCCAAATCAAAAATCTTCGTAAAAAGCTGAAGGATGCAGGAGCAGATCTTGAAATTAAAGCAGTTTATGGATTCGGTTACAAAATGATAGTAGAATAACAGAAACAATAGGAGTCATCCATGAAATTAATATATTACATCATTCTTCGCATCACTTTAGCCCTGACACTTATCCTGACAATTTGGGCCGTATTTTTTTATGTTACAATGATTGATGAAGTAAATGATGAAGTCGATGATTCACTTGAAGACTACTCGGAGACAATTATCATTCGGGCATTGGCAGGAGAGGAGCTTCCTTCTGAAAACAACGGTTCAAATAATCAGTATTATCTTACTGAAGTAACTAAAGAATATGCTGGAAACCGCAATGATATCCAATATAAAGATTCTATGGTCTATATCGTAGAAAAAGGGGAAACAGAACCGGCGCGTATCCTGACCACTATCTTTAAAAATGACGAAGGACGTTATTATGAACTGACTGTATCTACTCCCAGTATCGAGAAGGATGATTTGAAAGATGCTATTCAAGTATGGATTATCTTTTTATATGTAGCCCTGTTACTCTGCATCATAATCATATCTGTATGGGTATTCTATCGAAATATGCGTCCATTATATGTACTTCTTCATTGGTTGGACAGTTACCAGACGGGAAAGAAAAACGAAGCATTGAACAATGATACCCAAATCACAGAATTCCGGAAACTAAATGATGCAGCTGTCCGATATGCCGAACGGACGGAACAAATGTTCGAACAACAGAAACAATTTATCGGAAATGCTTCGCATGAGATACAAACACCACTTGCCATTTGCCGTAATCGGTTGGAAATGTTAATGGATGATGATTCATTGTCGGAAAATCAACTTGGAGAACTAATGAAAACGCATCAGACATTGGAATATATAACCAAACTGAATAAATCTTTATTATTGCTTACTAAGATTGACAATGGACAGTTTACTGATACCAAAGATTTGGAACTGAACACACTTCTCAAGCAATATTTGGAAGACTATAAAGAGGTCTATGATTACCGCAACATAGAAGTAAATATCACTGAGCAGGATCGTTTTCATATGGAAGAAGTAAGAGACATTTTTGTTCGTGGCTTGCATGGGAGAACTGTGGCGTTGTCCATAACGTCTTGAGTCGTGCTCCCAAAGTGCAGATATTGTTTTGCTAAGGGATCAAGCTTGCGGATTTGTTTCACTAAACCATCAACGGGACGGCCAACCTTGAGCGTGGCTTTGCGCAATTCTTCAATATTGATGTTCTCAGGACGGGCGATTTTGTTGATGACATCTGCAGCAGCTTGAGGAATGACGTTGTGCGTTGCTTCTGCTTTGGCGAGTTCACGTTCATAAATGAGCCAATAACGGATGAGACTGGCGTCATTGAAGATTGCAGCCATCTCCTTTGTTGTAAAAAGCGGTGCATATATTGACGAATCGTAGACGGAGATGCCGCCTCTGAAAGGCTCGGATTCTATGCGTGAAGTGGTGCTATCGGAGGCCGCGATGGGAGCCGTAAAGGCGATAGCCATAGCTGTAATCACGGAGTGGATGACAAAAGTTGATTTCAAGACCTTCATGGAATACCTTTCATTTGCAGAACATAGACATGAAGATCAGAATATCTGTTACTTTTTGCAAATACTGCAAAAGGTCTTGCAGGTTGATATTGGCGCCGAATACAACTCTGCTATCAGGTAGGTTATTCAAGGAAGGTTGTGGATGGTTTTGGACGAAAGGGCGTTGAAAGCCTTTGTTTTGGTAGCTCAGACCGGATCAATGTCAAAGGCGGCAGAGCGGCTTTCTGTCTCTGTTTCAACCATCAGCCGACTGCTCGGCAAGGTGGAATCGATGGCGGGCACAGAACTTTTCGTTAGTGGAAGCCGTACAAAACTTTCCAATGCAGGGCATTTATATTTGATGGAAGTTCTTGAACTGCTTGATGCTCACAAGCGTTTGGAACGTTTCGGTGCGAAGTATCGATTAACAGGAAAGCCACTTCTCAGAATCGCTGCTTTTACTCGTTATGCTGAACCCGTCGTTGTGCCGCTTGCGGCAAGGCTCATTCAAAAACTTCCAAAATGGCGATTACGGGTTGACGTTCACGCTCAAAGAGATTTCAGAACGTCTCGGTTCAGCCATCCATTTGATTTCGGTGTGGGCTTCTTGATTCGGCAACTGGGTGATGAACTTGCAATGAGGGAGCTGGGTCGAGATCGACTGGTGATTTGCCTTCCTAGGACACATCATTTGGCTAAAAAGTCAATATTGACGGCAGAAGATTTAGAGTCCGAAAAGTTCGTTTCAATGACCTCGGATACGGTTGTTGGGTCAGTGGTTCAGGAATGCCTTCCGTTCCTTGCTCCAGAAAATATTTCCATAGAAACTACCAATACTGTACTTGCTTTGTCGATGACAGCCTCCGGTTTGGGTATTCACTTGACCAATAGTCTTGCCGCAGGGCCTTGGTGTGATCGGGGATGTATCGCGGTTCCCTTTATGCCAGAACGGCAAGTACCTATCTTTGCTTTTTGGCCAGAAAAAAGTTCGCTTAGTTCTGAAGTGCTTAACCTCTGTGTAGACGAGGCGGGGAAGATTGTTCAAAACGCGCTAAAAGGTGATTGTTCAGTGTCGAAAATACCTTGAATGAATTTTATTAAGTCCTACATGCATGGAAATATAGGTGGTGAGTTCTGTTCTTCATGAACTTTAGAGTCTGCTTGTCAGAGGTTTCATAGTTCATGACCCATTAGGCAGTAAGTAGTAATTTTCTTCATGACTGTCTTTTAAATTAAGCGTTAGCTATTTGATATGACCGATGAATACTCAAATTATTAGGGATCTTTTTATGAAGTTTCAGCTCTTCATTGGGAAAGGTTGCAGTGTCTTTTTGGTTTAGCCATGTCATTGAGGCCTATTTCATTTCTGATACTTTTCATGCAAACTTCGGATCTATAACAGCTTAGAGTTCGTTTACAATGTAGTCAACGATTGCCTCAGGAGTTTCTTTGAGAAAGAAAATTATTCTCCAACAATCGTAGCTAATTTCCCTCAAAGTAGGAACATCAGGTAACATGTAAAGCCGTTGTGCGTTAAATGTTGTCAGTGCGATAAAATCACTATATTTGAGAATCCACTCTGCATTCGGAGTGTACGTAATGAGAACATCTGTCACTTATTTGTGTGTATCAATCGCTCCGGCAAGTTGACTTTGTTTGCTGAGTCATTGGCCGCACAAGAAGTTTGGCGAGATTTTGTACAAGATATACTAGGACTGTTGGATAGTTATTAATTGTATCTTGAAAATATTATTATGAATAATATTTTTTTCTGAATGAATTTATTTCTTTGATTAATAGATTCCTATTGGTGTTTGTATTAGGAATCAGTGTACGCCATCTTAACGAATATTCTGCTCTTGAAGAGGTCGTTCTGTTTCTTTAAATGCAGTTGGAGAAATGCCAAAAACACGCCGAAACGCACTTGAAAAAGCCGACGGTGCGGCGTAGCCGAGATATGCGGCAACCTCTTCAGCGCGTTCTCCGGCCAGAAGTTTTTGTGTGGCGGTGAGCATTGCGATCCGCAGCCGCCATGCGCCAAAGGAAAGTCCTGTTTCTTTGAGGACAAGCCTTGCGAGCGTACGTTCGCTCATAGCGGTTTCCTGAGCCCAGGAGGCGACAGGCCTGTCAAGCTGGGGGGATTGAATAATAGATTCCGCAATGCGCTTAAGTGCAGGATGGTTGGGAAACAGCACAAAACTGATGGGGAGTTTCGGAGCGGCAGCAAGTTCCTCAAAGAGGACGCCGGCGAGGCGTGCTTCGTGACT
>OGRY01001146.1_pt1 | contig 20233 bp, 19 predicted proteins | sample 1553551 | NCBI WGS metagenome assembly OGRY01 (sample SAMEA2580101, study PRJEB22360) | human gut metagenome | biome: human gut; feature: human-associated habitat; material: faeces | place: Denmark | collected 2008/2010
TATCGTGAGCATGGCTCGGGCAAATTTTTCTTTGCTGCAGTTACAGGCATAATGCACCCGAAATTCATCTAGCTTTTCAATTTGGAATCCTTCCAAAGCAGTCTTGCAAATTTCCTCCGGCTGCGTTCCCTTTGCCAGCATTGTAGTGACGGAATCCATATGTGCAATATTCTCTTCTAAGCGTTGCAGAGCGTTATCATCAGCACCCGGCAAAGCCTGTATCAATAGCCCGCCAGCCAGAAGTGTTTCTCCTCCGGCTTTATTGACAAGAACGCCCAGAGCACACACCGTAGGAATTTGCTCACTTATTGCATAATAGTTTGTTATATCTTCCGCAATTTCACCGCTGGCCAACTCTACCTGGCCAATATAGGGGTCACCGCTCCCCATGTCCCGCATAACAGCAATTCGTCCAACTGCGCCAACGGCGGTACCCACATCAATTTTGCCATTGGGCTTCAGCGGCAGATCCACCTGGGGCCGGTCCACATATCCCCGAACGTTCCCATAACTATCTGAAATAGCCACCAAATTTCCAAGAGGCCCACCTCCATTTACCTTTAAGGTAAGCGTTGCATCGCTGCTTTTGAGCATGGAGCCCATCACTGAGGCCCCAGTCAACAAACGCCCCAAAGCTGCACAGGAAGTCTTGGTCAGTTTATGCAATTTTTGAGCTGTATAAACCAAATCACTTGAATCAATAGCAGCCATCAAACTGCCGTCAGAGGTAATGCATCGAAGTATTCTATCCATGGTTTATAAACAAATCCTTTATCTTTTCTTTTCTGCGGCGAAAACGACGCGCTGACTATCATTTTTGGGAGATTCAAAGCTCATTTCATCAAAAATAGAAATAGAAGAAAACCCAGCTTTCTCCAAACATGCGCTGATCTTTTCAAGAGGATAAGTGCGTTCAGAAAAGTGTTCTGAACTACGGGAATATAGCTTGCCGTTCCGTTCAAAAAAATCCAAATGTATGTCTACACGGGCAGAGGCAGGTACATAATGGTTTTGCCAAACACAATAGACATTTTCCATATCGTAAACAAACACATTGTTTCCCAACACCATTTCATGTTTATAAAGAGTATTCAGGTCGAAAAGAAAGACACCGCCTGGATTCATGAAAAAGGAAACCTTGGAAAATACCTGTTGGACTTCTTGTTCGTCCTTCAGATGATTGATACTATCCAATGAACAAATAACAGTGTCTACTGTGCCATATAAATCAATAGATTGCATCTTCTGACACAGAAAAAGGATGTCAGCGCCCACGTTCATACATTTTTCCCTGGCTTGAGAGAGCATAGCGACAGAGGCGTCGACACCATAGATATCAACACCTCTGCAAAAAAGCTCTAAAGTCAGACTGCCCGTACCGCAGCCCATGTCGAGTCCGCGTTTCCCCTCCAGCGGCAGGTCGCACAGCGCCGACGCGCCCAGGCAGGTCGTGGCGTGGTGTCCCGAGCCGAAAGCCATGCGGGGCATTACCACCACCTCCAGTTCGTAGCCCTGCTGCGGCGCGTGGAACGGTGCCCGGATCAGGATGCGTCCATCGACATCGACCGGCGTGAAATTCTGTTCCCACAAGGCGTTCCAGTTCTGGGACTCGATGGCGATATAACGCCGGTCGGCGATGCCGTAGCGAGCCAGCAGGTCGTCGGTTTGCTGCATGCAGTCCGCCAGCCGCTCGCGGGGGATGTAGGCTTTCAGCACCTCGCCCTCCGTCTGGAAGCTCTCATAGGGCAGCTCGGCTAATTCGGCCGTCAGAATTTCGGCCAACTCGGGATCCGTGACCCGGACGTTCAACTCCACATAATCCATATCGGTATATCGTTTTTCGGTCGAAAGAACCGGCAAAAAGTCTTTCGAAATAATATTATGTAAAATTTTTTTGTATCTTCGCCTCTGAGAAGACAATCGGGCCGGGCGCAGTGCCGAATTTATGCGGACTTTGCCGGGGCGAAGTTTATCTTCTGCAAAGATAATGATAGGCAAGCGGCAAGCCAAACTTAACTTTCTGTTTTCCTCCTCCTTGCAGGCAGAGTTCACAAGTGTCCTCTGCGTATGCTTCGAGCGTCGGTCGTTCGAGCTTGTCCGAGCCGCGTCTTATCTTTGAAAGCCGAGAAGAAAACGGGAGCTTGCTCGCAGTTTTCCGAGGCGTATCCTATCTTCTACAAAGTTAAATAAAAATGGCAGAAACTCTCAAAAAATGGGAAGAAATCGGCCGCAGTTACCGCGTTTATATCAAACTGGAAAAACGGCTTTCGGAGAATACCGTCGAATCCTACATGCGCGATCTGCGTCAGTTCGCCCACTTCATCCTCCGGTTCTACGACGTGCCGCCCCGCAAGGTCGAAGCTCCGATGATCGAGCGCTACCTGGCCCTCTTGTACGATCAAGGACGGGAGAAAACCTCGCAGGCACGGGCTTTGAGCGGTATCCGCAGCTTTTACAACTACCTGATGCTGACCGACGTGGTCGATTCTACCCCGACCCAGTTCATCGATACGCCCAAATTCGGCCGTCACCTCCCGGACATTCTTACGGTCGAAGAGATCGATCGCATCATTGCCGCCGTAGATACCTCTACGGTCAAGGGGCGGCGGGACAGCGCGATGCTTGAAGTCCTCTATTCGTGCGGGCTGCGCGTTTCGGAGCTCACCTCGCTGCGGTTGGGCGACCTTTTTTTCGGAGAAGGTTATATCCGCGTGACGGGCAAGGGCGACAAACAGCGCCTCGTACCGGTCAGCGGGGCGGCTCGTGAAAAGATTCAGCGTTACCTCGACGACCGGGCGACTAAAATGTCCGCATCGGACGTCGTGTTCCTCAACAATCGCGGGACGCAGCTTACCCGTGTGATGGTCTTTACGATCCTGCGCGAAGCCGTTCACCGGGCCGGAATCGACAAGCACATCAGCCCTCACACCTTCCGTCATTCGTTCGCCACGCATCTGCTCGAAGGGGGCGCTTCGATCCGTCAGGTGCAGGAGATGCTGGGGCACGAGAGCATCCTGACCACCGAAATCTACACCCATCTCGAAGGCGATCACCTGCGCGATACGGTCGAAAAGTACCTGCCGCTGTAATCGACGGGAACAGTAACGATAAGGGACGGAGGAATTCCGTCCCTTATCGTTATTGTCTTTTTTCGGGAGTCGCTCCTTTTCCCGGTCTGATTCGGAGCGTTTGCCGACGGAAATAGAGGCCTGCATTCGCCCGATCAGAGAATCCGTGCGATGCACGATGCGGGCGTGAGCGTCATCGAGTCGTAATCCAGTCCGGACAGCACCGCCAGCCCTGGCCGTTTGCCCGCAGCGACCTCGCCCAGCTCGGAAAAACCCAGTGCACGCGCTCCGTTCGGTGCGGCCCAGGTCAGGAGTTCCGCAAGAGGTATCTTCCCGAGATGCTGCATCTCGCCGAGCAGCGAAAGCGCTGTATTGGACGCCAGCGAATCGGTTCCGAGGCAGATATTCAGCCCGTTGCGGCGAAACAGTTCCACCGGGGGAACCAGCCGCGAAATGTAACGGTTCGATCCGGGACACAGGCACCACCAGACCGGAGCCGTGAAATGATTCATTATCAAATCGATATCTTGCTGATTCACGCAGCAGTTGTGAATCAGAATAACGCTCCGGTCGGCCGGAACGCTCTCCACGATCCGCCTTGCCGGAGAGCCGTAATGCAGGAAATCGCACGTAAAACCCGCCTTTCGGTACCACTCCCACAACTCGCCGCGCTGTTCGAAGAGTTCGGCTTCAGCCGGCGTTTCCATGAAATGGATCGAAAGCGGTTCGTCGCCCTCCGCGCAAATCTCCCGGAAAAGGGCATCCTGCACGGAGTAGATCGAGTGAGGGGTCAGCGAGGTTTCGGGATAGCGGAGCAGACGCCGCTGTTCGTCCGTCGAGTCAGTATGCAGCCCGAAGACTTCGGCGAAAGTACGGTACGACAGGCGGCTGCGGGCTTTTACGGCAAAGGCCGAATCTCCGTTGGCTACATCGCCTACGGCCTGCATCCCCTCCGCCCACATCCGGGCGTCGGCCGCAGCGATGGCCGCAGCCCGCTCCTGTTCGCTGAACTGTCCCCGCACCCGGCCCATCGACCGGGCGAAAGCGGCGAAGCCGCCGTCCTGGGCAATAGCGCCCCGCAGGTAGGAGAGTTCCAGGTGGCAATGGACATTGATAAGTCCCGGAACCAAGACTCCCGCGTAAAATTCGACACCGGGTCTGCCGTCCGGCGCGGCGCACGTTTCGACGGATTCGATGCGTCCGTCGGCCCGAACCGTCACCAGCGGGTGTTTAACGAGATGCCTCCCCGTGAAGAGGTAGTTGGAGGCTATCCGGCGAAAAGACGGAGAAGAATTCATCGGCGAAGATTTTAAGACCCAACTGGTCGATGTAGAGGCTGTCCACGGCCTCTGCGGTTTCGGGCGTATAGGATACTTTCAGGTCGTATATCGTCACGTCGGGACGCCTGAACTTTTCGCGGGTCCCGTACAGGGAGAGTACGAGCGAACGGGCCGAACTGTCCGCCTGGAGTATCCGGGAAACACGCTCCCGGCTCGACTTCCGCAGGATCGAGGAGGATTCGCCCTTGCGGGAACTGTCGGCCTCCACCAGCCATACCCGCATACGGGGCGCGAGGTTCTCATCGAGCGAGTCGATCAGGTAGTCGAACGACACACGGTATTCGCCGGGACGTGTGTCGGGAATCCGAACCCGAAGCCGTGCGGTGTCCTTGATCCGGGTGACCCGGATCAGCGAGTCGGAATAGACCGTGCGGGTGAAACGGCGACGGGCCACGTTGTCGATCGTATCGAGTACGCCGACTTCGTACTTGTAGTAGGCGCTCTCCTCTTCGAGCAGCCGGATGGATTGTTCGACCACGTCGCTCAGCTTGGCGCTTTTGCGCCGTGAGAAGTTGCCGATAGTATAGCGGACATCTTCGGCCGTGTAACCGTAACGGCTGAAAACCGGTTCGTAAAGTTCGAGCGAGTCGAGCTTCACTCCCCGGTCCGAAACGTAGGCGTTGATGAGGTAGGCATCCCGGAAAATCCGGGCCAGCTCCTCGTCGGGGATCACCTTGTCCCGGGCGCAGGAACCGAGGGCGGTTGCCGCCGCGATCAGACAAAACAGACGGATCAATCGTTTCATATCATAGTTTGTTGTTTTTCATCACACTCCGCACGGTCAGCTCCGAAATCGCCAGAATTACCGCCCCGAAAGCCGCCGCAACGATCAGCAAATCGCTCCAGCGCATCTCTACGGGATAGCTGTATAACAACAACGTATCGACCGGGATGCGAATCATTCCGAAATGTTGCTGTGCCAGGCAGAAGCCTACGCCCAGCACGGCTCCTATCGACGCCCCCAGACCGCCGATCAGGAGTCCTTCGCCGACGAAGATCGAACGAATGAGCTTCGTATCGGCGCCCAGGGCACGCAGCGTGGCCACATCGTCCCGTTTCTCGATCATCAGCATCACGAGGGTCCCGACTACCGAGAACGAGGCGAGCACCAGGACCAGCAGCGAAATGAAGAAAACGCCCCATTTCTCGTAGGCAACCAGTCGGAAGAAGAGGGCGTTCATCTCGTCGCGGGTGCGCACCGTGAAATCGTCGCCGACGATTCCGGCGATTTCACGCCGGACCTTTTCCGCGTCCGCACCGTCGGCTACGCGCACCGAGATCGCCGATATGCGTCCCGGACGATCGAAAAGTTCCTGGGCTGCACGCAGGGAGGTAAGTGCGTATTCATTCTCGCTTTCCAAATCGAGAAAGAAGAGTCCTCCGACGTCGAGCCGCCGCACCGAATATCCATCGACGGGAAGCAACGACGAGAAACTGCCGCGCCGCAGGGCATAGACGGCGACTTCGGCACGGACCAAAGACCGGATTCCGAGCGTGCGGGCCATGTCGCGTCCCAGCACCAGTCGGTCGAGATCGCCCGTGCGAACGCTCCAACTGCCCAGCGGGATCGTTTCCTCGATCGGGAACACTTCTGTATAACGGTCGTCCACGCCTCGCAACGTGGCCATCGTCTGCAAACCGTCCCGTTCGAGCAAAACCTGCTGTTCGAGCAGGTACGAAACGACCCCGACCCCTTTCACGCGGGTCAGCGCCAGACTGTCGATTTCCGCAGATGCGAAGGTCTGCCCTTCACGGGGGGCAACGGTCAGATCGGCATCGAAGGCCGAAGACATGGACTTGGCGAAATCTCCGAAACCGTTCAGCACGGACAGCAGCACGATCATCGCCGCAACGGGCATGGCGAACGAAAGAACGCTCACACCCGCAATAACGTTGATCACCGAACGGGATTTCGGTGAAAATAGATAGCGGCGGGCAAAGAATCGGGTGAGCATCGGCCTTCGGCGGATCGCAGGTTACTCCTCGCGGTGCATCGCCCGGTCGATCTGCTCGATGTACTCCAGCGAATCGTCCAGGAAGAACTGGATTTCGGGGACCGTCTTGAGCTGGTTCCGAATCCGCTGACCCAATGCCCGGCGCAGGAACCAATTGTGCTGCTCCAGCGTGGCCATGACAGCGGCATTCTGTTCGAAGGGAAAGACGCTGACGTAGATCTTGGCGTATGAAAAATCGGGCGAAACCCGCACGGCGGTTACCGTCACGAGCACTCCCCGTACGATTTCGGCCCCCTCCTTCTGGAAGATTTCGGCCATGTCGCGCTGAATCTGTTTGGCGATCTTTTGCTGGCGTGTAGTTTCCATATTTCGGTTATTTTTTGACTCCTTTGTAGTTGAAAACCTCCTTGTTCTTGTCCCGCTTGGGCGGACGGTTATTCCACTCCGTGAAACCGGACTTGTTGAAACGGTAGCTGACGCCGATGCTGAAGGTCAGGTTATCGAGCGGGGATCGGTGGGGCGTCTGCGGAAACGGATTCTCGTTTCCGTCCGTCGAATTTCCCGCGTATTTGTTGTGGTTGCGCAGCAGGTCCGAATAACCGAAGTAGTAACGCACCCGAACGCTGAATTCCAGTTGCTTCACCAGTACGGCGATACCGCCGCCGCCCGCCAGACCGTACCCCCAACGGTTGTCGCGGGCCACTTTGAATCCGTACTCTCCCCGCCAAGGACCTTTGTCCTGTCCCCGAGACGAATTTGCCGCCTCTTCGTTGATGAATGTCGAGGAGATGTTGTAGGAGAAGAAGGCTGCCGCATCGAGATAGACGCGCATCCGGTTTTTGAACAGGTAGATGTGCGGCTGCCCGACGATCGGAATTCAGCGTGCGCGCTTGCCAGGCGATCGGCACCATCAGCGACTTGACGCGACGCGTGTACCATTGGTATTTGGCCGGGTCCTCTTCGGTCGGATTCTGAAGAAACGAGAATCCCCGCTGCAGATATTCGAAATCGATGCCGAAACCGCCTACGAAACGCTGGGGTCCGTAATAGCGCCACGTTACGCCCGCCGTGTAGCATCCCCAGACCACCCGGGTTTCCTCTTTGGGATAGAACCGGGCATTGCCGTAGCCGTAACCGCCCGTTACGCCCAGCGTATGCTGTGCCGCCGCTGTGCCGCCGCACAGCACCGCTCCGAGGAACAGGCATATCATTCCTAAACGCCTCATCATCTCAATCCGTTCATCATCGTGTTCATACCGCTGTTGAATCCTCCGCCCATGGTGCTCGTCGTGTTCGAGGTATTGCTGTTGGTGTTCCGCCTGGGATTCTTGGCCCGCTCTTCCAGCACCTTTTGCAAGCGCAGGGCTTCGCGTTTTTCGAGCAGCTCGGCGAGGGATTGCATCGTTACCGGCGCGAATACCTTGTTCATATCGATAGTAAGTTCCACTTCCCAGTTCTCCTTCGCCGCGAAGGTATCGATATTTTTATCGTCCATATAGTATTCGGCCCGCTCGGGCTGCCGCCGTTCCACCAGATTGCCCGTGTCCCAGCGGCCGTTATCGTTCATGTCCTCGATGATGCGGAACTTCACGTTGCCGGCCGGTACGTAATTGAAACGGCATACTCCGCTGTGCACGCCGGTTTTTTCCTGAAGGAGTTTTCCCGATTCGTTCAGCAACTGCACGATGTAGCTCGCCTCGTCGCTTTTACCGACCACATTGACGATGAACGTAGCGAATTTCTCGGGATCGACACCCGTGTAATTGACTGCGATCGAATCGTTTTGCTGCTCCGCCACATCCGCCAACGCTCCTTTAGGGATGGTCAGGGCATAATTGTTTTTCAATTGCCAGGGAACATCCAGCCACCAGCGCCGCATGTTGGCCGTATCCTGCTGCCATCGGATCCGGATCGGACGCGGTTCCTCCTTGTCCATCTGTTCGGTCAGCACGACGGCAGCCGAGTCGAACCGGACCAGCGGATAGTCGAATTCGACGTACAGCTTGGTTTCGGGGGTAACGGAACCGGTCGTGGAAAACTTGTAGGTAAACGTACTCGGCTTCTCCGGTTCGACCCACTCTTCGCCGGCAGCCAGTGTCTTCTCTTTCTCCTTTTCGAGCTGCTCGCGCTCTTTAGCCTCCTCTTTCGATTCGATATACCGCCAGGCCAGTTTCAACTTCTCGGTCGAGGGAAGCAGCCGGTCGAGGGAGTCGTGCTTCATGTAGGTAATTTCTCCCCGGATGGTATCGGGCAGACTGGCCGAAGGAACGTCGAACCACAACGCGATCGTATCGCGGTTGCGTGATTGAGGCTCAATGATTACGCGGTCGGCAGGGATGCTGTCGAACACGATGCTGTCGATCCGGGGATGGCCCGCATTGAAATAGAGGAGCGCCTTGTGCTGCACCGGACGTTCCGATTCACGCAGGTATTGCCGACCGAAAGCCTCGTCGGTAAACATTCGGAAGTAAAGCTGCGGGTCGGCCGTCACGTAGCGGCGGATCGAGTCGTACCAGATGCCGAAGTCGGGCAGCTCGGCGGGGTTATATGTTCCCGTGAGAAAGCCTACCTGATCGACCGAAGGTTCGTAAATCTGGTTGTTGTTCTTATCTTCGAAGGCATAGACCCGGTAGGGAATCGGCTTGAGGTTCTGGGCGATGAAAATACCGTTGGTTTCCGCACGGGCGATCACCGCAGGCTGGTATTTGAACATCGTCGAGTCGTATTCGGGAATATCCTCCACCGAATCGGCCGGAAAGAAATAAATGAAGCTCTTGGCTACGCTGTCGGCCGTGTAGCTGTCGGCCGTATATCCCGAAACGACCATTGAATCCACCTCCGGGCCGGTCGAGAAGACGTAACGCATCGAGTAGAGCGGATTACCCTCGTTGTTGTCGCGCACGGCACTGCCGAAATTCAGCGCGTAGGTCGTGTTCTCCTTGAGCGTATCCTTGATCTGGATCAGGATGCCCCGGCCCCGGATCGAAAGCTGGGGTTTTTTCTTCATTTGGGGCGACGTGAAAAACTCTTTTTGCTGGTCCTTGAGCTGTACGAATTCGTCGAAAGTAACGTAAATCTTGCTGGCGGTGAAGTTGGTCGTGAAGTTGTCCGGCAACATCGACACGATCACCGGGGGAAGGGTGTCGATCGGGCCGCCTTCGAGGTTCATGACGGTCGCGCAGCGCCACAGGAACGCCGGGCAGAACATCGCAAGGACGCAGACCCGAAGCCAGACGATCGCTTTATGGTTTTGTCGTTTCATATCGTTTTTCTGTTATCGAAACAAGGACGAGCGGGCGCCGGAAACTGCCGGTTCGTCGGGAGTGTCCGGATTCGGATTATCGGGCACATCCGGGTTTTCCGGGGTGTCGGGATTTTCGGGCGTATCGGGATCGTCCGGAGCTGGTGTGTCCGGGGTATCCGGATTTTCAGGGGTATCCGGGTCGTCAGGCGTACCGGGATCGTCGGGATTCGGGTCTTCCGTTCCCGGATTGTCCGGGTTATCGGGCGTGTCGGGCGTGTCGGGATTTTCAGGATCAGGATCCGGTTCCGGCTCGGGTTCCGTATAAAAGTCGTTGCACATGATCCACTTGCCCTTCAGGAAACGTCTGCCTTTTTCTTTCGGGTAAAAGGTTACGCTCACGTGCATCTGCGGAAGATTCTCCCCGATGGCCTGCTCGGTGAATCCGTAAAGCCGATTCGACTGGTCCACGGCCAGGATGAGAAACCGGGGGCCGTTGAGCTGCATCGCCAGCCAGTTTTCGTTGCCGTCGATCTCGTATGGCTCGCCCTGGGCGATCGGCCGCAGCTTCTCGCCAGTTCTCCGGGAGGTGATTATTCCGGCCACGGCGTCCTCGTAAGAGAGCACGCTCCATTCGGTTGTGTCCGCGTCGAAGGCATAGGCCAGCATATCTTCCCGGGGGATGGGGGTCTTGACGGTACCTTCCTGCGCCCAGGGCCGGAGCACGTAGAATGTTTCGTAACCGATCGACTTGAAACATCCCGTCCCCGCCAGGGCTGCGGCCACCGCGACGAAAGTCAGTATCTTGAACTTATGCTTTTTCATGGGTTTCATTCCGATTTTTCAGCTCTTCGAGCAGCTCTCCGACCGTTTTCCCCAACACCGGATGGCGGTAGTCGCGCATCCATTCGCACAGGGGGACGAGCACGAATTCGCGCTCCTGGATCAACGGATGGGGAACGGTCAGCCGCTCGGTGCGAATCACGCGGTCGTCGTAGAAGAGTATGTCGATGTCGATCGGGCGCGACGTATATCGGGCACCGGTCCTTTGTTTGAGCGACTGTTCTGCCTCGCGGTCGCGCCCCAGTTCCCGCTCGATCGCCTGTAAAGCGTCGAGCAACTGTTCGGGCGTCAGGTCGGTATCCACCTCGAGGACCTGGTTGGAAAACTCCTCTTCGGCATCGAAACCCCATGCCCGGCTCTTGTAACGGTGCGAACAGCGCATGACGGGTCCGGCGTGCTGGTTGATCAGCCGCTGTGCGTTTTGCAGGCGGGTCTTTACGTCGCCCACGTTTCCTCCGGTCAGTATGATCGCTCTTGCCATAACTACAATTTTTTAATCATCTTACTCACGCTCAATGCGAAATGGGTGAACACGATGGTCGGGTTCCCGTTTTGCCGGATCTGGGCCATCGCCGATTCGGCCTCCGCGACCAGCGATTCGATGTTCTGGTTTCCGATGAACGGCGCGAAATTGCGGCAGAACTTCGCCTCCTCACCCCACAGGCAGGAGATTTCGCCCAGTCCCGCATGCAGCAGGTAACTCTCCCGCAAAAGACGCACCGCATCGGTCAGGAAAGCCCGCTGCTGCTCCCGCGAAAGTTGGGCGACCTCTTCGGCCCAGGCCATCAGTTCGAGGTGCTTGTCGTTGTAGCTCAACCGCATGAGCGAACAGAAAAATTCGAAATCGTCTTTGCGGAGTTCGTCCCCTTCGCCGCGCAGCAGATGCTCCAGTTCGATCAGGTCGCCCGCAGCCAGCCGGGTAAAGGTACGAATTTTCTCCGGATCGCGCTCCCCACGGCGTTCGAGCTCCGCACGAACCTCTTCATCGGTCAGCCGGGGTACGACCACCTCCTGCGTTCGTGACAGAATCGTGGGCAGCAACAAGTCGGGACGCTCGCTCACCAGCACGAAGAGCGTCTTTTCCCACGGCTCTTCGAGAATTTTCAGAATCTTGTTGGCCGCCTCCTCGTTCATCGTTTCCGGAAGCCATACGATCACGCTCTTGTACTTGGCGGCAAAGCTCTTGAACGAGAGCTTGCGGATGATACCGTCGGCTTCGCGGGCCGAAATCGCCCCTTTGAGAGTCCGGCCCAGGTCGAGGCGGTCGTACCACTCCTGCGGCGAGAAATAACCGTTTCGCTCGCTGACGACCTGCCGCCAGAGCGGCATGAAGTCATCGCTCAAAACCGCTTCTCCCGATTTTTTGCCCTGTTTATTGACCGGGAAGACGAAGTGCAGGTCGGGGTGCGCCAGACCGGCGATCTGCCGGCAGTTGGGACATTCGCCGCACGAATCACCGTCGCGGCGGTTCGTACAGTTGAGGTACTGTACATAAGCCAATGCCAGCGGAAGAGCCCCGGCTCCGGGACGTCCCGTGAAGAGCTGGGCATGGCTCACCCGTCCGGCATCGACCCCGCGCACCAGATGACGTTTCAGCTCCCGCTGACCGATGACCTCCGAAAACCGCATTTTACTCCCTGTTCCGCTGCATCCGCCGGAGCCGCTGCCGGACCGCGATGCATAGCATCGCCACCAGAACCAGTCCCAGCGTCAGCGTGCGATCGCGGCCGGGTTCCCACGAAAGGGCCATGACTCCGGTCATGAGCAGCGTGCCGCTGAGCAGCAATATAATCAATTTTTCACTCATCTTTCGTTGCTATTTGTGCCCCCGGTGCATTGCGGAACGGACCAGTGCCCGAAGGTCGATCTTCTCCCGCCGCACGGCATAGTAAAAGTAGAGCAGCAACAAGGCCGCGTAGCAAGCATATCTGGGTACAGCCGGAGCGACTTGGTCATCCACGACGACACTCACGCCGTATAGAACCAGCGCCAACGCCACATATCCCAAAATCCGTCCGGTCTGGTAAGGCATGGGATAAAAACGGCGGTTGAGCCAAAAACTTACCGCAACCATCGCCGCTTCGCTGACTAAACGGGCCCAGGCTGCTCCGTAGTATCCCCAGCGGGGAATAAATGAAAGGCTGCATCCGATCGTAAATATCAGGCCCACAAAGGTAACCACGATAGCCAGCGAGGTTCGCTCCTCCCGTTTGTACCAGAACGACAGATTGAGCCATACGCCGTTGAGGACGTTCGCACCCAACACCACCGGTAAAATGCCGATTCCTTCGCGGAAATCCTTGCCGACGATGAGTCCGAAAAGATCCCGGAAAAAAGCGATTCCCAGGAATATGAACATCGACACCAGTACGTAGTATTTAAGTGCTGCGGCATTCATCTGCAAGAAGTCCGATTTTTTATAATCGGCCAGGAAGAAAGGTTCGGCGGCCAACCGGTACATCTGCACGAAAAGCATGAGCACCATACCGATTTTGACGATCGCTCCGTAAATACCCACTTCGCCCATCGCACCTTCCGGTACGAGGTATTTGATCATCTGGGGGTATATGAATTCGTTGGCCGTGCCTGCGATGCCGCTGACCATCAGCGGCAGTGAATAGACGAGCACCCGCCGCAGCAACTTGCCGTCGATACGGGGCAGAGTGCGGTTCGTCGTGGTGAGAATTGCCAATAGGGTGAGCAGACTGGCGATCAGGTTGCCCACGAAGACCCAGCCTACGCCGAACGATGTTTCGTAAAAGCCGGCAAGACCGAAGGCCACTGCCAAAACTACCGTAATTACGACGCTGAGGGCCTTGAACCCGACATAGGTCAGCGCCCGTCCCTGTTCCCGCAGGCGTGCAAAGGGAATCGCCGTGCAAACGTCGAGGAAAATGATCGCCGCGACCCATACTACGAAGTCGGGGTTTGCGGCGTAATCCGCTCCCATCCACTCGGAAACCGTCGTGCGGAAGAGGGTTACCAGCCCGAAAAAAAGCAGGGCCGCCAGGGAAGTGATGCCCCATGTGGTAGCGAACAATCGCCGTTTGGCGGCCGTCACGTCGCCGCCCGCTTCGTCGGCTTTGGCTGCAAAACGGAAGTATCCCGACTCCATTCCCATCGTCAGGATCACGAGAGCGAACGGAATCAGGGCATATACGTCCACGGTGATCCCGTAAACGCCCGGGTCGAACACCCGGGTAAAATAGGGTGTCAGCAGGTAGTTCAGGAATCGTACGACGATCGTACTGATGCCGTATATGGCGGTCTGTTTTGCGAGTTTTTCGAGCATAAGTCCTTATGGAGGACAAATGTACGAAATTTATTTCGCTTTCGGTCTCCCGGTCCGGGCAAATATCCGGTCCGGGCGTGCCGCTGTCCGTCGCTGCCCGGATCGGAGAGGACGCGGAACGGGCGGAACGGAATTTCAGGCATGGCGGACCTGTCTTCCGGACTTTCCGAAAAACGGTGGTTTTACAAGATGCGGCTCGGGCTGGCTCGACCGACCGACGATCGGAGCGGATGCGGAAGGCTCTCGTGGATTTCGCCGCGCAAGGAGAAGAAATGCTAATCAAGTTTGGCTTGTCACTCACTTTTCCCTATCTTTGACATAGTCTTAGATAGGATGCGGTTCGGAAAACTGGGCCCAAGTTTCCATTTTTCTCTCGGCTTTCCCTATCTTTGCAGAAGATAGGATTCGGTTCGGCAATCTTTTGGGTGCGAGTCCGCACGATTGCCCTCACATTTCACTATCTTTATCAGGAAACATTCACTTAAAAATTTTAGGAAATGGCTACGATTCAAACTTTGTATCTGGGCGATCTGCGGACCGAAATCACGCACGTCCAGTCCGGTAACCGGGTTATCACCGACGCTCCGACTGACAACAACGGCAAAGGCGAATACATCTCTCCAACGGACATGGTTGCCGCAGCTCTGGGAAGTTGTATGCTGACCCTGATGGGGATAGCCGCTCGTCGGCTCGAAATCGACCTGAAGGGAACGCGTGTGGAGATCCAGAAAGTCATGGCCGCCGAACCGCGCCGCATCGCCGAGATCCGGCTCGATTTCTACCTGCCGGGCGATTACAGCGACAAAGACAAGAAAATCCTGCAAGGCGCGGCCGAAACCTGTCCCGTCGGCAAATCGCTCCATCCCGACATCCGGCAGGCGGTCACCTGGCATTACGGCAGTGCGAAATAACGGGGCCGGGAAGATACGGCGGCGACCGTCAAGGGCATCTTTCACCGCGACGTGCGCGACGAAGCCCGAATGCGGTTTGTTTTATTTGATTGCAAATAAAATTGTATTTTATTTGGTAATCAACAAAGAAATGTTTAATTTCGGATCAGGAGGAAAACTTCTTCCGGCCCTGTTCCGGGAATTTTCAGAACTCTCGGAACAGGGTTCGACCGAAAACCCTGAAATTAATCCGTTATGAAACATTTCGGACTTTTTTCGCTATTTTTCGGGTTCTGACTGTGGCTGGCTGTACGGCCGATCCGGGCGCGGAGCCGGGGCCTTTCGGTGAAAACCCTCCGACTGCTGAAAATCCGCATGCAGTCCCTGTCGAACAGGCTCTCGAAGAGTTGCAATCCGTCCTCGAAGAGATCGATACTCCCGCGGAAGATGGCGCTGTCACCCGCAGCGAAGCCACGGCCGACGTGGAGGATCTGCTCTACATCGTCAATTTCGAGAACGAGGCGGGCTATGCCATTCTGGGGGCCGACGACCGGTTGGAGCCGGTCTATGCGGTCGTCGATGAAGGAAGCCTCACGACCGAAGAGTTCCGGTATGCCGTAACGGTCACTCCCGAGCAGGCCGAAGCGGACGGTGAGTTGGTATTTCCCCTGCAAATGGTCGCCAGGCAGCACTCGGAGGCATCGGCACCGGAGGGACCGGAGGTGGCGGCATCGGTGGTCCTATTACCGATATAGGACATTTGGGACCCACTGGTGGCCCGACTTTGATCGGAACCGAGCCGGGCCCCTGGACGAATGAAGAATATGTTCCCAATATGTTAAAAACAAAATGGGGACAATCTAATCCGTATAACATTCGGGTTCCCAATGGTACTGATCCAACTGGTTGCACGCCGGTAGCCATTGCGCAATTGCTGACTTATAATAAATTTTACTATAACCGGGCCCCGGACGTAATCTCTTCTGCGACAATTCAATGGGATTTGATCAAACAGGCGGTACAGACACCTTCCCTGCTTAAAGCGACTCCGTACAACGATCCGACGATTTCCGTCGCATGGCTGATCCGATTGATCGGCCGCGCGGGCGGCACCGATTATGGGGCTAGCGGAAGTAGTACCAAAAGATACAAAGCTGTCAATCTCATGGAACAGTGGTATCGAAATGTTTACAGAGAAGATGTATCTGAAACCTATGTCCGCCGGATGATCTTTGAAAGACGCCTGCCTGCGATTATTATGGGCAGAAATACGAATGGGGATGGCCACTCCTGGGTTGCGGACGGTTGGCTGTACCGTACGAGAATCGTATATTCGATATATAACGACGGCAGCAAAAAGAAATATATGACTCAGGGCCAGAGATTGGTTCATTGTAATTTCGGATGGGAAGGAAGTCATGACGGGTATTATTATGTCGGAGCATTCAATACGGCGAAAAGCCCGGTTACTCTCGGGGTTTCGAGTACAGGTCCAAATGATTTTAGCAACGATAACGAGATAATGATGTATATGTTATGAGAAAAACGGGTTTATTAGCCGGATTTATCGCATTGACGCTTATAGTCGGTTGTGAATCGGATGGTTGCAAATTTACCTATTCAAAATATTATATCGAAAACTATGTGGACGGGGATTTGGTTTTGTTGCCGTATTACGCTGTCCGGTCTTCGGCATCGGATCTGCCTGCACCCGTTTCGGAAGGATTCGGAGTTTCCATATATGAAGGGGTTTACTATCAAAGTCCGGAATTGAAAGGTGCGCAGCATCCCGATGAGTTCCTGCGAATTGCTGAGCGCAACGGAGATACTGAATTCAATGACTTGAAAAGTCCCCCTGAACAGGGTATAATAGCATTTGCAGACAATTTCACCGGCATAAAAGTTACCAGCGACAAAGATTGGAGCGCCGAATACCCGGCGGGAACATCGCTGAACGACAAAATGGGGGTTCGGTATGTAAGCTATGCCGAATACATAGAGAACGATTATCATTCTTATTCCGATCTTGGGAAAGAAATTCTATTTCTATACAACAAACCGTTGTCGGCTTTGCAACCCGACGATCTGCGGGTGGTCGAATACACTCTTTCCTCCTTGTCGATTTACTCGTTTATACTTTATTTTACGTCGGTTCCCGACAATCCGGGCGAGGTGCACACTTTTACGGTGGAATTCACCACTTCGGACGGTATGGTCAAGACTGCCTCGATAACCTGCACGCCGGAGGTCGATCCTGCGTTGCAATAAATAGCCGACAGGAACAGCATAATATAAGGTCGAACTTCAATACGGGCTAAAATTCTTGCCGCTCCAGTCCTGTTTCGCAAGAAAGACGCTCTAGACAAACGTTTGATCCATTGCAATTTCGGATGGGGAGGGACAGCCAACGGGTATTATTACTACGGAGCTTTCGATCTGCGCAACGGACCGGAGGCCGGTTATGACGGTGAGGACACGAGTTCGTCCAGCGACAAGTATTACGATATGGAATTGATAGTCACTTACACCAATTGTCCTTAAAAAAACGTATGATTATGACACGAAAAAACTTGATATTATTGTTGTTCTCACTCCTGACACTGAACTCCTGCAACAAACATGAAGGTCCGGAGTTGAGGTTTTGCGAGAACTACATCCAAAACTATTGTCAGGGGGATTTGGTATTGCTGTCCCGAAGTCCGGACCGCCCCCCGCAAATCCCGGCAGACCCGCAAACCCCCATACGCAATTTTTGGATAGAATTGACCGATTGCGAGTGGATTTCCCCCGAAAGCGACCCTCAGGAGTTCGAACGCCTGGCGATTCGCAACGGGGACGTCGGTTATAACCGCTGGCTCGAGTTTTGGGAGTACCCCTCTGCTTTTGCCGATAATTTTCAGACAATGCATATTACCAGCAATGCCGACTGGGATGAAGAGCATCCGGCGGGGACATTGCTGGACGATATCCTGTGGGCCGAATTTTGGTCCTACGCCGATTATATCCGTAGCGGATACGAAACAGGGGGCGGCAACAATGTACAGATGCTCGTCGAGGATTTGAAAGCCGACGATATGCAGATGATACGTGACTATGTGATTATCTATTTCACAAAGACCCCGACCATTGATCCCATTCACACGCTCACTGTCGAATGGACCACCGTTGAGGGGGAGGTCAAGACCGCCTCGCTCACTTGCCGGCCGCAGGTCAATGCGAAAGAATAACCTGCGTGCAGTCACGTACGATTTAACAAGATAGAAGAGCCATGAAAAAGAGTTTATTGCTATTGTTGCTGCCGTTTTTATGCGGATGTTCGGAAAAGGAAGAGCCGATCGGAGGACCTGTCATCGGACGTACTTATTTGATAGCCCGTTACGTGGAAGGAGATATGAAGCTGGACTATATTCCCCGGACCGCTGCGACGGACGGCAAATCGAATACGCTTTACATAGACTGGGCCGACACCGAAGAGTATTATAATCCGGATATGGAGAAATACAATCTTGGCCGGCAAGAGTTCTGGACTCCCGAAAACAAGGCGAAATATCTCGAAATCGCAAAAAGAAACGGGGATGAAATCGGTGCGTACGAGGGCGGCACGCCTCCCGGTCTGTATTTCGGCGATCAGATTGCCCTTGCCGATAATTTCACTTCGATGCATATCACGAGCGATGCCGACTGGGATGAGGAGCATCCGGCCGGCAAACCGCTCGACGACCTGTTCCGGGTATCGGTGCGGAGTTGGAAACAGAGGGACGAATACGGGGCCCCGCTTCTTTGCCGCGAGAGGATGGATCGGATCGGGCCGGAACATTTGCAGATGATCCCTTTCAATCCGAAGAATCCGTGGAACGGCCGGAAGAATTTGCGGCCGATCGAAATCGAACCGCTTGCCGAGCCTGCGTCGGAGCAACATCACCGATTGACGCTCACGATGACCACCACCGACGGACGTACAAAATCGACTTCGATCGACTATCCGCCGAAAACGGGACTATAGCCGACCTTATACTGTAGCCCGATCAATCGGACCGGCGGGAACAGGTAACTTCAGGTAATATTAATTGCTGCCGGGGGTTGTCTGTATGGGGAAATTATCTCCGAGGAAACTTGACTGTACCTGTCGCCGGGAACAGCGGCGCAACGTCCGTTGCAAGCAAAATTTCGGGACATGAAACAGAATAATCTGATGTCAAGTCGTATTCAGAGCACGAAGGAAAAGGAGAACGGAAACGATCCTCATACAGGAATCGTTTCCGTTCTTTATTACATCCGCCGGTCGCTATTTCTTCCCGGTTTCGGCGATGATCTTCCGAAGGGCGGCGGTAAACTCTTCGGCCGGCATGGATCCTGTTATCTTACCCAACAGATCGCCCTCGGTATTGAATACGAGGTAGGTCGGGATCGACCGTATGCCGTGTTTGCCTGCCAGTGCTTTTCCGGTCGGTTTGTCGATGTCGTACTTGGCTGCGACGAAATATTCGTCCATAAAGTCGCCCACATCCTTTTTCGAGAAGACGTCGCGCTCCATCGCCTTGCAGGGGCCGCACCAGGTGGCGTATAAATCGATGAAAACCAATTTGTCTTGAGCGATGGCCTCTTTGCGGACCGCATCGGTCGAAGAGTCCAGAAACCGTACCTGCGCGTCGGCTGCGGCGCTGATGCCCAGCACGAGTAAAAGGGTAAAAAGAATCTTTTTCATTTTCGTATTTTATTAAGAATAACGAAACGGGTGCTGCTAAAATTGTGCCGCCTCGTTCTGCGCCGTACTCAACAGGCCGCAGGCCGCTTGGATATCTTCGCCGCGAGAGGTGCGGATGGTCGTGTGTATGCCTTTAGCGGTCAGGGCATCGCGGAAGGCGATCATGGCCCGGTCGTCGGGGGAGAAATAGGGCGATCCGGGAATTTTATGGAAACGGATCAGGTTGATCCTGCACTTGATGCCGTCCAGCAGGCGGCATAGCTCGCGGATGTGACGCGGAGAGTCGTTCAGGCCGCTCATGACGATGTATTCGAACGATACCCGCCGCTGGTGCGTGAAATCGTATCGGCGCAGGATTTCCACGACTTCGCGGATCGGCCATGCCTTCTCTACGGGCATGATTTCGGCCCGTTCGTGCGGAAAGGGGTTGTGCAGGCTCACGGCCAGGGGCACCTTTGTGCTGTCGAGCAACCGCCGCAACTCGGGGACGACGCCCGCCGTGGAGAGCGTGATGCGCGTGGGCGACCAGCCGAAGCCCCACTCCGCCGTGAGGATGTCGAGCGCCCTGAGCACGTTGTCCGTATTGTCGAGCGGTTCGCCCATGCCCATGAAAACTACGTTCGTCAGCGTGTCGCGTTCGGGCAGGGAAACGATCTGGTTGAGGATTTCGGCCGCCGTAAGCGAGTGTTGCAGCCCCTGCCGCCCCGTGGCGCAGAATTTACACCCCATGCGGCACCCGGCCTGCGACGAGACGCAGAGCGTGGCCCGCTCCCCGTCGGGGATGTAGGCCGACTCGACGTAATGCCCTTCGAGCGTGCGGAACAGGTATTTCTTCGTGCCGTCGGCCGACTCGGTGACGCGCTCCGGGGCGCTCAACGCCGGCGAGAACCGTTCGGCGA
>OGRY01001153.1_pt1 | contig 20146 bp, 20 predicted proteins | sample 1553551 | NCBI WGS metagenome assembly OGRY01 (sample SAMEA2580101, study PRJEB22360) | human gut metagenome | biome: human gut; feature: human-associated habitat; material: faeces | place: Denmark | collected 2008/2010
CGATGAAAGGAAAATATATTCTATTTTTAATTTGCAGCCTCTTCCTTTGCGAAGTCTCTGCACAAACGTTGGAACAGGCACGCACCTTATTTACCAAAGGTGAGTACGAACAAGCCAAACCAGTTTTTAAGAAGTATACTAAATCACAACCGTCGAACGGGAATTATAATTATTGGTATGGCGTATGTTGCCTGAAAACCGGAGAGGCGGAAGAGGCGGTGAAACCTCTTGAAATAGCGGTAAAGAAACGTATCACCGGTGGACAACTCTATTTGGGACAAGCATATAATGAGACGTACCGCTTCGAAGATGCCGTGAACTGCTTTGAAGAATACATCGCAGACTTAAGTAAACGCAAGAAACCGACGGAAGAAGCGGAGAAACTTCTGGAGAAAAGCAAATCTGACCTTCGTATGTTGAAGGGGGTTGAGGAAGTATGTATCATCGACAGTTTCGTTGTGGACAAAGCAACTTTCCTGAACGCTTACAAGATCAGCGAAGAATCGGGCAAACTGTTTACTTTCAATGAATTCTTCAAGACAGAAGGAGATCATCCGGGAACTGTTTATGAAACAGAAATCGGAAATAAAATTTATTATAGCGAAAAGGGCGAGAAAGGTAATCTTGATATCTTTTCAAAGAACAAGTTGTTGAATGAATGGAGTGACGGACGTCCGTTACCGGGTAGTATCAATGCTTCCGGGAATGCGAATTATCCGTTTGTTCTATCGGATGGAGTCACCGTTTATTACGCCAGCGATGGCGAGGGATTGGGTGGCTATGATATTTTTGTCACTCGCTACAACACGAATACCGACACTTATCTTGTTCCGGACAATGTAGGTATGCCATTCAATTCACCGTACAATGATTATATGTACGTCATTGACGAATACAACAATCTCGGATGGTTTGCTTCCGACCGTTTCCAACCCGAAGGAAAGGTATGTATTTATGTGTTCATTCCTAACACTTCCAAGCAGACTTATAATTATGAAGCAATGGAACAGCAACAGATTATTCGTCTGGCACAGATTCATTCGCTGAAAGAAACCTGGAAAGACAAACAAGCTGTAACCGAAGCATTGCAACGTCTGGAAGCTGCCATCAGTCATAAGCCCAAAGAACGTCGTGCGATGGACTTTGAATTTGTCATTGACGATCATACGACTTACTATCTGATGAGCGACTTTAAATCCGCAAAAGCCAAGACACTTTTCCAACGCTATCAGCAGATGGAAAAAGACTATTATCAACAAGAAGAAAAGCTGAACGGCCTTCGTCAACAATATGCCGGTGCCAACCAACAGGGAAAAGCCAAAATGGCTCCTGCCATTCTCGACCTCGAAAAGCGGATACTGCAAATGTCCGAAGAACTCGATGCTCTCGAAGTGAATGTACGTAATGCAGAAAAAACAAAATAAATAATAACTCTGAACTATGGATATACTCATTATCGCCGTTCTCATTATTGCCGCAGTCATACTGTTTCTGGTAGAACTGTTCGTCATCCCGGGCATTAGTCTGGCCGGAATTTCTGCATTGGTTTGCATCCTGTATGCCAACTACTATGCATTCACCAATTTAGGTATGGCAGGAGGATTTGTCACTCTTGGCATATCAGCGGTTGCCTGCATCGGATCACTGATTTGGTTTATGCGATCGAAAATGCTGGACAAACTGGCGTTGAAAAAAGATATCGATTCAAAAGTAGACCGTAGCGCAGAAGATAGCGTCAAAGTGGGTGATATAGGAATCAGTACTACCCGCCTGGCACAAATCGGTTATGCCGAGATTAACGGAAAAATTGTAGAGGTAAAGTCAATAGACGGGTTCCTCAATGAGAAGACTCCGATAATCGTAAGCCGGATCACCGACGGTACAATCATGGTTGAGAAACACAAAGAATAATATTCACTTAATAAAAACATCAATGGAATCATCTTTCTACTTGCCTATCTTTCTGATAGCCGGAGGTATTATCTTCCTGATAATATTTTTCCATTACGTGCCGTTCTTCCTTTGGTTGTCGGCAAAAGTATCGGGAGTCAACATCTCACTGATACAACTATTTCTAATGCGTATACGTAACGTTCCGCCGTATATCATCGTGCCGGGAATGATTGAAGCCCACAAAGCGGGATTGAAAAACATCACCCGCGATGAGTTGGAAGCCCACTATTTGGCCGGAGGACACGTTGAAAAGGTTGTTCATGCGCTGGTATCCGCATCGAAAGCGAATATCGAGCTACCTTTCCAAATGGCTACCGCTATCGACCTTGCAGGTCGTGACGTATTCGAAGCCGTGCAAATGTCTGTAAACCCGAAAGTTATCGACACACCTCCCGTTACGGCTGTTGCCAAAGACGGTATCCAGTTGATAGCCAAAGCACGTGTTACCGTACGTGCCAATATCCGCCAGTTGGTCGGTGGTGCAGGTGAAGATACGATTCTTGCCCGTGTAGGCGAAGGTATTGTTTCGTCTATCGGTTCTTCCGAAAATCATAAGTCAGTACTCGAAAATCCGGATTCTATCTCCAAACTCGTGCTTCGCAAGGGATTGGATGCAGGAACGGCTTTCGAAATCCTGTCTATCGATATTGCGGATATTGACATAGGTAAGAACATCGGCGCCGCTTTGCAGATTGATCAGGCTAATGCGGACAAGAATATTGCGCAGGCAAAAGCAGAGGAACGCCGTGCAATGGCAGTCGCTTCCGAACAGGAAATGAAAGCCAAAGCGCAGGAAGCTCGTGCGAAAGTAATAGAAGCAGAAGCAGAAGTACCGAAAGCTATGGCAGAAGCCTTCCGTAGCGGTAATCTGGGTATCATGGATTATTACCGGATGAAAAATATCGAAGCTGATACTTCCATGCGTGAAAATATTGCTAAACCGGTAACAGGAAACACCGGTAATCAGCCGTTGAGCAAATAATTTATTATAAACGCCGGAACCCGGTTTCAATTCTGTTCCAAGATGTATGCTCTTTTTTCTGCGGAAAAAGAAAGATACCTCTTCCGAACTTAAATCCGGTTCCGGCGTTTGTATTTATAGATACAGTCTTATTGTAAAACTAAAACCTTTCAATAACATGAAAAAGTACTTTCCATCCTCTGAATTGATTATCAACGAAGACGGCTCTGTATTCCATCTTCACGTAAAACCTGAATGGTTGGCAGACAAAGTTATCCTGGTTGGTGATCCCGGACGTGTGGCACTCGTAGCTTCTCATTTCGAAAACAAAGAATGCGAAGTGGAAAGCCGCGAATTCAAGACAATCACGGGTACATATAAAGGTAAACGAATTACTGTCGTTTCTACCGGAATCGGTTGCGATAATATCGATATCGTAATGAACGAACTGGATGCATTAGCCAATATCGACTTCGAGACACGAGAAGAAAAAGAACAGTTCCGGCAGTTAGAGTTAGTACGTATCGGTACGTGCGGCGGTTTACAGCCAAATACACCGGTGGGAACATTCGTATGTTCGCAGAAGTCTATTGGTTTCGACGGATTATTGAATTTCTATGCCGGACGCAATGCTGTATGCGACTTGGCTTTCGAACGTGCTTTCCTCAACCACATGGGGTGGTCGGGAAATATGTGTGCTCCTGCGCCCTATGTTATTGATGCCAGCGAAGAATTAATTGACCGGGTTGCGAAGGATGATATGGTACGTGGCGTGACAATTGCCGCCGGAGGTTTCTTCGGTCCGCAGGGACGTGAGCTCCGTATTCCGTTAGCAGATCCGAAACAGAATGATAAGATTGAAGCGTTTGAATACAAAGGTTTCAAGATAACCAATTTCGAGATGGAGAGTTCCGCTTTGGCAGGACTTAGCCGGTTAATGGGACACAAGGCCATGACTGTCTGCATGGTAATAGCCAACCGCCTTATCAAAGAGGCGAATACCGGATATAAAAATACGATTGATACGTTGATTCAAACGGTGCTCGACAGAATATAAAAAAACAACAAGATAATAACCACTTAATAAGAAATGGCTTGAATTATACATTGTGATATATATTCAAGCCATTCTTCTTCACTTATTGATTCACTTATATAATTTCCGACTGTTTACCGATTCGCTCCTTTCTTTAATCAATAACCAATCGTAAATCTCTCTTGATGATGTTGCGGATGTTCCAGTTCATCAATCATGGCGGCCGCATAATCCTCTACAGAAATATGGCTGTTCCCCACAATGTCCACAATCATGTCATCCTTTCCCAGACGATAACGTCCCGTACGTACTCCCGGTCGCATATCCGCTGCCGGAGAGAAAAACACCCAGTCCACTTCTTTCTCTTTCGTCAGGAACTTCAGATAAAACTCTCCCAAAGCTTTTACTCCGGGCAAAAGATTCTCGGGTACTTCACCGGAATCCATTAATCGCAAGCCGGGCGCAATAAACAATGAACCTGCACCGCCTACCATAAGAAAACGGTTGACTCCTGCTTTCTTCACTCCGTCAATAATAGTCAGATAGACTTTAATTGTCTCATCATATATATCGGGATTATTCCATCCCGGATTAAACGCACTGATAACGGCATCCGCCCCTTTACAAACTTCGTATACTTCTTCAAGAGAAGACACATCCGCCTTCGTCACTTTCAGACTCTCATTTTCTATCTTTATCTTTTCAGGGTGCCGAACCACGGCTGTCACTTCAAAGCCACGGTTCAAAGTCTCATTCAAAAGAGCTGAGCCAACAAAACCACTCGCTCCGATGAGTACAACCTTCTTTACTTCCTTCATATTCCAACAAAATTAGAGTGTTATTATTATCTTAATAACACTACAATTTCCGGAATGTTGATTCCCTTTCAGAAAATTAATCAACCAATATAGGATTCTATCGTTTCTCTCAGTTTTTCCACGGAATAAGGTTTCGATATGACAGCGTTGCATCCTGCCTGAATAGCCTGCTGCTCTGTATAAAATGCATAAGCCATTACAGCGATAATGGGTACCGCAAAAGACATAGTACAAATCTTTTCCATAGCCTGAATGCCGTCCATTACAGGCATACGAATATCCATTAATATCAAGTCGGGCTTTTCACGGATAAAGAATCTCGTGACTCATATTTGCTAGAAAAACAGACTTTAGCTTATCGGCGTCTTCTGCCACCGTTTCGTCTCAATCAATTTCCTCGAGCGACAAATCCGATCACTGATATCATGAATCAGGACCAGCACTTTATTCCCTTCAAAAGGAGCGATACTCATGGATATTGTGAATAAACAAATCATATACTTCCTTGGAATAGTTACGTTCACAGTATATGCCAGAAGTTTATCCGGATGTGTTTCATCATTTCCTTTATAAGAGAGAAAATGGTCTTCGAGCCAAATAACTTCCTTATGTTCTCCGATACAACGAACCCGTATCTGTGAAGTCTTTGATTCCGAGGTAAGCATTGCTGCAAAAGACTTTTGGCAAGCATCCATATCATCAGGATGAGCAAACCGATAGAAGTCATTAATATCCTTAAAAACCATTCCGGCTTCTTTTAATCCAAGTGTACGAAAATAATCATCCGTAAAACTGCATTTTCCCGTAAGGATATCATATTCCCACAAAATTATTTGATGCGCAGCAAGTACAGAAAGTATCTTTTGCAAATTTTCTCTTACGATCTCACCATTTTCATTTAGTGAATATAAATTTGTACTGACTCCATAGTCATGGTTATTTGTTTTGCATATTTTGTTGTGTACACTGCTGAACGCTGACAAATATGAACAAATAAAGTACAACTTGTCCCTAATCTTCTGTTTTTTACATAGAAACCCTTATCTTTGCCCATTCAAAAAGAAAATATAATGAACCAAGATACTATTTGTGCCATCGCTACTGCCCAGGGAGGAGCTATCGGAAGCATCCGTGTTTCCGGTCCGGAAGCCATTTCTATCACTAGCCGTATCTTCAAACCTGCAAAAGCCGGCAAACTATTTAATGATCAAAAGCCATACACGCTGACTTTCGGACGTATCTATGACGGAGAAGAAATCATTGATGAAGTACTCGTTAGTCTTTTCCGTGCTCCTCATTCTTACACGGGAGAAAATAGTACGGAAATTACGTGTCATGGTTCTTCTTATATCCTCCAGCAAGTAATGCAACTACTCATCAAGAACGGCTGCCGTATGGCTCAACCGGGAGAATACACACAACGTGCTTTCCTCAATGGGAAAATGGATTTAAGTCAGGCAGAAGCTGTTGCCGACCTGATTGCTTCTTCATCTGCCGCGACCCACCGTTTGGCAATGAGTCAAATGCGGGGAGGTTTTAGCAAAGAACTGACAGACTTGCGTAACAAGTTGCTAAACTTCACGTCCATGATTGAACTGGAACTGGATTTCAGTGAGGAAGATGTGGAATTTGCCGACCGTTCGGCATTACGGAAGTTGGCCGATGAAATTGAGCAAGTTATTTCCCGACTAGTCCATTCGTTTAGTGTAGGCAATGCTATCAAGAATGGTGTTCCTGTTGCCATTATCGGTGAGACAAATGCTGGAAAATCGACCCTGTTGAATGTACTATTGAATGAGGAGAGGGCAATTGTCAGTGATATTCACGGAACAACGCGCGATGTCATCGAAGATACGATTAATATAGGAGGCGTCACCTTTCGATTCATCGATACTGCCGGAATCCGTGAAACAAATGATACAATTGAAAGTTTGGGCATTGAACGTACTTTCCAGAAACTGGATCAGGCAGAGATTGTTCTTTGGATGATAGATTCTGTGAATGCTGCTTCTCAAATAGAACAATTATCTGAAAAAATTATTCCTCGTTGCGAAGGAAAACATCTGATTGCAGTATTCAACAAAGCTGATTTGATCGAAGAAAAGCAAAAGGAGGATTTACTAACTTTACTAAAAGACTTCTCAAAAGAATATACAGAGTCCATTTTCATATCAGCCAAACAACGGGGGAACACGGAAGAACTTCAAAAAATGCTCATTAATGCAGCTCACTTACCCACAGTAACGCAAAACGACATTATTGTAACAAACGTAAGACATTATGAGGCATTAAGCAAAGCACTTGAAGCAATCCATAGAGTACAAGACGGACTTGATTCTCAAATCTCCGGAGACTTCCTTTCGCAAGATATACGGGAGTGCATTTTCTTCATTTCAGACATAGCCGGTGAGGTCACAAATGACATGGTACTTCAAAATATCTTTCAGCATTTTTGCGTCGGCAAATGATGGCTTGTAAACAGCCATAAGCAACCATAACCATTTAGAATAAAGTCGCTGAAATCCAGCGACTTTTATTTTTGTGTCTATTCCAGTCAATTCTGACAGACTGCCGATTTTCAGCATCTTTTTGTACCATAATTCTACCGCCGAACAAATAAGCGGGCTTCTCGCTCTTATCATAGCGACATCTTGGGCACGATGTGAGACATTATGAGAATGAGCGAAACCGCTATAGAAGACACAGCGTGAGACGCTATGAGAAATTGTGAGACGCGTTGAGACGAAATCGACGAAATTAAAGGCGACCAATATATGGAGGTACAGAGAAAATGCCAGTGGTGCGGCAAACCATTTATAGCACACACGATGGTAACACGGTTTTGCAGCAAATCGTGTACTGAAAAAGCGTATAAAGACAGGAAGCGCAGGCAAAAATTGCAGGAGTACGAGGCGAAGCAAAACGAGCAACCAATGCAGGAAGTCGGCATTGTGGGAGGCAAACCGTTCCTCTCCCCTGCCGAAGCCGCTACCCTTTTAGGCATCAGTCGTGCCACCATCTATCGGCACATGGCTGCCGGTATCATTCGGGCGTTGCAACTTCGTGGGCGCACCATCATACGCAAATCCGACATTGAAAAGATGTTCGACAATACGCCCGACTACAAGAAACGCAGCTATGGACGGAAACAGACCATCCTCTATTACACCACGAATGAGATTCTGGAGAAATACCAAATCCAGAAGAAAACCCTGTATCGTCGTTGCAAACTATACAACATCCCAAAGGTTGAAGAAGGTAGCCGTGTGTTCTACAACCGCACCCTCATAGACAAGTATTTTGCCGACCTTGCCGAAGAAATCAATCCGGACTGTTATTACACGCCGGAGCAGGTCATGGAAAAGTACGGTATGAGCCGTAATGCCGTTGTCACCTTTGCCCTGCGGCACAATATTCCCCGAATCAACCGCCACCACGAGGTGTATTATTCCCGTGCCCATATAGACGCTATCAAAGAAAAGCAGGACAAACTGAATCCCGACTATTATACCTATTCGGAAATTACCAAGGAATACGGGCTTACCAAAATTAACATCAGCTATTATGTCAACAAATACGATATAACGAGGTTCAAACAAGGAAGCCGGACTATGGTATTGCGCACCGAGTTTGACAAGGTATATCGTGAGCATCGGGACGGTACATACATCCCCAAGAAGCGCGAAAGCAAATCCGGTCAGCAGGTACCGAAAGAGCCTTTTACAATTCCCGACGGCTACTATTCGTCAGAACAGATTGCAGTCACATATCAGATGACCAAGAAAACCATTTGTAGGCTGTGCCGTGAAAACGACATTCCTAAAATCAGTCACGGAGGGTTCAACTACTACAAACAGTTGGCAGTAAACCGTTTCTTCGCCAAATACAAGGCAGCTGACAATATCAAAGAATGGATTGGCGCAGAACAGATGGAAGCAACATACGGTATGAGTAAAGATGCCAGATGCTCATTTGTACATCGCCATAAAATCCCCTCACGTGTAGTCTATGGCAAAGTCCAATACTCCAAAGACCACATCGACATTATCAAGAACGGCGGTTTCGACCAACGCGAAAAGTATTACAGCGTAGCCGAAGCGATGGAAAAATATGGTTTGCGTAGGGATGATGTCTATAACTATGCCCGGTATAACAACATCCGAAAGATACACCACGGCAAATCCATGTTCCTGCTGAAAGAGGATTTTGACAAGGTGATGGCTGAAAAATCCGTCACCTGAAAATTATTCCATTTCAGACAGGAAAATTATTCAACAATGGGTATGGTCTGCATTGAACCATTTCGTTGGTTTGCAGCAAATTATTAACAACAATATAATATAGTAGAGTATGCACGAATGTAAAACTGTAACATTGAGGACAAGACCTCTAAAGAACAAAATGTTGTCGTTCTATCTGGATTATTATCCGGGATATAGAGACAAGGAAACAATGAAAGTAATCCGTCACGAATCGCTTGGCATTTATATCTATGCCAACCCGAAGAGCAAACGGGAGCAGAATTTCAACGATGTAATGACCGAGAAAGCCGAAGCCATCCGTTGCCGCAGATTTGAATCTGTCGTAAATGAACGGTATGACTTCTTCGACCGGTACAAACTAAAGGGTGATTTCTTGGAATACTATCGTAAGCAACTCCGCAAGCACGACCAGAAATGGGAGTTCGTCTATCTCCATTTCAAGAACTTCGTACACGGCAAATGCACTTTTGAAGAGATTGACATCGACCTATGCAACAAGTTTCGGGAATACCTGCTGAGCGCCAAGAAACTAAGACGCAACGGACGTATCACACGAAACTCTGCATCAGGATATTGGTCTACTTTCAGAGGATTCTTGAAGATACTATATCGCAACGGGATGATAAAGACCAATGTCAATGACTTCTTGGAAAAGATTGAAACAGAAGACACTATGAAAGAAGCTTTATCTGTTGAAGAATTGTACCAGTTAGCTGAAACGCCATGTAAAAAGCCTATTGTGAAAATCGCATCGCTGTTTTCCTGTATGACCAGCTTGCGCATCAGCGACATCCTCGCCCTATGCTGGGAAGACATAGTGGACTACTCTGCCGGAGGGAAATGTGTGCATATCATCACACAGAAAAACAAAGCGGAAGACATCATTCCCATCAGCGAGGAAGCATTAGGGCTGATAGGATACAGTTCTGAAAAGAAAGGTCTGGTATTCAAGGGACTTATGCGTAGTTGGACACAAGTACCAATGAAAGAGTGGATTCGTTCTGCCGGAATAACCAAGAACATAACATTCCATTCATATCGGAGAACATTCGCAACCCTCCAGGGTGCTGCCGGTACAGACATCCGTACCATACAAAGCATAATGGCGCACAAAAGCATCACCACCACGATGCGTTACATGAAAGTCGTGGACAGTAACAAGCGTGAAGCCAGCAAGAAAATCACTCTGATACGCAAGGGTTGAACTCCCCTATTTTGCCCCATTACATAGGCTTAGAGTATGATTCCCGATTGATTATCATACTCTAAGCCTATATTTTCTTAAAAATTGACCGATTTACTGCATTTATTTATAACTATCTGGAAATGTGCTTATAACTTTGTACTATCATTTCATCCAAACAACAATAGATTATGACAGATAGTATTCAAATTCACAGGAAAAAGGCAAGTTTCATACTTGCTGTAAGCGTTACTTCATACTCGGTAATCGCCACTTATCTTTATAACCGCCATCAAATAAACCTGATGGAATATACCACACCTATTATATTGAGTATCGTGCTCTTAACTCTTTCATGCGCGTTCTCTCAAAGATTTTTCTATCGCTACCTTATCAAGAATAACGTATGTATTTCTTTTGGCAAGCAAAAAGAATCCATTCCACTTGAAATCAAGCTGCCATCTGATACCATTACCCCGGAAGTAGAAGTTATAGAAATGCCGGCAGCAAAGAATGATTACACAGATGGTTATGACGAACGCATAGCTGAAATAGAACGGAAAAAGGCAGAGCAGCAAGCTGACATTATGCGTGTCATGCACGACTATACCACATATAGTATGGCTGAATTTCTTTCAAAAGATGACCTTATTACACTTCACGAAAACATAGAGTGCTTTGCCCATGGGCAATGTGATTTATACAAGCCCATACGTTCCAAATTTGACAACCCATTAAACACTCTCGATATACGGCATTTTGTATGGAATATCGGCATAAGGTTGAATATCTCGGTGGAAAAATGCGCAGAATTTATAAAAACCATATTCCCACACGAATTGAAAAATGCTACTCTGTTTTATTTATCAAAAAATCTACGGACTACAGGTATTTGTAAAATTCCACTTGATATTCCCCTAAAAGGAGAGTATTATTTCAATTGCCTCAAAAAAGCAGACGATGAGACAGCTGGTTCTGACCGACTGAAATGATTCCGTCGCTGACTGAAAAATTACCCTCTGCTGACGAAGGTCTGCATAGTATCATTGTGTTGGTTTGCAGCATGTTTAACAAATAAAACATTTGAATCATGTCTAAGAATCAATTCACATTCAATGACCTTCCCGAAGTGCTGGGAGAGTTATGCGACCGAATCGCAAGTATGGAAAGTTTGCTGACCGAAAAGCTTTCCAAGCAGAACGAAGTCAAGGAGAACACGCACGTCCCCATGACCGTGCAGGAGGCTTGCGCCTATCTCAAAATGCCGCTATCGACCTTTTATTACAAGGTTAAAAAGGACGATATTCCGGTTATAAAACAAGGCAAGCACCTCTACATCTATCGTGATGAGCTGGATAAATGGTTGGAGTCGTCCCGTAAGACCGCCGTTCCGCAAAGTTTCGAGGAAGAGAATGATGCGTTGCTCGCTTCCCATCGCCGTAAACCAAACTCTAAAAACTGGTAGGCTATGGAGAAGACGAACAATAACATCCCATCTGCTGAGGAACTGGCTATTTACATAAAGGAGGCTACCGTGAGCGTAAATACCAAATACGAACAGTCGCCTGTGGTGCTTATGGTGGATGACTCCATTATCGGAACACTTGGCAACTTCAGTGCTTCCATCGGTAAAGCCAAGAGCAAGAAGACTTTCAATGTTTCAGCCATTGCCGCTTCCGCATTGGCCAATAGCACTGTGCTCCATTACCGTTCATCGTTCCCGGAAAATAAACGGACGATATTGTATATCGACACCGAACAAGGAGAGCCTCATTGTCAAAAGGTACTACAACGCATTCTATGTTTGGCGGGATTACCAAAGAATGCCGATTCTGACAATCTGATTATGTTAGGTCTGCGGAAATATTCTCCCGAAATGAGACTTGCAATAGTCGAACAGGCCATTGGCACAATTCCGAATTTGGGACTGGTCATTATAGATGGCATCAGGGATTTTATGTATGACATCAATTCTCCGAATGAAGCCACCAATATAATCTCCAAATTCATGCAGTGGACTGACGACCGCCAAATTCATATCCACACCATCCTGCATCAGAACAAGAATGATGAACATGCCCGTGGTCACATTGGCACGGAACTCAACAACAAAGCGGAAACCATCATGCAGGTAGAAGTGGATAAAGATGATAAAACTATCAGCTGTGTCGAAGCCATTCATATCCGTGACCGGGAGTTTGAGCCTTTCGCTTTCCGCATAAACGAATGTGCCTTGCCTGAACCAGTGGAATCCTATATATCCAAAGAGAAGAAACTCGGACGACCGACCAAAGAACCTTTTGAACCATACAAGGAAATCCCGGAGAGCGTACATCGTGCTGCGTTGGATGCCATTTTTGCCGATGGCAATATTACCGGTTACGACAACTATCTGGAGCGACTGAAAAACGGCTACGGGTTACAGGGCGTAAAACTCGGTCACAACAAAGCGGTCAAAGTAGCTACCTTTCTCGGCAATAAACGGATGGTAATAAAGGAAGGGAAAGAATACCAGTTCAATCCTGACTACCATTATTAATCTTGATGCAATTAGTACAGCCGTAGAACTTTACTTTAGTGTCGGGGCGTATATATAGGAATAAAGCAAAGTGGTCAAGGATTACAATATGCGGTTTCATTCCCTACCCTTTTATAGTAGGATAGGTCAAATTCTGATTCCAATCCATTTGCCAATTCTGTATGTACATCCTATACGGCTTGCCGTGAAGCATCAACAGGTAACTGTTGCGAGATATGCCAAGGTATAACCTCACTGCGTTACGGTTGTACATTGGCACCCTTGCCTGCTCAGATACTTCGCCGGTGCGGTACTCGCAAGCTCGCACCTATTCACTATTATAACAATGATTTATATGGAACAAAATATTGAAGAACAAACACAATCTCCAGAGGAGAAAAAAGAGACAAGATCCGTCTTTATCGGAGCAAAAGTGACTCCCGGTCAGAAGGAGTATATAAAATCACAAGCTGAGCAATGCGGTATGACGGTAAGCGATTACTTGCTTGCCTGTGCATACAACTACCGTCCCAGACCGAGGCTTTCAAAAGAAGAAACAGACCTGTTGCAGAATCTGGACAACTGTCGGTCAGACCTTGTAAAATACACTTCTGCACTTCGTGGAATGTCCACAAAGCAACGAATGATATTGTTCAATCAGGTGCCGTTCATGGTAGGCTGGCTCAAAGAGCTTGGCTATATTGCTGAAAGCGTCTGCCAATTTCTCAACGCCGTAAAAGAGAGAAACAAGATTCCGTCCAACGAAAAATCCGAAGAAGTATGATAGCAAAGGCTAAAGCAATATCGCACGGCATAAACGCCATCCGTTATATTACCGGCGAATCTCTGAAGAAAAAACACCCGGAGAAAATCTATCGGGTATTGGACAATCTGATGCCGTCGCAACCGGACACTTTGGGGATATGGAACTCCATGCAACTGACCTTATCACGTTTCAAACCCATCAAGAACTCAGTCATCAGAATCGAGCTAAGCCCCTCTGCCGAACACACCCGTTTCTTCGACATCGAAGACTGGCAAAAGCTATGGCAGGATTTCGCTACGGAGTTTGACAAGCAAGTGTTTACCGGTAAGGACGGAAAAGTCCGCTCCTGCCAGACCAATCTGGCTAACAGCAAATACACTGTTTGGCTACATGAGGAATCCGATGGCGAAGTTCCCCACCTTCATGCTGCCGTCTGCCGTTTGGATGAAGACGGCAACATCAACAACGACCACAACATTCATCTTCGTGCGCAACGTGCTGCCGAGCGAATAGCAAAGAAACGTGGTTGGACTACTGCTGTACAAATCCGATACACCAATATCCATCAGGTAAATCGCGATTGCATGGATGCGCTGAGATCAATGCCTGAATGGTCTTGGGAAGAGTATAAAAATACCCTCACAAGAAAAGGTTACTCTGTACACGAAAGAAAGGATGCGCAACACGTTATCAGGGGCTACGCACTTGTAAACGGTAATACCAAATACAAGGCTTCCGAATTGGGAGTTGCTCGGAATCTGATGATTTCAAAACTTCCTAAAACATGGGACAAACTGCATCATAGGCCACAAGTTGTCACTTTAAGCAATCAGCCTAAGGAAACTCAAACTGAGCAGAATCTCAAACCGTCAGCATCCGCAGAGCATACCAGATATAACACTTATCATCCCGATACTATTTCCTATACGCTTAATCATGACGATAAGGAACATCGGTTCTATATTCCGGAAAAAGTGCTTGAATATTTCAACGATGAGTTTGACTACAGAGATACCGAGAACTGTCAGGAACTTACCGATATGGCTGTAGCTATTTTTGTCGGACTGCTTGAAACGCCAAATGTTGCCACCGGAAGTGGCGGTGGAGGTTCACAAAGTAATTTGCCGTGGAGAGATAAGGACGAAGACGATTGGCAATGGGCACGAAGATGTGCTCGTGCTGCCGGTCGCCTGCTCGGAAAGAAACCAAAATCAGGATTAAAACGATAATCAAATGAAAAAGAAATTCGACTTTTCCACAGAAATGGCTGAAGCGGAAGCCATAAAATCCAACCCAAAGAATGAGTCTTTGGAGGAAGAAAACCACCTATTCGACATCAATGTACAAGAACTTGCAAAGCTGAACAACAACGTGTTCAAGCTGAGAACGGAAGTTGAAAATTTGTCCGGCTCTATCCGAGAGTGTAAGCCTATCATTTCTTCAGAAATGCAGAAGTTAGCAGTGGAATTTGGGGCAAGACTTCTATGCGATTTTCTCAGTCAGATTGAAAGCAAATGCAAAGAAGCCGAGCGAAGAATGAAGAAATCCGGCAATACCATCCTAGTTCCGGTTACAGCATTTTACATCACTATTATAATACTGGTAGCCCTATCTTCTTTTTTCGCCAGCATGATAGTAGCAAACGTTGAGATATTGCATTCAAGCCTGATTTGGAAAGCAGTTGCCATCTGTGCCCTTATTGCAATTTCGGGGACTGTCATGGCTATAATCGCACCAAAGATTTTGGATAAATGGACGTAATTGGAAGTGACCAAATCTTTATTGGCATTTGTTTGGTCATATCAGAGGCTATAACAATCCTGTAACCGCCGTAACAGTTACGGTGGTTACGGAATTGTTGTATAGTTCTGCGATTTGACATTTGAATTAAAATGCATACAAGCCATACTTCAATCAACATAATTATTTCCTTTGAACTTGTCGGGTGCATGTCGGGTACTTGTCGGCATCTTCTACGTTTTATTTAATTCTATGATCAAACTTAGTACATTTACACTTGGATTATTTTTGCTAAACTTAGACCGTTTTCTTCAAATGATCGCACAGAAGTTACATACCAGTAAAATGTTATTTGCCAAGCGACTTGAACATCTTGGCGATACAACGTTTCTTTTGTTCCATATTTGGATGGACATAAAGATTGAGAGTGGTACTGATATTTGAGTGTCCCAGCAATACACTGACTGTTTTATAGTCACAATTACTTTCTATACAGCGAGTTGCAAAGCTGTGGCGAAGCCCATGAAATTTCAATTTTGGGATACCAAGGTGCTCCATCAACCGTTTGTAATAATTGCGATATGTTCGTGGTTCTGTGGGCGAGGGTTCATTGGTGAGTATGTAGTAATCCGCATTTACCACTTTTTTCAGTGGTTTTACCAAAGCAAGTAACTCCTTGCTCATAGGAATTTCACGGCAGGAGTTCTTTGTTTTAGGCGTATTAATAACCAGCTCTGTATGTTTCTTTTCTCCTTCGATAATATAAATACGCTCTATGGTACGCTGAACGCTGATAGTTCCGCTATCCACATTGATGTCACTCCAGCGTAAAGCACAAACTTCACCAATACGAAGTCCGGTGCTTAGGCTTATATAGATGCCTAAATTACGGAATGTGAAATTTTGACGAATGTAGTCCAATATTTTCTTGTGATGGGCTACAGTCAATACCTCCAACTCTTTGTTCGTTTCAGCTGTAGGATATTTTATGTCCCATTCTGAATAGTTCATCCATTCGTGTTTTACTCCGAACTTCATCACCATTTTGAGCACAATAAGAATGTCCTTTACCGATTTTACACTCATACCACCATTGAGTTTTTGTAGTACGAAATCTTGTACCGCTTTCTCACTTAACGCATCATTTTCACCAAAATATGGTAAAAGATGGTTCTCCAGAATCAACATATAAGCGGCAAATGTTGATTGCTTCACATACGGACGCTTGTCTTCTCGCCAAGCCATCGCAATTTCTCTAATTGATTTCTTTGTCATAATTACTTTTTTAGGGGTTTCCTATAATTAGAGAAATATAATGGGCAATGTTCCAAATCTGAGATTCCCGGAGTTTAGTGAAGAATGGAAAAAGATGAAAGTTTCAGAACTCTTGGATTTCTATTCTACCAACTCTCTGTCATGGGAACAATTAGATTATAATAACGGTAAAATCAAGAATTTGCATTATGGTTTAATTCATAAAGGAGTACCTACCATGGTAGATGTTGTTTGTGATTCTCTTCCTTACATCAAAGAGGAATCTATGCCCAAATCATTTACCCTATTCAAAGAAGGAGATGTGGCATTTGCTGATGCGTCTGAAGACACAAACGATGTGGCTAAAGCCATAGAAGTTGTTAATTGTGATAACCAACAAATCGTTTCTGGCTTACACACAATACATGGACGTGATAATTATGAGCAGACTATTATTGGTTATAAAGGTTATGCTTTTGCTTCTGATTCATTCCACAAGCAGATTAGAAGAATTGCTCAAGGTACAAAGGTGTTTTCTATAAGTGCTCGTAATTTCGATGAAGTGTATATCGGAATCCCTTCAAAAGAAGAACAAACCAAAATTGCAAAACTGTTAATAGCCATAGACAAGCGCATCGCTACCCAAAACAAAATCATTGAGGATTTGAAAAAACTAAAGTCCGCAATTAGAAAAAAGATGTTCTCCTTATTGAAAGATGAATATACAGAGAGCTTTGAAATCAATCAGCTACTTGATTACGAACAACCTACTGCATATATTGTAGCTAATGATGAATACTCTACCGACACAAGTTTAACCCCTGTTCTAACTGCGAATAAAGGTTTTATCTTGGGGTATACAGACGAAAAATTTGGCATATATCAAAAAGGAGAGTGTATAATCTTTGACGATTTCACAATGGATGCAAAATATGTATCATTCCCTTTTAAGGTAAAGTCTTCGGCAATAAAAATACTCACAGCAAAACCGAATGTAAATCTTCGATTTATGTTTGAATATCTATCATATTGGGAACTTAAATCGGAAGGACATAAAAGGCATTATATTTCAGAAATAGCTTCGCTTGTAATTGAACTACCTTCAAAAGAAAGACAAAGTATAATAGCCTCACTAATGACTTCGTTAAACAGCAAATTGGATATTGAAGCAAAAACAAAGATAAGATACGAAGAACAAAAGAGATACTTACTCTCGCAAATGTTTATATGAACATCTGCGAGAGCAAATATTGTTTCTGCTTTGAATACTTGATGATCAAACTATTATGTGTCTCTAATAGTCCATGTAACTTTCTGAAAACAACGGAGATTCTTTTTTGTTCTTCTAATTTTGGCAGACGGATTTGTATGTTTCCCATTGTGTTATTCATAAGTTTCGGGTTTGCTAAATTAGTTGAGACATACATCCTTGTTGCTTCTGCTAAGACTAATGAAACGAAATGGGCATCAAATCCTTTTTTGAGCTTTAACAAGCCACAGACATTAGTGCAATTAAACTTTCCATTACGATAAAATACCGTTCCTGCATTTGCACCGTCAGTCGTCCAACTGATATATTCACCTTCAAACATAAAATCATCAAGATAACCCATAATTCCGTCATTTGATGTTTGAGAAGAATACACAGGGTATAACGGATTTTCTTGTTGGCTAATTTCTACCGAACTAATAACTCTACCACGTCCTATTGATGCAATATCTTGAATCTTGAATTGTTCCCAAGAATCAGAGTGAAGCATTTTCAAACTAATTGCGGACTTTAATTTTTTCAAATCCTCAATGATTTTGTTTTGGGTAGCGATTCGAGTATCTATACATTCAAATAGTTTTGCTATTTTCTCTTGTTCTTGAATTGAAGGAATATTAAGACAAACTTTACTTAATCCATCTTGACCTATATTAAAGTGCTGTGCTCCGGCTCCTTTTACGATTATCTTTTTTCGTGCAGTTGGTGAAGCCAAAAGATAACGAAAAAACATAGGATAATAGTTACTTTTACTTTTTCCACGAATAACAAAACCACCAAACACTGCGGGTTTGCTATCCAAATAGACATTGGCTTGACCTACATCTTCTAACGTTTCAGAGCTGCGCTGAAATAAGATATCGCCGTAGTTTACACCATAAGTTTCAATATCGCCATCCACAACTTCAACAGAGGCACGGATATTATCATAACAAATGAATTGGTTATTAAGAATATCCATCACCGAAATGAATTTTGTTCCACGCCCAAATCTTTTGGCATCAGGATTCATTCCATTTTTGAAACTCATAAAATCTGTAAGAGGATAGATTTCCCACTCCCCACTAAATTCCGGAAATCTCAAATGGGGAACATTAAGGACTTTATTTTCGTTATTATCTGTCATAATCATTATTCTTTATCGGGATTGATATCAAACGGCAACAATTTGTCGCCATTATTAAACCGGTCGAAATCAGAGATAAACGAACGGTCTTGAATCACTTTATATTTTTCATACTCACCATACGCCTTCTCTCGTGCTTCTTCTTGAGAAACTTTACCAGCTGAATCTTGTACTTGATAGTCCATTGTAGCAAGAAACTGTTCAAGACGCTGCTTCCATTCGGCCATCGTTGTAATGATATGGCGTTGGGCACGCTGCTCTGCAAATTCAAGAAATACGTTAGTTATGCCGTTGAGTTCTGAAACCTCTTTGTCTGACAAGTAGTTCTTTGCCACAATCGTATCAGACTTCTGGACTCTGCCATCGGGAGCTTTCTTCCAAGTGGTCAATCCCATGTGCGGCATTTCCGAGTCGGCACGTTCATATACTATTTCGGCAGCGGTACGATGAGTTACAGCCAAGTGCATCATATTTTGCACCATCTTGAAGAACAATTTGGTACAATCCGATTTCGAATCGTAATCGGCACTGCATTCGGCATAGATGTCTGTTATCTTTTGGTAGTATCTGCGCTCTGATGTGCGTATCTCACGAATACGCTCCAGCAAATCATCAAAATAATCTTTGCCAAAGTGTTTTCCCTGCTTCAAGCGTTCGTCATCAAGGGCATATCCTTTAATAATAAACTCCTTCAATACAGATGTAGCCCAGATACGGAATTGAGTGGCCTGATAGCTATTGACACGATAACCTACCGCAATAATGGCATCCAAATTATAGAACAGAGGTGTACGTTCTACATCCCGTTCTCCCTCTGATTGAACTATCCCAATTTTTCGGATAGTTGCCTCTTTTGTAAGCTCGCCTGTTTCGTAAATCTGACCAAGATGATAGTTGACAGTCCGTACATCCACCCCGAACAAATCGGCCATACGCTTTTGTGACATCCAAAATGTTTCACTGTTGAATATCACTTCTATTCGTGCCTCGCCTTGCGCCGTTTTATACAGCAAAATGTTAGAACTCAACGAATTTTGCATCAATTCGTTTGTCGAAATTGTTCGAGTAAAATAATCGCGAGCTTGTTGTACCAACACTTTTTGGGCATCGGCATTTTCGGCAACAATCATACACGCCATACGCGAAAGACGGAAGATATTGACCTTACGGAATGAGCCGCTTCCAATCCTTACCATATCAACCGCTTGGTTGAAATGGTCGTCTACATTCATTCCTTTTTCACCTGCCACCTTGATAGCCTT
>OGRY01001161.1_pt1 | contig 20017 bp, 12 predicted proteins | sample 1553551 | NCBI WGS metagenome assembly OGRY01 (sample SAMEA2580101, study PRJEB22360) | human gut metagenome | biome: human gut; feature: human-associated habitat; material: faeces | place: Denmark | collected 2008/2010
TAGAAAGCTTATGATTTCCTCGTTTGGACGAGGGTTCGATTCCCTCCAGCTCCACCAAAAGAAAGAAAGCTCTGATTATTTCAGAGCTTTCTTTCTTTTGGTGGAGCTTCTTGTCTTCCGAACATGGTTCATCCGGGCTTACCCGTAGAATCATGTAGTTTTGCTCTTTCCTTTCTTATCTATAAACTTCCTTCAATAGATTCAGTAGCAACTGTTGTCCTACCACATTAGCCCGGTTTTCACTTTTAGTATTGAATGTATTCATAGATTCATTCATACCATCCAAATCGACAGGTGCGGTATACTCCTTGATTCCTTTGATACAGGCAGGGATGTCCAGCGTAGTGATAATTACTTTTCCACTTCCTGCCGGTATCACCTGTAAGGCTGAATATACCTCTTTCTTATGGTCGGAAACACAGCCTACAAGTGTCTCACCATTGAAACACCGTAAACCGATACGACGCCGGTTGTACGTGGCAAAGCATTGATATTCCCAGTTGAAAGCACTATTTGCCGGCAGGTTCATAAAGATAGGATGCTCCCGGTTGAAGAAATTACCTCCATACCATGATTTACCCAGAATCTTCGAACCACGATAGTCCAGTACCTCTTTATCTGCCAAGAATTCTGCCCAACGTTCCGGATTGTCTACAATAATCAGAGTATGTCCTTTATATACCCATTCCATGATGTCGCTCATGCCACTGCCCCATTGCGTAGGTTCATAAGCGCCGACCAGCAGATAATCTCCTTCAGGGGTGCCACCTTTGTAAACCGGAACCTCCATGCCGACACCACGTAAAAAGTTTACCAGAGCTCCCGTCGTATCGGCTACACTGCCCCGTGTTGTGATGCCTTTCGTATTCAGTTCAACCGCAAACAACAGATCGTCTCCCTTTACCAATTCTGTTTTACCTTTCAGTAAGGAAGCCTCTATACGGGTATAACCTTTACTCTTCGGTATAAATGCCCAACCGCTTTGCAGGCATTGACCGTAGTCGTTTCCACCTTTCACTGTCACCCGTTCTTTATGACTGGCCACTACGTTTCCACTCTCATCTTTGGCTACCAGATTCAGTATATAAGAACCTTTCAGATTCTTTTCGTTCACAATGTAAGTGTCCACCAACGTTGTATCTCCTGTACTCACTACCTTGCGGTTCATTTTGACAGCCAGATAAAGAGGGGCATTGTAGCGGGCCATGACTTCCGGATCTCCTTTCGGGAAACGGTAATTGTCGACGATGCCCGAATGATTCTCAAGCTTCATACTTTCCCAACCATTTACGGCATACGCATCTACTGTATTACTGATCCGGATATTCTCTATGATCCTTCCCTGATAATAGAAAGAAACATTTCCCATAGAACGCGTCAGGTCATCCACCGTGGGGAAGGCTTTGTCAAATCCTTTCTCTTTCAGAAAACGGTCGTAGGCGTCATACCATTGCAGATAATCGTCCGCTTCCCAACTATTCATCTTGCCGCTTTTCAGGATATCTTCACGGATGAGTTGCAGGCGTGGAGGAGTACCGATAGCCCCGTCTTCACCCCAGTATACAATTTCTTTCTTATGATCGGAGAAACGGTGATAGTTATCTTTACCCAGATATAAGTTGTCATGATAACATCCGGGACCACCTGCATGATGCCGGTCATACCATCCATAGTCGTAGAAGGTAGTGTCATAAGGCATCAGATGCAATTTGAAACGCGTATTGTGTTCCTCCGCCGGATTTTCTCCGTTGCTTGAATTATAAGTCAGGATGCGGGTAGGGTCCAAAGCATGTGCCATGCGCATCTGGTCATAATCTTGAGTCTGGGGATAAGCGCCACGTTCATTATGCAGATTGTAGATGATGAGTGACGGATGGTTACGGTCCCGCTTTACCATGCGTGCCAGTTTCTCGTTGCGGTAGGCAAAATAGAAATTACTTTGCTTGTCGTTGTCATTGAAGTTTTTGATGGGGTACTGATTACCTCCGGGTTCTTCAAAATAGAGTAATCCCAATTCATCAGCATAGTCCAGAATGTTGGTTTGCCCGATATTCCGGTGAAAGTTCAGCATGTTTAATCCCAGTTCTTTGGCAATCGTAATTTGCCGTTTGGCCAGTTCATCGGAAGGAGTAATACCATTATAAGGCCAGAATCCCCATGAGATAGCTGTCCGTAATACGATTCGTTTGCCGTTCAGGAAGAATTGCCGGTCTCCTTTTACGTCTTTTATTTCGAACCAGCGGAAACCGAAACGCTCAGTTACGGCATCGTCGTTCAGAGAAATTTTCAGGTCATAGAGACGAGGCGAGTCTACGCTCCATAAGTGCGCATTGGGCACTTTGATTTGGTAAGTTTGCAGGTTCTCACCTTCTTTCAGCGATTCCAGGCGGACATTCTTGCGGTATACGGTCTGTCCGTTGGGATGTTCCTTGATTTCCAGGCATAATTCCTTGTTTGTGACAGAAGTTCCGGTTTCATTGGCTGCCCTGACTTCTACTTCAATGGTATGCGGTTCCGGTTGGTTTTTGATGAATACATCTTTCACATAAAGCTTTCCGGTAGCTTCCAGTTCCACTTTTCCCGTAATACCACCGAAGCCGTGTGAGGGATTGGTGCGATATACCCCCCAGGTATAAACCTGTGAATCTTTCCAATTGAAGTTCCCGTTAGGATCTGTAATTCGGAAAGTGATTACATTCTTCTTGCCCGGTTCTATAAAAGGAGTGATGTCGATGGAGAAAGGAGTACTGTTCACTAAATCATATCCTGCCAGTTGATGGTTGACAAATATTTCAGCACGGAACCTCACGGAGCCGATATTCATTGCAATACGTCTGTTTTTCCATTCGGCAGGAATGTCTACTTCAGTTTCAAACCAGGAAACTCCCGTATAGTTTCCTGTCACTCCGAATGTCTGTCCGTTCCATCCCCACAGGTGCTCTTCTACTGTGGCAGGCAGATTGATACCTGTTTTCTCGGGATGTTTCAGTAATTGCCAGCCCCCTGTCGGAGTGTTTACAGGCAATGCTTTGATATCTATCGGCGGAAGATATAACTCATCATTCTGCCAGACGGCTGCACGGTCTAAGGTGATGCTCCACGGTTGAGAGGACAAGTCGAGGTTTACTCTTTCCTGAGAGGAGCCGATGAAAATATTCAGTACGACACCTGTTATTAGTAGTAGAAACTTCTGATTCATACTTTATATATTAGCTTCTGATTGATGTTTTTTTATGGAGGATTATTTCAAATAACTGAAAGGTTGCCATCCTTTCAATACAAACGCCGGATTCATGTAATCCGCAATGAGCGCTGCGTCTTTTTGCGCATCCAGTTGGCGTGAATAGGCATGGCGTTGTGATACATCCACCGGTTTGCCTGTTTCCATATCGCAAGTGTTGAACTCATACATCCGGGAACTTTTCTCACCAATAGCACTCCATCCTTGTGGGATAATGTTTTTCACCTTACAGTTGATTACCACAAACTCTGCGTCCGGGTAAGCGGTTCCGTGATTGCTTTTTGTACGTCCGTAGTCGGCTTTCTTTCCGTCGGGGGCGGCAAAGGTACATTCTACAAAGACATCACCATGATTTCCCGTTGTGTTTCTTACCCAGGAGAATGGGCCTCCGTCGTTGCGGAAGTTACTGCGGTAGGCAAACAGACTGCCACGTCCCAAGATGGTGTCACCACCTCCGTCCAGTTCACACGACTCCATATAGATTGTTCCGTTTGCTTGCAATGCATCTCCGGAACCGATGATATGTACACTGTAGAGGGCAATACGTTCACCGTTCAGCAGCAAACCTTCAGCTTGTCCATGCAGGTCGGTAGCTATGGTCAGGTCTTCCAGTAGGATGTCGCTGCAATTATCCAGCATGAAAGCGGCTCTTCTGGACGGGAATGTGCCCGGCCATTCGTTGGTTTTCACTGTCAGGGGATGAGGATTGAAAACTTCGTTGTTAGCATAGTGTACCCGGGTACGGTCCATTCCTGCACCTTTAATCTTTACATTTGTTTTGTTCCGGGCATATACCAGTTCTTCGTAGTCGCCGGCTTGTATCAGGATTACGGTTTGTTTCTGACTGAAATCGGGAATAAAGTCGAGTGCTCCCTGCACGGTGTTGAAATCACCTTGTCCGGTTGCATCTACAATCAGTGTGTCTGTAGAAGCGGGAGCGGATTCTTTGGTTTTGAAGCTCCAGTTATGCTCTTTGCTGATACCGTGGAAACTGTGGTCGGGTAAAGTCAGAACACCTTCGTCTATGGTGACATAATAACTATGGTTATAGTCGAGCATATTGTTGTGCAGATAGATGGTTGCCGTCGAATCGCGCACGATGATGGGATGGAAATGAAACGCATCTGTAAATCCACCGATGATGTTCAGCTGGTAATCGGGTGGGGTAGGTTCTGCCGTACCTGAGGGGGTGCCGGGGCGAGTATCCCTGTTAGTAGGCATATGGGTACGTGTATAGTCGTAAGGTATTTTGGTGTAATCACATTCCGGTCCATACGTGCGGCTTTCGGTAGGTCCGGACGGAATACTCAGATCCAGACTGTCCACTATCTGGTGCGACATCGCATCATAAATGCGTATCATTCCGGAGTCACCTACTATGGGGCTATCCGTGAAAGTTAGTACCAGATGGGTATCCGGATTTACATTCTCAGCACCGGCAGCCGGAAACAGTTCGGCGTTTGGTGATTCAGGTTGGTTGCAGGCCGACAGAAAAGGCAATACAGCCAGCATAACAAACAAAGGTTTCATCATTGTTATCTCTTAATTTAGTAGTTCTTTGGGAAATTATATAGGGTGCAAATATAGGCCATCCTCCCAATTTCGTTTTATAATATCTGTGCGATTCATTACAATTTCAGTTCATCAGGATGTTTTTTCAGTTTATATTCTTTGGGAGTACAATTCATGGTCTCTTTAAACACTTTGCTGAAATACTGGGGAGTTGCAAATCCACTCATATATCCCACTTCAGAAACAGTATATTGATCTTGTTCCAATAACTGAACGGCCCGTTTTATGCGCATACTTTTCATGAAGTCCACAGGTGAAACTCCCATCAGGGATTTCATCTTCCGGTAAAATACTGTACGGCTCATTCCCATAGCTTCAGCCAGGTCGTCTATCTTAAAGTCAGGATTGTGAATGTTTTCTTCTACACTCTGAAGTATATTCCGGATAAAGTCATCATCAAAATGAGTCACCTGGGGAGTGGCAGATTCTATCTGGTCTGTTATATTCGTTATTTTTTCTCTCTTTATTTTAGAGGTGTAATAATCATATAGCATTTGCCGCTGTTTGAACAGGGAGTCTACTTTCGCTTTCAGATAAGTGGAACTGAAAGGTTTGGTAATATATTCGTCCGCACCATACTCCAATCCCTGAATCTGATCGCTCAATGAAGACTTGGCTGATAATAGAATAACGGGGATATGACAGATATTGCTGTTTGCTTTTACTCTTTTCAGGAACTCTATTCCATCCATTTCGGGCATCATAATATCACTGATGACGATATCCGGCATTTCAGCCAGGGCTTTATCTAATCCTTGCTTTCCATTTTCCGCTTCAAAAACCACATAATCTTTGCTTAGCACATTGCATATAAAATGACGTAGTTCTTCATTATCTTCAATAATCAGAATCCGGGTTTCTTTATTTTCATCTTCTATGAGCTTCCCCTCATTCTCTCTCTGCAATTCAGAATTCTCACTGTCATTCAGGATGAATTCTACATTGCTGTCTGCACTGAAGGTCTCATAGCTTCCTGGTAACCTGACCGAAAAGGTACTGCCTTCGCCTAATTTACTATCTACTTTTATGGTGCCATGCAGTAAGTTCAGCAATTCTTTTACCAGAGACAGACCGATGCCTGTCGAGAGGTTCGGATCAGCCTCGTCTAAAGTCTCAAAACGAGTGAACAGTTGATTGATCTTTTGGGCATTGATACCACGTCCTTCATCTTTTACCTGTAAGTACAGATGATCCTTTTCGCCGGTTACGGATAAAATTATCCTTTTCTCATTGGATGTATATTTGAATGCATTGGATAACAGATTAAAGAGAATCTTCTCCAGTTTATCCACATCTGTGTACATCACAAAAGAGTTGAAGTTGCAGTTCAACTGGAATTCTATATGTCGTTTGTGAGCCATGGAAGTGAAATTCTCATAGATTTTCATTATCAAAGGAATCACATCCAACTGTTCTACCATCACTTTCATCTTATCATTCTGTATCTTACGAAAATCCAGTATCTGATTGATTAGCCGTAGCATTCTGTCTGTATTTCGTTTGGCAACCTGCATATTCTCCAGGCCTGCGTCAGATAGTTTCTCATTACTGATGACTTCATCTATCGGACTGGCTATCAGTGTAAGTGGAGTGCGAAGCTCATGAGAAATATCAGTGAAAAAACGTAGCTTCAGATTGGAAAGCTGTTGCTCGAAATCTACTCTGCGCTGCAAATTAGTGATGCGGATTACGATATATATTACGATGAGCAATGCAGCAATACCTATGACAATATAGAGCAATATCGCCCAGGTTGTTTCAAAAAAGGTCGGTTCGATATGTATAGGTAAAGAAGTTGCGTTATCTACCCATACCCCATCTCCGTTAGTCGATTTTACCTGAAACAGATAATCGCCTGCCGGTATGTTTGCCAGACTGGCTGAATGACTGTTTCCCAATTCAATCCACTGGTCATTCAACCCCTGAATGCGGTATGCATATTTTATGGCCGGAGAGTTTACGTAATCCAGAGCGGCGAATGTAATGGTGAAGTTTCGTTCGTCTGCCTTTAAGGATTGTATTTCTGTACTATTGAACACTTCTTGCCGGCGGGATGTATTATTTAGATAAATATCCAAATGCGAGAATACGATGGGAGGTACAAAATCGCTCTTATACAAGTCTTTGGGGGTAACACATAATGCTCCGAATTCCGAACCGAATATTAACTTCCCGGAAGAACACAAAACGGGCTTTGTCTCAGCCATTTGTATCTGATCGTTGTACTCTTCCAACAGATTCATATCGGCATCCAATTTTGATAATTTATTCTCTGAAGCAATCCATAGATTGCCTTCGGAGTCTTCGATTGCTGAAAGGGATAAATCGGGTACTTGCCCATTCGTCGCGTTATAATGTTTGAAAGTCAGCTTTTCGGATAGCCTGCTACTGTCATCCAACAGATTAATTCCTCCGCTCAGTGTTATGACCAACAATTTGCCATTATGGGTTTGGGTAATATTCAGTACGTCATTGTTACTCAAACTGGAATAACGTTCCTCACAAACGTTATGGTAAAAACGGATGGCTTCCGGTCTTGCAAAATCAGAGGAGCAAGAGAGTAGTCCTCCTGTGGTTCCAATCAGGATAACTCCATTATCTGCCTCGTACAGGCAACGTACTTTCTCACATACATGAATCGGGTAGTTATTGAGAATATTTCCGGAGTGAATGAAACGCAGACCGGCACTTTCCGGTAAATGCTCTATCAGGTTGAGGCCTCCTCCAAAAGTTCCTATCCATATACGTCCTGCTGAGTCTTGCAAAATGGAGTAGATGGAATTGGAAGATATACTATACGGATTGTTTTTATCCGATAGGTGATGGGTAATCCGGTAACTGTTGTCTCTTTCGGGATGCAATAGATAAAGTCCGTTGTCTTTGGTTCCCAACCAGATGTTATGTTCTTTATCTTCGTAGATGCAATATACATCTATATTGAAGGTAACGGTAGGATCAGGTACTATTTTGCCTTCCCTTGAAAGATTTCCAATCCATTGTCCGGACGGATCGTAGAGACATACGTTGCTCGATTGCTTTTTGTGATTACGCTTCCATCCCACCCACAAGCGCTTCTGATGATCTTCCATCAAAGCACGTGCTTCTTTATGGTTATCGAATCTATATTCGAATTTCTTCCGGTGGAATGATAGGTATCCAAAACCATCTCCTTTGGTATACCACAGATTCTGATGACGGTCGATAATATAACTGAAGGCCTGGAATGAAACAGGCTTCCGCATTCCCATTTCATAAGTAGATGCCTGCTCTAAGCAACGGTTTACCGGATTGTAAAAGCATAACTCACCTCCTGCGGGTTTGAGCCAGATACAACCATATTCGTCTTCATGCACAAAAGTACAAGGTTTATAGAAAGGGACTTCCGGGTATCTGGGATAATTCAATAAGGTGGTGTTTTTATTTTCCTTATCTAATAGGATTACTCCATCGTTGACGCCCAATAGCCATAGATTTCCTTTCTTGTCTTCAAATACGTCTGAATCTATTTCTATGGGCATTTCATGGACTGTGAATTTTTCATTTGCCGGATCGTAAAGTATAATGCTCCTATTTTGTAGAATTACAATTTTATTATCCGCTAAACTTTTTAATCCTGTGATCTCTGATATCGGTTGTTCGGGAACACATGGCAATACATCCTGGCTTTGAGTATCATACCGGGTGAAGAAGCCTTTGGAAGTGGCCAGGTAAATTCCACCGGGAATTTCCACCATAAATTCGAAAGGCATTAGATTAGATATGCTTTTCTGACCTACAATAAGAGCGCCTTTGTTAGTCAGAATCCATTCATCTCCATCTTTATCTTGGGTAATGCCATAAATGGTATCTCTTTCATTTCTTCCGGAATATAACTCGACGGACTCTGTCGCCGGAAACTTATTTTCATCTATGCGATACAGCTCATTCTGCATACCGACGGCCCAGGTAATCCCTTTTCCCAGTGCATACAATTTGCTAACTGAATTGGTGAGGCTTTTGTTAAAAAGGAAAGGGTCCTGGTATTCGTATGTCCGGGTGTTGAATAAGTAACAGCGTTTATCATAAGTCAGGCACCAGATGTTATTCAATGAACTCTTTTTAATTTTGGTAAAGCGATGATTGCTTATGCGGATAGGACTTTCCGGGTAAGTTTTATAATTATAGAATGAGTATCCGTCGAAACGTTCCAGTCCGTTCCAGGTGGACATCCATATATAACCATTATCATCCTGGATAAAATTATGGACGTTTTTCTGAGATAATCCGTCTTGTACTGAATAGTGCTTCATATTGATCAGACTTTGTCCGAACAACATAGGGGTGAATAAATAGAGTAGTATGGTGATGACCGGCTTTAGCATAGTATCTGTATTTTTCTGTCATACAAATATCGGGAAAAGTTATCAGATACCAATAAACTGATGAATTATTGCAATGATTAGACCTGAAATTATAAAAAGCGTACCCTATGTTCAGAATTTGTAAAGGAAAAGCTGAATATTATAATTCGATGTTTTATGAAATGTCTTCTTTTGCAAAGAATTATCTAACAAAATAAAAACAGGGATCATGAAACAGATTTTTATTTTCAGAAAGACGTATGCTGCCGTTATTCTGATAGGTTATCTGATGGCATTCTCTTCGGCAATGGCACAGCAAATGCCGCGACGCAATGCTTTACGCGAAACAAACAATGAATTTTTTAAGACTGAAGAAGCGCGTCGCATAGGCAATCAGGTGCTGGCGTTTCAGCGTTGTACCGGTGGTTGGCCGAAGAATATCGATATGACTCAAAAGATGAGTAATGAGGAATTAGCACAAGTCTTAAAGGAGAAGTCACGCCGTAACGATTCGACAATTGATAATGGCGCGACCACCATGCAGATGATTTATCTGGCTCGTTTATACAGGCAGACAAACGATGTGCGCTACCGTGACGCTTTCCGTCTGGCGGTGGAGTATCTTTTGAACGGTCAGTATGAGAATGGCGGATGGCCGCAATTCTGGCCGGAAATGCGCGGATATCAGGTACATATTACTTTTAATGATGATGCGATAGTTAATACACTGGAAATACTGCATGACATTATGACTGCTGAATTTCCTTATGACGGTGACCTCACCGACAAGGCAATGCGTCAACGGCTGTCGAAAGCTTTTGATAAGGGAATTGAATGTATTCTGGCAACACAGATCGTAACTGATGGACAGCTTACGGTATGGTGTCAGCAACACGACCGGGAAACCTTGAAACCGGCTTCGGCACGTGCCTATGAGTTGCCCTCGTATTGCTCGGCAGAGAGTGCTGCCATCGTGAGTTTACTTATGACGTTGCCTAAACCTGATGCACGTATTAAACGGGCTGTCCACGGAGCTATGAAATGGTTTGATACGTATAAACTCACTGGTTTGCGGTGTGAACGGTCGGCAGGAGAGCATGGTGTACGTGATACCCGCCTTGTAGAAGATCCGCAGGCCGGGCCGATATGGGCACGTTATTATGATTTGAAGTATTGCGAACCTTATGTTTGCGACCGTGATGGTTTGCCACGACGTCGATTGGAGGAAATCGGAGTGGAACGTCGCAATGGTTACAGCTGGTATAACAGTCGCCCGGCCGAGCTTTTCGAACAGTATGATATCTGGGCAGCTAAGTATGATCCGAAGCACAAGGTAAATGTTAGTCTGAATTCCCAAGGGGCTAATGAAAGGGGAATTATTGAAATGTATCGTCGTCCGGTGATGGACCGCACAGCTTTCGATGTGGTGGTGAAGCCGGGACAAAGTATTCAGGATGCCATTGAGAAAGCACCTGAGACACCGACAAATCCTTTCAAGATTCTTATATTAAAAGGTAACTATAATCAAAAGGTTATCATAGACCGTCCGAACATTGTATTGGTAGGTGAGAGCCGTGACAGTACAGTGATTGTTTTAGCCGAGACTGCTAAGACAAGGACCATCACTCAATATCATGGAAAACCTGTGGGCAATGGTGTGATTGTGTTGCAAGAGGGGGCTGACGATTGTGTCATTAGCGGTCTGACAGTATATAACAATTATGGAACTACTGTTGAGAACACTACCACCCACCAGATGTCTATCTTTGGACGTGCTACACGTACCATTGTTATTAATTGCAATGTATGGGCTGATGGTAATGATGCACTTTCACTTTGGGCGCCGGCAGGCAATGGAATGTATTATCATGCCGATCTTTATCTGCGTTGTCCCGGAGTGGATTTTCTTTGCCCGCGCGGGTGGTGTTATGCTACCCGCTGTCGGTTTTATGGCGATGGCCGTGCACTGATCTGGCATGACGGTCGGGGTGATAAGAGTAAGAAACTGGTTATCACTAATTCGTCTTTTGATGCTCAATCACCAACTATTCTCGGTCGTTGGCATCATGACTCTCAGTTCTTTATTATCAATTGTCAGATGTCGGAACAGATTCTGGACTGCAATATTGGTTATGCTTATTCGGACAAAGTGCTCGATCCTTGTCCGTGGGGACAGCGTGTTTATTACTATGGCTGTCGTCGTCAGGGAGGCCATAGCGGTTGGTTGGACAATAATCTGCAACAGGCGGAGGGTGCACCGGCATTTTATGGCATCACTGCCCAATGGACGTTTGGCGGGAAGTGGGATCCGGAACGGAGAATTCGTGATCTTTGGAATGTTTTGGCTTATTGACGAAATAACCCTGTTGATAAGAGGAAAGGCGTGGTCGTAAGATTACGCCTTTTCTTATGGTTGGAGAGGGGGATACTGATGCTTTGTCGTGCCTCTGTTTGCTCCATTTAGTTTCTGCCTTTTGGAACAAAAGTACCTTGCCTGTGGAACAGAAGTTTCTCAAGTAAGAAATAAAAGTGTCTTACCTAAGAAATAAATGTCCCACAATAAGGAAACAAATGTTCCTATAAAGTGAAACGGGTGCTTTCTCGTAACGGGAGAGAAATGAGCCAAATGGTCAAGTAATATTATCTTAATTCTCCTCCTCCTGGGAGGAGGAGTACCCGAAGGGGGAGGTGGTAGGTGAGAAAAGAATTCCTTATTTATATGGTTCATAGGTATTTTTTGCTTTACCTACCACCCCGCCCTTTGGGCACCCCTCCTCCGACGGATGAGGGGAATTGAGATACTCTATTTACTCAATATCGAGATACCAATTTAGCTCATAACCGTATAAAAAGAAATTATGCCTATATGTTTTGCTATAGGACAATCAATAGAATTGAAACTTTGTAATCTCTGTTTACGTAAAGGTTTACGTACCTTTTTGCTTTCTTTCCTTTTCCTTTTACATGCAATTCTCCTACTTTTGACCACATAAATCTGTTTAAAACCAATTCTAATATTATATTTATGGAAAGAAGCCTCTTTAAATTTGCTCTACTGGGAGTCATGTTCTTGATCAGTCATTCCTCTTTTTCACAAATAACGGAACGGGAACGTCCTGCGGAGTGGAAACAATTAGTGAAAGGCGCCCGCTTTATGGATCGCTTCCTGCCGATGAAGGGAAATGTACTTTCCTCCGATACATGGGGTGCTGACTGTGTGCTTCCACGTTATGTAGATAATGGCATTGAAGACGGTATCTGGTCCTATTGGGGTGGAAATATCCGAAAAGGCGAAGATGGTAAATATCATCTATTTGTCTGTGGCTGGCTGGAATGTTCACCTAAAGGACACATGGAATGGCCTAACTCATACGTATTTCATACCGTAAGCGATAATCTGACAGGGCCTTTCAAGCCTGTTCGTATCATAGGTAAAGGACATAATCCTGAAATGTTCCGTGCTAAAGATGGCCGGTATGTTGTCTATGTGATTGATGGACGTTATGTATCCGATGATCTGAATGGAAAATGGGAATATGGAAAGTTTGATTTCAATGCACGCGACCGCCGTATTATCGAAGGCCTGTCTAATCTTTCATTTGCCCAGCGTGAAGACAGCTCTTATGTGATGGTCTGTCGTGGTGGTGGTATCTGGGTTAGCAGAGATGGATTATCGGAATACAATCAACTGACCGACAAACGGGTTTATCCGGATGTGGACGGTCGGTTTGAAGATCCGGTAATCTGGCGCGATCATATTCAATATCATCTGATTGTTAATGATTGGCTGGGACGTATTGCTTTCTATCTTCGTTCAAAGGATGGAGTGAACTGGGTGGTCGATCCGGGTGAAGCTTATATGCCGGGAATTGCTGTACATGCAGACGGACAAGCGGAAGACTGGTTCAAATATGAACGCCTTAAAGTATATCAGGATAAATACGGACGTGCCATTCAGGCTAATTTCGCGGTAATCGATACGCTTAAAAACGAAGATAAACCTTTTGATCACCATAGCTCAAAGAATATTAGTATTCCCTTGAATCCGGGATTGTTGCTTACCATACTGGACGAGAAACCTATCACCTCGGGTACAAAAACAATTCGTGTGAAGATACAAGCGGAAGAAGGCTTCAATCCCCAGACAGATATAGATGTGAATTCCTTGCGCTTCGGTGCTTCTGAAGAAGTGAATTATGGCAGAGGTTGTCAGGTATTGACCACAGAAAATGCGGGCAAGGACTTGATTGTAACTTTCAATGGCAAAGGAAATGGTATCACTAAAGATGAATTTGCCCCGAAGTTGATTGGAAAATACAAAAATGGAAGAATGCTTTACGGGTATGCACGTTTGCCATACATTGATTATATAGAACCGATCCTTTCAGCTCGTGCCCCAGTCTTTACCAAATCCGGAAAGGGACTGGAGTGTACAGTGGAAGTACAGAATTTCGGTCAGGTAAGCTCGAAGAAAGCATTGGTGGAAGTAGGGTACAAAAAGGAAGGGAAAACAATAAAAGTAGCTTCCGGTATGGTTCCGGCATTGAAGCCTTATGAAAAAACAGATCTATTGCTTTCTGCTAAGGATAGGTTTGAGGAAGGAAAGGAATATGATTTGATAGTGACACTCTATTCCGGCAAAAAAGTATTGTCAACATTTAATCTGAAAAAGAAAGTATTGGAGTAATTTGAGAAAGCTATCTATTCCAATGATTTGATAGGGGGATAAATATTCCGCTTACAAGGTATTAACTTCCTGTCGACAAGGTCTCAACTTCTTGTCAACAGGAAGTTAACTTTTTGTATGCAAGGAGTTGAGATCTTGTAATATGTTGATAAATAGATTCTTCCTGTTTTGCTCAATCCTGATATAAAAGATTCTGTTCGTAAGCGGATGATTGAAATTATACCGTCAATATCTTTCGGAAACTTTCATTAAATTCCTATCTTTGCGAAAACCCGTATTACTTGAATGAGGTGAAATGATAATCGATGTTACTTCATTATGTAATTGATTTCTATAAAGAGTCAACAATAACAGGCGGGTAGTCGTTATTAGGTTATAGTTAAATTTCATTTTATGAAACATTTCGTTCTTTTTGCCTGCGTGGCTGTTGGTTTGATTTTTGCCGGATGTCGTAACCGGCAGGAACCACCTGTGCCGGTAGTTGTGCAGGAGGCTGAACCTAAGGATACGGCTGTGCTGGAATTTCCTCATCCTAAAGAAAAACAGTTGACCGCTGCCGATATTTCTCTTACCAAAGAATTGCTCTATGACCAGCATACCCTCGAAGATACCTATCCATATAAGGATACGGTACGCTCTTTCAAATGGGATGTCATCCGGAACTGTCTGGCCTATATTGAGAATATGCAGCGTGATACTACTGCAAGGTGGGTGGTGTTGCAGAATTATAAGAATCTGAATAAAGAAGCTCCCCTGGTACGTAAGTTCGTGCGGAATGTGTACCGCCGTGTATCTGATACATTGGGCGTGGAGCGCTATCAATCGGTGCCGCTGTATCTGCCCGCTGATACGTTGGTACCCGAACGTTATGGTAGAGATGGTACTATCGCTTATCTGAAAGGCGAGGAAGGAAGTTTTTACCGGATATTACCCGCCACTTTTGAAGAAGAATGGCTGGCGCCACGCAGTTATCTGAAACAATTGCCGGATAGCACCGTCTTTAATCATGTGATTTTTGTCGACCGCCTGGATCAGAATATTACTACCTTGGAACATGTCTCGGAAGGTGAGTGGAAGATACGCAGCATGAATCCTGCCACTACCGGAATGCATGCTCCACCTTATGCTCAGGAAACCCCATTGGGAATGTATCTGCTTCAACAGAAGAAAACGCGTATGGTGTTCCTGAAAGACGGTTCGGCGGAGACAGGAGGCTATGCCCCCTATGCCAGTCGTTTTACGAACGGAGCTTATATTCACGGAGTGCCGGTGAATGCACCGCGTACAAGTATGATTGAGTATAGCTGGTCGTTAGGGACTACTCCACGTTCGCATATGTGTGTACGCAATGCCACTTCACATTCCAAGTTCGTTTTCGATTGGGCACCTACCGAACGCTCTTTGGTTGTGGTGATTGAATAGTGAATCCTCATTTTTAACGATCTGTGTGATAGGTGTCTGGAGAAAAAAATGTAATTTAGCCGCCGTTATTTCTCTGGCTAAAGTTTTATGTTGCGATTTATTGTATTCATTTTATTCTTATTTCTTCCTTGTACCTTATTTTTGGGCGGCAAGTCGGCAGATAGCACTCCTGATTCTGCTGAAAGGGCTGCTGCATCTGATGTTGAGGCTTATGCGAGCTTATACCGTTCCATGCAGTTGGAAGGAGTCGTTAACTGGAAAGCTTTCCGGCAGGCTGTAGCAGGTTATTATAAAATAGACAATCGCAAACGGGAGGTGTTGACATTGATAGACTTTTCCCGTCCTTCTACTGCAAAACGTCTTTTTGTATTTGATATGAGGGAGCGTAAAGTTCTTTTTTCATCGGTTGTTTCCCATGGAAAGAATAGCGGTGATAATTATGCCACTTCCTTCTCCAACGAATATGGTTCCTACAAAAGTTCACTGGGGTTCTATCTTACAGAATCTACTTATCAGGGAAAGAATGGGTATTCGCTTATTTTGAATGGTTTGGAAAAAGGAATCAACGACCGGGCTCGTGAGCGTGCCATTGTGATGCATGGGGCGGCTTATGCCGATCTTTCGGTAGTCAGCCGAGGAGGACGTTTGGGAAGAAGCTTTGGTTGTCCGGCTGTTCCGCAAAAACTTTCCCGTCCTATCATTGATGCCATCAAAGGAGGAAGTGTGATGTATATCTATGCTGAAACTCCCGAATACCTGGCACATAGTTCAGTCTTGAAAGGTGCGGACGGACTGTAGTTTAATTCTTTTCATGGCGAAGCATATTTTTGATGTTTGTCAATTCCTTTAATCTTATCTTTTTCTACCTTTGCGTACAATTTTCAGAGGATTAATTTATGGCAACATCAAGAGAAATGACGGCAGGACGCGCATTGCCGTTGATATTCAATTTCACTATGCCTCTGTTGATGGGAAACCTGCTACAACAGACATACTCTCTGGTCGACGCGGCAATCGTAGGAAAATTCTTGGGCATTAATGCACTGGCCTCGGTTGGAGCAAGTACTTCGGTAGTTTTCCTTATTCTTGGTTTCTGCAATGGATGTTGTGGAGGTTTCGGTATTCCTGTGGCACAGAAATTCGGAGCGCGGGATTATAGCACGATGCGTCGTTATATATCGGTCAGTTTGCAACTGGCGGCGGTGATGTCGGTGGTGATTGCGGTGGTTACGAGTATTCTGTGTGGGGATATCCTGCTGATGATGCGTACACCGGATATCATATTCCAGGATGCTTACTATTATTTATTGATAACGTTTATCGGAGTTCCCTGTACTTTCTTTTATAATTTGTTGTCCAGCATCATTCGTGCTTTGGGCGATAGTAAGACGCCTTTCTGGTTTCTGCTGTTCTCTGCTGTGCTTAATATTTTGCTTGATTTGTTCTGTATCCTGGTGCTGGATTGGGGAGTGGCGGGAGCTGCCATCGCTACGGTCTTTTCACAAGGTGTGTCGGCTGTGTTGTGTTATGGATACATGATGCGCCGTTTTGATATATTGCGGGGAACACCGGATGAACGGAAGTTCAATGGTGCTCTGGCACGGAGATTGATGTATATCGGTGTACCTATGGGATTGCAATTTTCGATTACCGCTATCGGAAGCATCATGTTGCAAAGCGCTAACAATGCATTGGGAACTGCTTGTGTAGCAGCTTTTACGGCTGGCCCGCGGCCCCCAAACGTCTTTTTAAGGACACGGCTGCCATGCGCATCAAGATGTTCTTTATGTGTCCGCTTGAAAGTCTGGGCATTGCTATGGCTACTTATACTGGACAGAATTATGGTGCGGGCAAGCCCGAACGCATTTGGATGGGAGTAAAGGTAAGTGCGTTAATGATGATTATTTACTGGGCATTTACGTTCTGCGTATTGATACTGGGGGCACGTACGTTTGCCTTGCTTTTTGTGGAAGCGTCTGAACTGGAAATATTGAAGGACACGGAGTTGTTCCTGCATATTTCCGTGTCCTTCTTCCCGGTTTTGGGATTGCTCTGTATTCTGCGATATACCATCCAGGGAGCGGGATATACCAATCTTGCTATGCTTTCCGGAGTTTCCGAAATGATAGCACGTGTGCTGGTCAGTCTTTATGCAGTGCCCGCTTTCGGCTATCTTGCGGTCTGCTTCGGTGATCCGACGGCATGGATTGCAGCTGTCCTGTTCCTAGTGCCGGCATTTATTTTTGTATATCGGAGGTTGCTCCGGATGAGGAGAGAACAGTGAGTATAATTCCCGTACCTCCTCCCGGTGCCTGTGCTATTTGCAGGGTCGATTCACCGGTTACTTCCTGTTCTTCTATTATCACTGGGTATGGGTTGGTACGATAATCAGCCTTATCTCCATCTCTGTAGATAACAGCCTTATATCGCTTTCCTTTATCCAGAAAGGAGAGGGGAAGTTGCATCTCCCGAGGTTGTTCATTAGTGATGCTTCCTATAAACCAACGTCCGCTGCTTCCGCGTTCTTTACGGGCAATTGTCACATATTCGCCTATTTTTGCCTCGGGTACTATGGTTTGCTCCCAAGTAGTAGGGCAGGTGGTGATAAATGAAAACGGTTCAGGGTTCCGTTCATAGTTTTCTATTTCATCGGAGGCCATTTGCAGGGGACTGTATAAGACAACGGATAAAGCCAATTGTTTGGCAAGCGTTGTTTGTACACGCGTCTGAGGCAACACCGGATTTTCGAAGCGGAAAGTGCCGGGGGTGAAATCCATGGGACCTGCCAGCCCACGGGTGAAGGGAATGATGGTAGTGTGTACGGGAGGATTGCCGCCATCTTTGTCCCAAGCATCCCATTCCTGGCCTCGTACACCTTCTTGTGTCATCAGATTGGGGAAGGTGCGTTGCAGTCCGGTGGGCATCACGGGTTCGTGATTGTCAATCATAATATGCTTGTCGGCTGCCAGTTCAATAACTTTCCGGTAGTGACGTACACCAAACTGGCTGCTGTGTCGCTCTTTGCCATCCAGCAGTTTGCCTACATAGCCTGTTTTGACTATTTGCACGCCGTGATCTTTATATAAATTGAAGGCTGCTTCTAGTTGGTTTTCATAATCAGATACCCAGCCGTCCGTTTCATGATGGCCGATAAGCGTCACGCCTTTGGAAGCGGCATAGTCGGTGATCTGTTTCAGGTCAAAGTCAGGATAAGGTTCGGTAAAGTTGAAATGATAAGTATCCCAACCTTTGTTCCAACCTTCAATAAGTACTCCCTGAAAACCGTGTCGGGCGGCAAAGTCTATATGCCGCAGTGCATTGGCAGTGGTAGCGCCGTGGCGTGGGCCTGTGTGCCAGGTGTGTTTATGCATGTGGTAAGTCCACCAGATTCCAATGTATCTTCCGGGTTGTATCCAGGATGTATCCTGAATGCGGCAAGGCTCGTTCAGATTCAGCATAAGGCGTGACAGGAGTAAATCACCTGCGCTTTCAGCAACAATCATCGTGCGCCAAGGAGTGACACCGGGAGCTTTCATAAATACTTTTTCTCCCGTAGACCATGGAGTGAGATTGGCTTTCAGGGTCATACTACCTTCTTTAGGGATAAGATTCATGGCTGCATAATCTGTCAGATTGGCTTCATGGATGCTCAGGAAAAGTCCGTCATTGGTTTCCATAGTGAGCGGTGTGCTTACCCAACCGAGTTTACTGACAGGAGATGCCTCGTAGAGTGCTTCATAAAAATGTGCTTCGTAAGGTATGGACCAGGCTTTATGATCACCGGTCAATGCAAACTCTGTAAGTTCATCCATGATCACAAAGTCTTTTAATGCTTCCTGTTCCGGAAATTCGTAGCGGAAGCCGAACCCGTCATTGAACAGCCGGAACACAACATTGAATTTTCGTTTGGGGGTGGATGTTTTCTGTACGCGAATGGTCATCTCATGATAGTTGTTTTCCACAATCCGGTCTTCTCCCCAGATTTGTTCCCATGTCCCGCTGAATGAATGGTGAAGAGCTTCAGTTATTTCCAGATGGCCAGCAAGTGTATCTTCTTTCAGGATAAACCCGAGGCGTGACTTATCGAGTATGGGCTTTCCATTTCGTGAGAGTTCATAATAGAGTTTTCCGTTTTCTGTTTCTACATGCAGGCAGAGATTACCATCGGGAGAACTTACAGAGAGTTGCGATGCCGGATTGCAACCTGTGCAGAGGAAAACGATAAAGCTTACCCATAACAGAGAATAATTAGGAAGTCTTTTCATGATTTCTTTCTTATTTTTATATAGTCCAGTTCAAAGCATCCGCCTTTGGACGTACTGTTCTGAATGATTATATAATTAATACCGTTTTGCAGGGATATTTCTGTCTCCGCAGTTTGCCAGGCTGTTTTGTCAGCCTGTACAGGAAGTTGCAACAATTTCTCTATCGCCACATCATTGACGATAATCAAAGCCGCTGCGTCTGCAGCTCCTGTATTTCGATATCTGATTTCCAGCGGATAGTCCCCTGTTTGGGGAACTTCCACTGTAAAGAGTACATTGGCGCCGGAGTTTTCAAGTCCTGTGACGTAGCCGGCACCACTGTAAGTATTCTCTTGTTTGCCATCGTTATCCTGTCCGGAATCGGATTCCTTGCAGGATAACAGGAGACAAGCCATTAGTAATAGATTGTAGTACTTCATTGTTGATTGAATTCTGTAAATGATAATTTAGCGAAGCGAAGCTTCGCAGTTGACAAGGTAATCAGTTGACA
>OGRY01001164.1_pt1 | contig 20001 bp, 15 predicted proteins | sample 1553551 | NCBI WGS metagenome assembly OGRY01 (sample SAMEA2580101, study PRJEB22360) | human gut metagenome | biome: human gut; feature: human-associated habitat; material: faeces | place: Denmark | collected 2008/2010
CCGCATTGGCCGCATTGGCCGTGTCGGCCGCGGTGCTGGCGCTGGCGGGGTGCTCGGACGGCGGCGGGAACAAGGCGTCACCGGTATCCGGCACGGTCGATATGACCCGGATGACCGCCGATGAGGTAAAGACCGCGATCGGAGCCGCACTCGACGCGGGCATCACCGAATTCAAACTGACGGGCGAGTTTGCCAAGATCGGGATTCCCGCTCGGGTCTCCTTTTCCAGCACCCCTCCGGTCGGCAACCCTTTCTACGACTCCGGCGTGGAAAAGATCGACCTGACCGGCGTGACCGACTGGCCGGAAGTGAATGTGAACGGACGGGTGGACGACGATTTCAACTTTCCCCCGGGCGATGTCCGCGGCCTGCCGGCAAGGGCGTTCGACGGACAAAAATATGATAACGGAGCGTTCCATTATGCCTATCCCGCCCTGCGCGAAGTGAGACTGCCCGCCGGAGTGAAAGCGCTCGGCTGTTTGGCATTTTTCGCCTGCCAGGCGTTGAGCTTCGTCTCCTGCGACGGCGTGGAGGAGGTCGGAGTGCAGGCCTTGTCGGGCTGCCCTTCGCTGGAGAGCGTGCAACTGCCCGAGGCGGTTCGGATTTATAACGCAGCTTTCATGGCTTCCGGTCTGACCTCCCTTTCGCTGCCCGAAACGACCCGACTCGGATACAGCGCATTTCAGCACTGCGATGCTCTGACCGAGCTGCGGCTGACAGCAGCAGGGAATATTACCCTGGAAATGGACAGTGGAGCAACTCCTTTCAGCCAGAACTTCGCCAAAGTATGCGATCTTACGCTGAATGCCGACAAGCATTACAGCACCGGCACGGCGGCCCCGAAAGCTGCGTCCGCCGACCAATGGGCCACGAACTACTACGGAGATCCGCTTACCTGGAAGAGCATCGCTTTCGAGTGACGCAGGGGTGTTTCGTTATTTTTGCCGCTCCCGTTGCTCCCGCATCTGAACGAACGGGCCGCACCCCGGAAGGATGCGGCCCGTTCGTTTCCCGGAAGAATGCGGGTTATTTGTAGACTTTGGGGGTGATGACGCCCCGGAGCACCACCAGCGCATTGGTGACCAGCGCTTCGAGTTCGTTCTCGCCCGGATAGACCGCGATCGGAGCGATGAACGAGCAGCGTTCGCGGATGTACTCCACGACAGGCTCGTTGTAGGCGATGCCGCCCGTGAGGACGATGGCCTGAACGCTGCCCGAGAGGGCCGCGGCCATGGCTCCGATCTGTTTCACGATGTTGTAGCACATGGCGTCGAGAACCTTTTTGGCCCGCTGGTCGCCCTGTGCGATGCGTTCCATGACCTGAATCACGGAGTTGGTTCCCAGGTAGGCCACCAGCCCGCCTTTGCTCGAAATGAATTTCAGCAGCTCCTCTTTCGTATATTGTCCCGAGAAGCAGACCTTGATCAGTTCGCTCGAGGGGATGCTCCCCGCGCGGTCCGGGGCGAAAGGACCGTCGCCGTCGAGCGCGTTGTTGACGTCGACGATACGTCCCTGCTTGTGTGCGGCGACCGAAATGCCGCCGCCCATGTGGGCCACGATCAGATTCGACTCTTCGTACACCCAGCCCATCCGTTCGCAGTGGAGACGCGCCGTGGCCTTCTGGTTCAGGGCGTGGAAGACCGGTTTGCGCGGGCACATCGGCATGCCCGAGATGCGTGCCGCGTCGTCCATCTCGTCGACCACCGGCGGGTCGGCGATGTAGGCCTTGACACCCGCCATGTGGGCGATCTGTGCGGCCAGCAGTCCTCCGAGGTTGCAGGCGTGTTTCATCTGCGCGTTCCGCAGATCGTAGCGCATGCGCGAATTGACTTCGTAGACTCCTGCGGGAATGGGGCGTATCAGTCCGCCGCGGCCGATCACCGCCGAGAGGTTTCTGATGTCGAACGCCTCTTCGCGGAGCGCCGAAAGGATCAGTCCGCGGCGCCAGTCCAGCTGGTCGTTCACGCCGGCGAAGCGGGAGATTTCCTCGGTGGAGTGACGGAGGTTCAATTCCAACAAAGGCCGCTCCTCGTCGTAGAGGGCGACCTTTGTAGACGTTGAGCCGGGATTTATTGCTAAAATTTTGTAGCCCATAAGTTCTCGGTTCGTTTTTAACGTGAGTCCGACGGATTCGCAACGACTGATTGTCGAAGGGTGACTTTCAACCGGGAGGCGTTGTTTCTTTCGTCGGGCTGGTTTAAGATTGGGTTAGGTCCGGATGACCGGAATTTTATTTTTTTACCGCCAGGCAGGCCAGCGCTATTGAGAAGAGCTTGGTCTTGCTCGTGTCGCCGCGCGAGGTGAGCACGCACGGAACCTTCGTACCCATGACCATCGCCGCCAGTTCGCCGCCGCAGAGGTGCGAGACCGACTTGAAGAAGACGTTGGCCGATTCGAGGTTGGGGAACAGCAGGCAGTCCGGATCGCCGGCCACCGACGAACCCTTGACCTTTTTGTGCTCGGCGACCTCCTTGTAGAGCGCCACGTCCAGCGACAGCGGACCGTCGACGACGACGTTGCCCAGCTGGCCGCGGTCGGCCATCTTGGCCAGCAGCGCGCCTTCGGTCGAGGAGATCACGTTGGGGAGCAGCTGCTCCGAGGGGGCGATGCAGGCGATTTTCGGCGTTGCTATGCCCAGCAGGTTGGCCGTGCGGGCCAGGTAGCCGATCTGCACCATCTTCTGCTTGAAGTCGGGGAGCGGAATGACCGCCACGTCCGAGATGATCAGCAGTTTGTGGTAGCAGGGCATTTCGACGATAGAAACGTGGCTCAGGACGCCTTTCGGGGGGAACAGCCCGGCCTCCTTGTTGAGGATGCCGCGCATGTATTTGTCGGTCGAGACCAGACCTTTCATCAGAACGTCGGCGTTGCCCGAAACGACCGATGCGACGGCCTGCTGGACGCATTTCACATCGTTGGGTTCGTTGACGATGTTGAAGGCGTTGATGTCGATGCCGTTCTCCTGGCAGACCTGTTTGATAACCTCCTTGTCGCCGAAGAGCGTAGGCTCCACGAGACCCTCCTTATAGGCTTCGTAGACCGCTTCCAGCGTATGCGAATCCTGTCCGTAAGCTACGGCAAGACGTTTTTTACCCCGTTTCCTCGCCTCCTCGACGATTTCGGTAAGATGCTGAATCATGGTGTTGTTACGTTTAAAATTGATATATGCTTTGTTGTTTTGCCTCTATGCTGCGGCGGTCGTTGCCGCCGTCGTCGTCGTCGTTTGCAAGCCCGACCCCACCCCAAAAACCTCCCGCGGGAGGGGCTTATCGCATGCGGCCGGGATGCGGACGTTATTTTACCAGATTGTAGGTGTCCGTGGCGATCACCAGCTCCTCGTTGGTGGCGATGGTGGCTACCTTGACTTTCGAATCCGCCGCCGAGAGGATCTTGTTCACGCCGCGCGCGCCCTTGTTGGCCGCAGGGTCGAATTTCACGCCCATGAACTCCAGTCCGGTGCAGACCGCCTCGCGCATTTCGCACGAATTCTCGCCCACGCCGCCCGTGAAGATGATCATGTCGACACCGCCCATTTCGGCGGCGTATTCGCCGATGAACTTCTTGATGCGTCCGTAGTACATATCGCGCGCCAGGATTGCGCGGGGATTGCCCTCGTCGTAGGCGCGGTCGATGTCGCGCATGTCGCTCGAAATGTCCGTGAGGCCCTGCACGCCCGACTTCTTGTTCATCATCGTGTTCAGCTCGGCATAGCTCATGCCCTCCTTTTCGCCGATGAACGTGATGGCGCTGGCGTCCACCTGGCCGCAGCGCGTGCCCATCACCAGGCCGTCGAGCGGCGAGAAGCCCATCGAGGTGTCGTAGGACTTGCCGTTGAGAATCGCCGTCACCGAACCGCCGTTGCCGATGTGGCAGGTGATGATCCGCGAGTTGTGGAAATCCAGTCCGGCCAGTTCGGCGCCCACCTTGGCCACATACTTGTGGCTGGTTCCGTGGAAGCCGTACTTGCGCACGCGGTATTTCTCGTAATAGGCGTGGGGCAGGGCGTACATGTAATTCACCGCCGGGATCGACTGGTGGAACGAGGTGTCGAACACCGTGACCTGCTTCACGCCCGGCAGGACCTTTTCGATCGAAAGCACGCCTTCGAGATTGGCGGGGTTGTGCAGCGGGGCGATCTCGAACAGCGAGCGGATCTTCGCCTTGACGTCCTCGGTGACGATGCAGCTCTCGGGGAAGAACTCGCCGCCGTGGGCTACGCGGTGGCCGACGGCCTTCACTTCGTCGAGCGACGCGATCACGCCGTGGGCGGGGTCGGTGAGGGCGTCGAGCACGAGCTTGATGCCGGTCGTGTGGTCGGGAATCGGCTGGTGAAGCTCGAACGGCTCCTTGCCGACGGGTTTATGGGTCAGGTCGCCTTCCGGGAGGCCGATACGTTCCACGATGCCTTTTGCGAGCAGTTTGCTCGACGCGTCCTCCATGTCGATCACCTGATATTTGATCGAAGAGGAGCCGCAGTTTAAAACCAGAATTACCATAATTTCTATTTTAAGTTTTTATGTTTTTTCTTCGTTGTTGTGCTTCCGGGCGGTGTTGTCGCCGCCTTCGGCGTCGTTTACAAGCCTGACCCCACCCCGGCCCTCCCTCGGGGAGGGAGATGGCGTACGTTTCATTCGCTTTAGGGCTGCAATCCGTTTGTTTATGTTTTTTCTTCGTCGTTGTGCTTCCGGGCGGTGTCATCGCCGTCTTCGGCGTCGTTTACAAGCCTGACCCCGGGCAAATTCAGCCATCTAATTCGCGGCGTTCCGCCGCGTATCCAATTCTGACCCTCCCCTAAATCCCCTCCTCGGAGGGGGCTTGTCGCAGCGCGACCGGGATTTCAGCCGGGATTTAACCGGGTTGCAGGTTATTTTTAATTCTTAATTTTTCATTTTTAATTGCGTGCAATTTGCGCTCCGATCCACATGCCCAGTGCGGCGAAGGCGATGCAGACCGCGACGCTCAACGCAATGTAGGCCGTCGCAGGCCCGTAGTCTCCGGCACGCAGCAACCGCACGGCATCGGCCGAAAAGGTCGAAAAGGTGGTGAATCCTCCGCAGAATCCTGCGATGAGCAACCATCCTGCCGCAGCCGAATTCGTGGTCTCCAGCAGAATGCCGATCAGCAGCGATCCCGCGGCGTTAACCGTGAACGTTCCGGCCGGAAAACCCAGCAACGTGTGCCCTCCGAGCAGCCAGACGGAGAGCATATAGCGGACGATGCTTCCGGCGGCGCCTCCCAGGCCCACGGCGAAAAGTTCACGAATCATAATTTAAATATATGTATTATTTTACGGATGTGCAAATTTAAGCAAAAAAATGATTACGAATCGTTCAATTATTTGCCGAAATAAGTGGAATTTTTGTCACATATGGCGTCGGGGCCGTTTTGGCGCCGGCCGTCCGGGCCATGCGGCGGTGCCTCCCTTCCGCGAGGGGCGTCGGGGAATGCATCGGTGCGCGGCGACTCCGCTTCTCCCGTGCGGGGCGGAGTCGGGAACGCGGCGGGATGCCGCGAAAACGGCGGGCGGCGGTGTGACCGTCATGGCTCTCTGGTCTGTCCGTTGCCTGAAATCACGTATTTGTAGGTCGTGAGTTCGGGCAGCCCCATCGGGCCGCGGGCGTGGAGTTTCTGGGTCGAAATGCCGACCTCGGCGCCGAACCCGAACTGGCCGCCGTCGGTGAAGGCCGTCGAGACGTTGACGTAGACGCACGCCGCATCGACCCGCCGGGTGAACTCCCGGGCCGTCCCGGCGTTTTCGGTGACGATGGCTTCGCTGTGGCGCGAGGAGTAGCGGGCGATGTGCGCCAGAGCTTCGTCGAGGGAGCCGACGGTCCGCACGGCCAGCTTGTAGTCGAGGAATTCGGTCCCGAAGTGCTCCTCCGCGGCGGGGCGGAGCAGGCACGCGGGGTAGCGGCCTTCGAGTGCGGCGTACGCCTCCGCGTCGGCGTAGACCGTGACGCGTTCGGCGGCCATCGGGTCGCACAGTTCCGCGAGGTCCCGGAGCCGTTCGCGGTGGACGATGAGGCAGTCGAGGGCGTTGCAGACGCTGACGCGCCGCGTCTTGGCGTTGCAGACCACGGCGCGGCCTTTCGTCAGATCGCCGTCGAGGTCGAAGTAGGTGTGGACGATGCCCGCCCCGGTCTCGATCACGGGTATGCGGGCGTTTTCGCGCACGAAGCGGATCAGTCCCGCGCCGCCGCGCGGGATCACCACGTCGACGTAACCCACGGCGTTCAGCAGCGCTCCGGCAGCCTCGTGGCCCGCGGGCAGCAGGGTGAAGGCCGCCGGGTCGACGCCTTCGCTGCGGAGCGCCTCGCGGAGCAGGGCGGCGATGGCTTCGTTGGAGCGGCGGGCGTCGCTGCCGCCCTTCAGCACGCAGGCGTTGCCCGTCTTTATCGAGAGCGAGAAAATGTCGGCCGTGACGTTGGGGCGCGCCTCGCAGATCATGCCCACCACGCCGAACGGTACGCGGACCTTGCGGAGGGTCATGCCGTTGGGACGGGTCCATTCGGCGATCGTTTCGCCCTGCGGCGAGGGCAGTCCGGCGACGGATTCCATGTCGGCGGCGATCGAGGCGATGCGTTCCGCCGTCAGCCGCAGGCGGTCGCGCATGGGTGAATCGGCGTCCATCGCCTCCAGGTCGAGGGCGTTGGCCGCGAGCACTTTTCCGGCGTTTTCCCGCAGCAGGGCGGCGGCTTTCGCGACGGTGCGGCTCAATCGCCCGGCGTCGACAAGGGCCAGTTCGTTGCCGGCGCGCCGGGCGGCGGCGAAGATCGTATCGTATTCCATTTTTATTCCAGATATAGGTAATCGCAGTGAATCAGCGGTTTGAGACCTTTGCGGCCGAGGTTGCGGCGGGCCGTCGCACTGTCGCACGAGATGCGGCCCACGCCCAGTGGGGCGCCTTCGGGCGAGAGGATGCGTACGATGTCGTCGCGCTCGAAATCCCCTTCGACGGCCGTGACGCCCACGGCGAGGATGCTCGCGGCCTTGCTCTGCGAGACGGCCGCGGCGGCCCCGGCGTCGAGGTGCAGGGCGCCCTTGGCGAAGCCTTCGCTGCTGGCGATCCACTTCTTGACCCCCGAAGCCGGTCGGGGAGCCGCTTCGAAACGCGTGCATACGACGTCGCGGTCCGTGAGGATCAGATCCGTCAGGATATTGTCGCGGCGGCCGTTGGCGATCACGACCTCGATGCCCTCGCCCGCCGCGCGCGACGAAATGCGGCTCTTGGTCGTCATGCCTCCGCGGCCGCGCGAGGAACGCGCCGTGTCGATGTACTGCGAGAGGTCGCGGCCCGGGGCGACGCGGCGGATGACCTGCGAGGCGGGGTCCGAAGGCGAACCGTCGTAGATGCCGTCGATATTGCTCAAGATGACGAGCGCCTCGGCTCCCATCATCGCCGCCACGAGACCCGAAAGTTCGTCGTTGTCGGTGAACATCAGCTCCGTGACCGAGATCGTGTCGTTCTCGTTGACGATCGGGACGACGCCCGCCGCGAGCATCGCCTCCATGCAGTTGCGCTGGTTGAGGTACTGCCGCCGCGTGGAGAGGCTCTCCTTGGTGGTGAGCACCTGCCCGCAGGCGATGCCGTATTCGTTGAAGAGGTCGTAGTAACGGTTCAGCAGTTTCACCTGCCCGACGGCCGAGAAGAGCTGGCGGGCCGAAACGGTGTCGATGCGTCCGACGCGGGTTTCGAGCAGGCTGCGGCCCGAGGCCACCGCGCCCGACGAGACGAGGATGAACTCCGTGCCGGCCCGGTGCAGGCGCGCCAACTGGTCCACGAGCGCCGAGATGCGCGTGGTGTCGGGCCGTCCGTCCTCGCGGGTGAGCACATTGCTGCCGATCTTGACGACGATGCGGCGGTATTTTTTCGATTCACAATTCATAATTCACAATTCAAAATCGCTTCGTCCGGACAAACGGATTCGGTCGCCTGCCCCCCCCCTCTCCCGTCATTGCGAGGAGCGTGGCGACGCGGCAATCCGATCAAAGGTCGTAACCTCACAACGCGTCCAGCGGATTCCCACGTCGGTCCTTCGGCTCTTCCCGGAATGACAATCCAATTTTCACCTTTCGTTTCAGGGTTCATATTTATATCCCACGCCCTTGACCGTGACGATGCGTTCGTCGCCGATCTTCTGGCGCAGCTTGCGGATGTGCACGTCGATCGTGCGGTCGCCCACGACGACCTCCGTGCCCCAGATCTTGGCGTAAATCTCCTCGCGGGGAATCAGCTTCCCGGGCGACGAGTGGAGCAGGTCCAGCAGCGCGAACTCCTTGCGCGGGAGGGTGATCTCCTGTCCGTCGCGGATCACCGTGTAACGCTCGCGGTCGACCGTGAGCCCCGGGGCCGGGGCCTTCTCGGGAGGTCTGTCGGCGTCGATGCGCTTGAGGATCGCCTGCACGCGGCTTACCAGCAGCTTCATCTTGATAGGCTTGGTCAGGTAGTCGTCGGCTCCCACGTCGAACCCTGCCAGCTGCTGCCCCTCCTCGCCCAGCGCCGAGAGGAAAACCACCATCGTGTCCTTCAGCACGGGGTTTCGGCGGATCGCGCGGCAGGTCTGCGCCCCGTCCATCACCGGCATCATCATGTCCAGCAGAATCAGGTGCGGACGGCATTCGGCGGCCACTTTCAGCGCCTCGGCGCCGTTTTCGGCCGTGAAGACTTCGTAACCCTCGCGTACGAGGTTGTAACGGACGAATTCGAGGATGTCTACCTCGTCGTCGACCAGCAGGATACGGTGACTCATGGTGTCGGTTTTCGGTCAGGCGGCCCGCGAGGGGCCGTGTGTGCGTAACTTTTTGCGAAGATAATGATTTTCCGGCGAATATTCAATAAATTGTCGTACCTTTGACCTTTCAACTATTCATATATGATCAACGAAGCTGATTTCAGCGCTTTAGGCCTCAGCGAGGAGATGCTCGCGGCCGTCCAGGCAAAAGGGTTCGAAACACCCACCTCCATCCAACGACTTACGATTCCCCGTCTGCTCTCGGGAGAGAACGACATCATCGCGCAATCCCAGACCGGCACGGGTAAAACGGCGGCTTTCGGGCTGCCGATACTCCAGCAGATCGAGCCTTCGAAAGAGGGCGTGCAGTCCATCATCCTCGTCCCGACGCGCGAGCTGGCCGTGCAGGCCGCCGAGGAACTTTTGAGTTACAACCGCGAGCGGCGGCTCTCGATCACGGCCATCTACGGAGGGGCCGCGATGAGCGAGCAGCTGCGCCGCCTGTCGCGGGGCGTCGACATCGTCGTCGGCACGCCGGGGCGCGTGCTGGACCACATCCACCGCGGTACGCTCAAATTGGACAAGGTCCGTTTCCTGGTCCTGGACGAAGCCGATGAAATGCTCAACATGGGCTTCGTGGAGGATGTCGAGGAGATCATGGGCCATACGGGCGAAGACCGCCGCGTGCTGCTCTTTTCGGCCACGATGCCCGAGCGGATCATCCGTCTTTCGGAGGCTTACATGCGCAATACGGAGGTGCTGCGCGTGGAGTCGCAGCACCTGACGGCCGACCTCACGAACCAGATCTATTTCGAGGTGCGCGAAGCCGACAAGTTCGACGCCATGACGCGCATCATCGACATCGAACCGGACTTTTACGGCATCGTCTTCTGCCGCACGAAGATCGGCGTGGACGAGGTGGCGACGCGTCTGGTGGCCCAGGGCTATTCGGCCGAGGGGCTGCACGGCGACGTGTCGCAGGCCCAGCGCGAGAAGATTCTCCGCAAGTTCCGCGACAAGGCGGTCAACATCCTGGTGGCGACCGACGTGGCTGCGCGGGGTATCGACGTGTCGAACCTCTCGCACGTGATCAACTATTCGCTGCCGCAGGATTCGGAGAGCTACGTCCACCGCATCGGCCGTACGGGCCGCGCCGGCAACCAGGGTACGGCCATCACCTTCATTTCGGGCGCCGAACTGCGCCGTTTCAACTGGATGATGCGCGACATCAAGGCCGACATCAAGCGGGAGACGCTGCCTTCGCCGCAGGACATCGTGGCGATGAAGCGCGCCAAGATCAAGGACGATTTGCAGGAGATCGTGGCCAATGAGAGCTACGGCGACTACGCCGACATCGCGGCCGAACTGCTCGAAAGCTATGCGCCCGACGTGGCGCTGGGAGCCTTGCTGCGGCTGGCTTTCCGCAGTGAGCTGGATCAGAGCAATTATCCCGAAATCCGTTCGTTCTCGGTTGACCGCAAGGGCAAGGCGCGGCTGTTCCTGGCGCTCGGGGGCCGCGACGGCTACACGGCCCGCCGGATCGTGGAGATGCTCAAGCGCAAGTGCGGACTGCGGGACAAGAATATCGACGACGTGCGTGTCTTCGAGAACTATTCGCTGGTGAGCGTGCCGTTCAGCGACGCCGAGGCGGTCGTGGGGCAGCTCAACGCCTCGGGAGGCCGTCGCCGCATCGCCAAGATTGACGGTTCCGATGCGGAGAACGGCGGCGGAAAGCGGCGCCGGCCGGCTACGGAGGGTCGCAACGGCGGCGAAGGCGCGTCCGGAAGCGAATCGGCCGGAGAGCCTCGTTCCGAGACGCGGGGCCGCAGGAAGGCCGGGCAGCCCGAGGGCGCGGAGGAGTTCCGCTCCGAAAGGCGGCCGCGCAGGGAAACCGCGGAAACGGCGGACGACGCCGGGGAGCGGCGTTCCGTGACGCGGAGCCGGAAAAAGGCCGAGAACGACTGGAACGCGTCTCCGGCAGGCGGCAACGACGGGTTCGACTGGGAGGCTTTCCAGCGTTACGACGATGCCGCGGCATGGGAGAAGCCCAAGCGCGGCGGCGGGACCAGGAGCGTCCGCCGCAGCGGCCGTCCCGTCACCACGGGCCGTCAGGCTGCGCCCAAACGCATTGCCGCAAAGGGCCGCAAGCGCTGACGAAGGGCCGGAACAGACCGGAAAATTGCGCCGCCGTGCTGGGATGCAGCGATTTCGCGCTTCCGCAGGGCGGCGTTGTTGCATGTTTTGACGAAATCTTTTCGGCGTTCCGCATAAAATGGTTATATTTGCGAGATTTATATGCTCCCGCACATGCGGGAACCAAAAACGTGTACTGAAATGGCTACTGAAAAACCGACACTTCCTGCTCCCGAGGAGCAAGTCAGCCCTGCGGCTGAAGATGCGCAAGCGAATCCTGCCGTGACTGTCCGAGTCCCTGAACCCGAAATGCCCGCCGCAGGACCGGCTGCGGAGGCGTCCGCCGCTGCGGAAGAACCCGTTGCGGAGGTTGCGGACGCGCCCGCGGAATCCGCCGTGACGGAGACGCCCGCCGCCGAAGCGTCTGCCGGGGTACACGTTTGGGGGGCCACGCGCCCCGCCGCAGAAACGCCTGCGGAGGAGGCCGCCGCGGAGCGGATTTCCGGGGAGGAGGCTGCGCCGCGCGCCAAACGTGCCCGGATCAAGCCTGCCGCCGGGCCGGAGGTTGCGGAATCGGAGGAGGACGCGTCCCGGGACGTGCAGGTGGACTTTGCCGATGAGGAGGCTGCGCTCGCGGCGCAGAATGCCGGGCTGGAGATCGAGGGCGCGACGCCCGAGGAGGAGGCCGCGGAGGAACTCGCCGCGCAGAAGCCCGAGGAGGACAAGTTCGCCGGAAAAGGCAAGGAGGAGTTGGTGGCCCTGTTCGCCCGGATGCTCGAAGAGCAGCCCGTGCAGTCGATCCGCCGGGATGTGGAGGCGTTGAAGATCGCCTTTTACCGCATCCGCCGCGCCGAGGTCGAGGCCGCACGCCGCCGCTTCGTCGAGGAGGGCGGCGCCGAGGAGGATTTCGCTCCTTCGGTGGACGGCGCCGAAATTCAGCTCAAGGAGCAGTTCAAGGAGTACCGCCGCCGCCGCGACGCGTTCATCGCCAACCTCGAAGCCGAGAAGGAGGCGAATCTCAAGGTCAAGCAGGCGATCATCGAGGAGCTGAAGGAGCTGGTCAATTCGGACGAGACGCTCAACCATACGTTCAACAAGTTCCGCGAGTTGCAGCAGCGCTGGAAGGATACCGGCATCGTGCCGCAGCAGCATGTCAAGGATTTGTGGGAGACCTACAACCTGCACGTCGAGAATTTTTACAGCTTCATCAAGATCAACAAGGAGCTGCGTGACCTCGATCTGAAGAAGAACTACGAACAGAAGGTAGCCCTCTGCGAGCAGGCCGAGGCGCTGGTGCTGGAGCCTTCCGTCGTCGAGGCGTTCCACAAGCTGCAAAAACTCCATGACGAGTGGCGCGAGACGGGTCCCGTCGCCAATGAGTACAAGGAGGCGCTCTGGGAGCGTTTCAAAGCCGCGTCGAGCCGTATCAACAAACAGCATCAGGAGCATTTCGAAACGCTGAAGGGCGAGCAGGTGAAGAACCTCGAACTCAAGACCGGGCTGTGCGTCGCCACGGAGGAACTTTCGTCCCAGGCGCTCACCACCCGCAAGGAGTGGAACCGCGCGAGCGACCGTCTGCTGGAGATTCAGAAGACCTGGAAGACCATCGGTTTCGCGCCGAAGAAAGATAACAACCGCATCTACGAACGTTTCCGCACGGCGTGCGACCGTTTCTTCGAGGCCAAGCGGCAGTTCTATGCCGGAATGAAGACCGAGATGGAGCACAACCTTCAATTGAAGATTGAGATCTGCGAGGCCGCCGAGTCGCTGATGAACAGCGAGGAGTGGAAGAAGGCCACCGACGAACTGATCGCCCTCCAGGCCCGCTGGAAGCAGATCGGAGCCGTGTCGCGGCGCCATTCGGACGCCGTCTGGAAGCGTTTCCGCGCTGCCTGCGACAAGTTCTTCGAGCGCAAGGCGTCGCACTTCGCGAGCGTCGATGGCGAGCACGAGGAGAACCTGCAGAAGAAACTCGCCCTGCTGGCCGAAATGGCCGGGGCCGACGTGAAGGCCGGGGGCTACGAGGTGATCCGCGAGTTCCAGCGCCGCTGGGGCGAGATCGGTTTCGTGCCCATCAAGCAGAAGGACGCCATCCAGAAAAAGTACAAGGCCGCCGTGGACGAGCTGTTCAACACGCTGCGCGGTTCGGAGCGCGACCGTTCGATGGGCCGCTTCCGCGAGAAAGTCTCGTCGTTCAAGGCGTCGGGCGACCGCCGCCTGCGCTCGGAACGCGAACGCCTCTACAACAAGGTGCGTCAGCTGGAGCAGGAGATCGGCCTCCTGGAGAACAACATCGGCTTCTTCGCCAAGTCGAAGAACGCCGAGGCGTTGGTGGCCGACGTGCGTGCGAAGATCGAGCGCGCCCGCGAGGAGATGGCCTCGACGATCGAGAAGGTGAAGCTGATCGACAAGCAGGACCAGGACGAAAATAACAATGCCTGACGATCGGATCGCCCTGCCGCTCCGGACGCCGGCCCACGGCGGAACGCCGTGTATACAGGTTTGACCCGCCCCCGAACCCCCGCCTTGGCGGGGGCTTGCGGAAAAAGGCGCTGAACGGTGTTACAACGAATTTATAAATAAAACAGTAATGAAACTTTCCAAACCCAAGTACATATTCGTAACGGGCGGCGTGGCGTCGTCGCTCGGCAAGGGTATTATTTCGGCTTCGATCGCCCGCCTGTTGCAGGCCCGCGGTTACTCGGTGACCATTCAGAAACTCGACCCCTACATCAACGTAGATCCCGGAACGCTCAACCCCTACGAGCACGGCGAGTGCTACGTCACCGAGGACGGCGCCGAGACGGACCTCGACCTGGGGCACTACGAGCGCTTCACGAACCAGCCCACGTCGAAGTCCAACAACGTCACGACGGGCCGTATCTACAAGAGCGTCATCGAGAAGGAGCGCAAGGGCGAGTACCTGGGCAAGACCGTGCAGGTCATTCCCCACATCACCGACGAGATCAAACGCCGCATTCAGCTGCTGGCGCAGACCAAGAAATACGACGTGATCATCACCGAGATCGGCGGCACGGTGGGCGACATCGAGTCGCAGCCGTTCATCGAGTCGGTGCGCCAGCTGCGCTATTCGCTGGGTTACCGGAATACGGCGCTGGTTCACCTGACGCTGATCCCCTACATGGCCGCTTCGGGCGAGTTGAAGACCAAACCCACGCAGCACTCGGTGAAGGCCCTGCTGGAGAACGGTCTCCAGCCCGACATCCTCGTGCTGCGCGCCGAGCATCCGCTGTCGACGGCGCTCAAGCGCAAGGTGGCGCTGTTCTGCAACGTCGACGCCAACGCCGTGATGGAGTCGATCGACGTGCCGACGATCTACGAAGTGCCGCTGAAAATGCACGAACAGCATCTGGACGAGGTCGTGCTGGACAAACTGAACCTGACGGCCGACAAAGAGCCGGACATGGCCGCGTGGAGCGCATTCGTCGAGAAGGTGAAACACCCCTCGAAGAAGATCGAGATCGCGCTGGTCGGCAAGTACACCGAACTGCCCGACGCCTACAAGTCGATCTGCGAATCGTTCATCCACGCCGGGGCGGTCAATGACTGCAAGGTCAAGCTGCGCTATGTCAATTCGGAGAAGATCACCCGCGAGAGCGCAGCTGCGCAGCTGGGCAAGATGTCCGGCATTCTGGTGGCTCCGGGCTTCGGCAACCGCGGCATCGAGGGGAAGATCGAGGCCGTGCGCTTCGCCCGCGAGAACAACATCCCGTTCCTGGGCATCTGCCTGGGCATGCAGTGCGCCGTGATCGAGTTCGCGCGCCACGTGCTGAATCTCGCCGATGCCAATTCGAGCGAGATGGAGCAGACGCCGCATCCGGTGATCGACCTGATGGAGGAGCAGAAGGGCGTTACGGCCAAAGGCGGCACGATGCGTCTGGGCGCCTATCCCTGTGCGCTGAAGAAAGGCTCGAAAGTCGCTGCCGCCTACGGCAAACTCAACATTTCGGAGCGTCACCGCCACCGTTACGAGTTCAACAACGACTATCTGGAGCAGTTCGAGGCGGCCGGCATGAAGGCCGTGGGCGTGAATCCCGACACGAATCTGGTGGAGGTCGTCGAGATCGAGAACCATCCCTGGTTCATCGGTACGCAGTACCATCCCGAATACAAGAGCACCGTATTGAGCCCCTCGCCGCTGTTCGTGGCCTTTGTGAAGGCCGCGCTGGCGTATGCGGAGAAGAAGTAATCACCCTCTGAAAAGATAAAAAGGAAGACAGTTTAATGGATAAAAAATCAATCATAGGCATTGCCGTCGTAGCGGTTCTTTTTCTGGGATTCGCCTATTTCAACAGCCAGCAACAGAAAGAGTATCTGGAACAGAAAGCCGCATACGAGGCCTATGTCGATTCGGTGGCCGCAGCCGCGCGTGCGGCGGCTCCCGTGGCCGATTCGCTGGCGTCGGGTAACGGCGTGCAGGCAGAAGTGGCGGCCGCAGAGGCTGCGGCAGCGGTACGCGAGCGTCAGGTGGAGACGCTGGGCGAGTCGCTGACGGCGGCCCGCGAGGCGGAGGCCGAAGAATTCATCGTGGAGAACGACGTGATGGCGGTGCTCTTCTCCACCCGCGGCGGCCAGATCAAGGGCGTCACGCTGAAGGATTACACCCAATACGGTCCGCGCGGAAAACGCGACCGGAAAATCGAGATGATGGACCCCGCCACGGCGCGTTTCGGGCTTTCGTTCTATCTGAAGAACGGGCTGAAGAACGTGCCGGTCAACACGCTGGATTACGTGTTCACGGCCCGGCCCGTAGTCGGGGAGGCGGACGGAGCCAAGAGCGTCGTGATGCGCCTTCCGGTGGCGGAGGGGGCCTATCTGGAGTACCGTTACCTTATATATGATACGGAGGCTCCCGAGCGCGACTACCTCGTCGACTTCGACGTGCGGCTGGTGAATATGGCTCCGGAGATGGCCAACCAGACGCAGATTCAGATCGACTGGGCGAACACCACCTTCCAGAACGAGAAGGGTTTCCAGAACGAGAACATGTACACCACGCTCTCGTACCGTTTCCCCGACGAGACCTCGATCGAGGAGTTGGGCATGAGCGAAGGCGCAAAGTCGAAGAACATCTCGACGCAGGTCAACTGGGTGGCTTTCAAGCAGCAGTTCTTCTCGTCGGTGTTCATCGCCCCGGACAACGTGTCCTACGCCAACCTCGCCTTCGACACGGCGGCTCCCGAGTCGTCGCTGCTCAAGACCTTCACGGCGCAGATGGGCGTGCCCTATACGCCGCAGACCGAAGGGTATGACTTCGCATTCTATTTCGGCCCCAACAAGTACTCGATCCTCAAGAAGATCGGGGAGCCGGGCGGTGCGGATATTTATCTGGAGCGTCTCGTGCCGTTGGGCTGGGGCATCTTCGGATGGGTCAACCGCTGGTGCGTGATTCCGGTCTTCGACTTCCTGCGCAACTACATCGGCAGTTTCGGCATCATCATCTTCATCCTGGTGCTTCTGGTGAAGCTGGTGATCTCGCCGCTGACCTACAAGAGTTACGTTTCGATGGCCAAGATGCGTCTGGTCAAACCCCAGATCGACGAACTGGCGAAGAAGTATCCCAAGCCGGAGGACGCCATGAAAAAGCAGCAGGCGACGATGGAGCTTTATAAAAAGGCGGGCATCAACCCCATGGGCGGCTGTATTCCGATGCTGATTCAGATGCCGATCCTGATCGCCATGTTCCGCTTCTTCCCCGCGTCGATCGAGCTGCGCGAGCAGCCCTTCCTGTGGGCCGACGACCTCTCGTCGTACGACAGCATCGTGAACCTGCCGTTCTCGATTCCCTTCTACGGCGATCACGTTTCGCTGTTCGCCCTGCTGATGGCGGTGTCGCTGTTCGGATACTCCTGGTTCAACTACCAGCAGACGGCGTCGTCGCAGCCCCAGATGGCCGGCATGAAGTTTATGATGGTCTACATGATGCCGATTATGATGCTCTTCTGGTTCAACAGCTATTCGAGCGGCCTTTGCTACTACTACCTGCTGTCGAATATCTTCACCATCGGGCAGACGCTCGTCATCCGGCGCATGGTCGACGACAACAAGATCCACGCGATTATGCAGGCGAACGCCGCGAAGAAGTCGAAAGGCAAGAAATCGAAATTCCAGCAGCGCTACGAGGAGCTGATGCGTCAGCAGGAGGCCCAGCAGCGCGCGAAGAGAAAATAGGCGGAACTCCGCTTTGAACACGGGCCGGAGCGGATTCCACATCGGGAACGCTCCGGCCTTGTTTTTGCCGGAGGCCGCATAAAACGATACCGTTATGAAACGAATTTTGATGCTGGCGTCGCTGCTGGCGGCCGGAATGCCGCTCGGGGCGCAGAATTTGGGGTCGGAGTACCGGCTGAAACGCGTGATTCCCGTCGAGGGACGGCAGGGTGTCGCCGCCGATTCGAATTTTTACTATGTGTCGGGCAGCACGGCGCTCTATAAATACGACAAGCAGGGGCGGCTGGTCGCCGAAAACGAACACCCGTTCGAAGGACTGCCGCTCGAAGCCAATCACTTGGGCGACATCGACGTGTGGACCGGCGCGTTGGCCAAAAACGGGGGGGCGGTGGGGGGGCCTGCCGCTGGCTGCCAACCACATCGGCGACATCGACGTGTGGGACGGGGAGATTTACGCCGGGATCGAAACCTTCGACGACGGCCGCGGGGAGAATATCCAGGTGGCGGTCTACGACGCTAACACATTGAAATGGAAACGCTCGATCGACTGGGAACCCTCGTCGGGGCAGGTCGAGGTGTGCGGGCTGGCGGTGGACCGCGACGGCGACATGGTCTGGATGGCCGACTGGGTCGACGGACGCTACGTCTACGGCTACAACCGGAAAACGGGGCGGTATGTCCGCAAGGTTCACCTGCGTCCCGTGCCCCAGTGGCAGCAGGGGATTTTCATGGTCGGCGGACGCATGCTGATCTCTGCGGACGACGGGGACGCCGACCTCGATGAACCGGACAACCTCTACGTTGCGGATCTGCGCGACGGAAAATCGTATGCCACGGTGCTTCCGTTCCGCTCGATGGCCGATTTCCGCCGTCCGGGCGAAATCGAGGGGCTGGCCGTCGATCCTGCGACGGACGATCTGCTGGTGCTGGCCAATCGCGGGGCGCGGATCGTGCTGGGCATGCCGCGGGGCTTCTATCCGGGCTACGACGGCGAGGTGCACGAAGTCTACGTCTTCGAGAAGGTGAAATAAAGAAAGGTCCCGGATGTCCGGGACCTTTCTTATGGGAAGCGCGGCTATTTGCCGAATCCGTTCGAAACGAATGTCAGCGCGTCGGGCAGCACCGTCTGCCAGTAGCGCCAGGTGTGGCCGCCGTCGCGCATGCGGTATTGCAGGGGAATGTCGCGCTCGCGCATGAGCGTGTAGAAATCGACGTTGCATTTCCAGAGGAAATCGTCGTCGCCGCAGTCGACCCACCAGCGGACCGAGCGCACGCCGTCGAGCTGTTCGGCGGTCATTCCGCGCAGCAGGGCCACGGGCGAGTTGTCGGCGACGGATTGCTGGAAGGCGTTGTCGTAGCTGCGGCGGCCGGGGAACATGTCCAGCAGGCCGCTCATCGAACAGGCCGAGCCGAACAGTTCGGGGTGGCGCAGGGCGTAGACCGCCGTGCCGCCGCCGCCCATCGACAGCCCCACAACGGCGCGGTGCGCCTTGTCGGAGGCGATGCGGTAGCGTTTTTCGACGGCGGGCATGAACTCTTCGAAGAAGAACCGTTCGTAGTCCCAGCCCGGAACGTCGAAATAGCCCATGTGTCTGCCCGTGCGTTTCGGGCCTTCGCCCGAGGCGTCGGGCATGACGACGATCATCGGCCGGGCCATGCCCGAAGCGACGGTTTCGTCGGTGATGCGGCGCATGTAACGTACTGTTTCTACTGGGAAATTGCCCATGGCCGTTTCTTCCGAAAGCATGACGCAGTCCGCGCCGTCCAACACGGCATTGGCCACGTCCGTGGTTTCCGCACGGGTGGGGGCGGGGCTGTTGACCATAGAAAGCAGCATCTGCGTGGCCACAATGACCGGCTTGGAAGCCTTGTTGCAAGCGCTGATAATGCGCTTTTGCAGGGCGGGCAGGTGGGGCAGGGGGCACTCTACCCCCAGGTCGCCGCGGGCCACCATGACGGCATCGGCTGCGGAGAGGATGCTGTCGATGTTGTTCACACCCTCGCGGTTCTCGATTTTGGCAATGATACGGATGTTGGAATCGTACTCATTCAGCAGGTTGCGGATGTCGTACACATCCTGTGCGGTGCGCACGAAGGAAGCAGCGATGAAGTCAAAGCCGTTCTGCACGCCAAAGATGATGTCCTCGCGGTCTTTCTGGCTCAGGTAGGGCATGGACAGATGCACGCCGGGCACATTGACACCCTTTTTGGTCTTGATCTTGCCGCTGTTCAGCACGGTGCAGATGATGTCGGTGTCGGTGACCTGCTCAATGTGCAGCATGATCAGGCCGTCGTCCAGCATGATGGTGCCGCCGGGCTGCACGTCCTGGGGCAGATCCTTGTAAGTGACGGAGCAGATCTCCTTGGTGCCTTCCACCTCGCGGGTGGTCAGGGTAAAGGTCTGGCCGGCTTCCAGCATCTCCACACCGTTCTTGAACTCCTTCAGACGGATCTCGGGGCCCTTGGTGTCCAGCAGGGCGGCAACGGGCTTGCCCAGCTCCTCACGCAGCGCCTTCAGCTTTGCCAGACGGCCGCCATGCTCCTCGTAGGAACCGTGGGAGAAGTTGAAACGGGCCACGTTCATGCCGTTTGCAATCAGGTCGCGCAGGACATCGCCCTTATCGGTAGAAGGGCCCAGGGTGCAGATGATCTTCGTTTTTCTCATAAAATACCTCCAACGTTCACGCTATAATGCTCTCTATCTTGACGCAGCAGCCCAAGCTGGCTGCTCTCTGGCGGGCAGTGATTGCTTTGCGCCCGCGGCGGCAGTATACGCCAATATGGCTGTTTCAAAAAACCATACCACTATACATTATAAGCTCTTGGATACAATAGCGCAAGAAAAATCTTTGCAAAGAAACTGCTAAGATTTCATCAGGTTTGAACAAAAAACTTTCCACCACAAAGCGCTTGCATAACCGGCGGGATTTGCTTATAATGAAGG
>OGRY01001170.1_pt1 | contig 19843 bp, 15 predicted proteins | sample 1553551 | NCBI WGS metagenome assembly OGRY01 (sample SAMEA2580101, study PRJEB22360) | human gut metagenome | biome: human gut; feature: human-associated habitat; material: faeces | place: Denmark | collected 2008/2010
ATAATTTATATCACTGATACTTCCATCATATATAAGTTTTAAATCCATTGATAATTCTTTTCCAGCATAATTTATTAATCTATTTTCTACTATTACTTTTAAGTGATACATATTTTCATATATTGTATTTTTCTTCAATATTATTTCATCATATTTTATTTTTTTAGGAAATATATTATAAAAAATTATAACTATTAAAAACATATAATTATAATTTCTCATTAAAAAATCTTGCATAATTACTCCTTAACTTCTTCTATTAATACTTACTAGTTCTAAATCTTCTGTTAACTCTTTTATTCTTTCAATTATTCTTCGAGCTTTAACTTTATCTTCACTATTTTTAGAAAGTGATAAATGTACTTCTAATTCTTCTAATGTTAAATTAGATGTAAAAAATGTACTTAATTTATTATTCATACGATACTGTAGTATTGTTCCTAATATTTCATCTCTACCCCAGGCAGTAACATTTTCAGCTCCAATATCATCGATAAGTAGGATATCTACATTTTTTAAATAATTTACTTTATCTTCAACTAAACTAAAATCTTCTTTCATATTTCTTAAGGTTTCTGGTAAATATACAACTTCTGTGATGGCATCTTTACTTATTTCAAGTTCATTAAATAATGCTGATATTAAATAAGTTTTACCACTTCCAAAAGAACCATGTAAATATAACCCTTTTAATGTATTTACTTTTTCATAATCATCAAAATATTTTTTTAACCATTTTATTACTTTATATCTATTTTTATCTTCTATATCTATGTCTTTCATTCTAGCATTTTTTATTTCATTTAACTTTTCTTTCTTTTCACTTTCTTTTTTTAATAATTCTTTTTGATACTTACATGGCATATAAATGAATTTTAGGGTTTCATCACTAAAACTTGGATATAAAACATGACCACTTACTTTATTTTTACACATAAATAAACCTTTACATGTTTTACAATTTTTAAGTTCATCACATGTATCCATTAATTTAGTATTATTTTTTAGTGTTATATCTCTAGGTAGTTTGTTTCTTTTAACTAAATTACAAAAGTCTTCATCTTTTAATGATTTTTGTAATTCTTTTTCTAGTTCTTTTTCTATTTTTTCACTTAATGTCATGTTAATATGTTCCATTATTTAAACTCCTTTAATAAATTTTCTAGTTCTTCTTTATCAGCTTCAGTTACTTCGCTTGCTTCATTTACTTTATTAAACCAAACTGGTTCTTTAGTTACTTTTTCATTGTCAAACTTTTTAGTATATTTTTTATTTTCTTTTTCAGCAAAGTTCATGGCTTCAGTTGCATTTTTTAAGCCAGCTCGCTTCCATTGTCCTGCAATTGTTTCAATATAATTAGTTGCAAGTTTATTATTATTTTTTCTTAAAACATAATCAAGTAAAACATTTACAACTGCTGGGGGCATCTCTAAATCAATTACTAAACTTTCTATTATTTTAATATCTCTATTTGTGGGTTTGGTTCCCCCATACTTATTTCTTAAAAAGTCAACTGGATTGATACTTTCAAACATAGCAATAATCTTACCACGCATGGAAGTATCTCCAGCTGGGGACTTTAAGTATTCCGGTTGGGAACGATAAATTAATGTCGGTAAAGCACCATTATTAAATTGATACATTCTACGGGCTTGTAATCTTAAAGCATTTTTATCAATCATACCAAATTCATTTAAGATACTTCTTATTAATTCTATCATTTTTAATGTGTCAATTTTATATATAAATGATAACTGATTTATTAATTCTTTCGTCTTTTTAGTGAAAGCTTTTTCATTAATAACACCTTTGGGAATACTTGATAAAATCATATCAAAATCAACTTTATCTCCGACAGAAACATCATTGATACTACGTTCTATCGCATCAGCACCAGGTAAAGCTATGCCACTATCCATTACTTCATCTAACCTTTTAGTTATATCCTTATAGTCTTTAGTGTCCATTTTTATCTTTTGATATTGTTTTTTTAAATATTCATATTCTGTTGCACCGATATTATTATATAAAACAATATTTAATATTGGATGATTAAAAAACTCATTAGGACTTAATGGTGAATATATTTCATAAATGTAATTATTTATACTACCACTTTTAAAATATGTTTTTAAAAGACCAACAGCTTCTAGGGCTTCACGAGCATTTTTTAATGTTTTTAGAGGTATTTTTAAAATACTCATTAAATGATGATGAGTTAAGTCTCTGGATACTTGTGAGTTTAATTCTAAATCATTTACAAGGGTAAGATATATGGATGTTGCTAAATGACCAATAATTGGTTCATAAAAAGATATTAAATACTTTCTGTCAGTATCACTTAAGATACTTTTATTTACCACTTGATAGGTATCGGCAGGAAGTAATGTTACTTCTTCACTCATACTTACACCTCACTTACATGTTCTATTATATCAAAAGAAAAGAAAAAGCTCCACTACTTTTTGCTTTTTCTTCGATATATTATAAAAATTATTAAAATGATTATTACTATAATAACTATTATTTTATATTTATCTAATATAGTTAAGAAATATTCCCAGTTGCTACCTAGTTTATATCCCACACAGATTAGAATTGTGTTCCAAATTACAGAACCACATAGAGTATAAACTATAAATTTTCCCATAGGCATTTCACTCATACCGGCAGGAATAGAAATTAAACTTCGAACAATAGGCACAAACCGACAGAAAAATACACTCTTATTTCCTTTATTGTCAAACCAATCATCGGCTTTATCTATATCTTTTTCTTTTAAAAATAATACTTTACCTATTTTTCCTCTTACAATTTTTTTGAGTCTTTCTTTATTAAAAATTTTACCTATGTAATATAGAATTAAAGCACCAATTAAAGAACCAAATGTTGATGCTATAATCATGAAAAATACTTTTAAGTTAGTGTATGTACTAAAAAAGCCACTGAATAAAAGAATTACTTCTGAAGGTATCGGCGGAAAAACATTTTCAATTAATATTAGAAAAAATACTCCGAAATAACCATACCGTTCTATAATGTGTAATATAATCTCTTGCATATTATCCCTCTTTATAAGTTTATTCAGAAATTTTAAATTTAATCTTTCCTTTATTTTTCTTTACTTCAACTTCAGTAATTACACCATTAATTATATTTAAACATGGACCCTTATGGCCTACATCAGCATTATAAATTATTGGTATATCTAACTTACTTATAACACTATCTTTTAAACAATCAATTACATTTTCATATGTATTACTTACTTCTTTTCCAAATCTTCCAAAAATAATACCTTTTGCATATTTAAAATATCCAAGTTCACTAAACTTCCAAAGTATTCTAATTACATCATCCATACTTTTTTCACAATTATCAAAATACCAAATGATACCATCATTTTTATACTTTTCATTAAATTCATTTATTCCATCATACTTTGTACCAGCTAGGTCAGATATAATATCAAAACACCCTCCGATAATTCGACCTTTAATAAAAACATCTTCATCATTAACTGTCATCCATTTTACATCACTATCCAAATTATAGCTCTCTAGACCAGTTACTTTCTCTGGATAAACATCTTCATACTTTTCATAACTATTTTGTTCTATAATATTTCCATTTATTAAACTTAAAAAGTCTTTTTCACTTTGATGATATTCTTCCATTCCAAAATGAGAGAAATTTTTTCCATAAATAGTTGCTATATCACACTTTGTAGTTATTGGATATAACAAACCAGTTGGGTCAGAAAAACCACACACAAATTTTGGATTATTTTTTAACAATTCAAAATCAATATAAGGCAAAATTTCTAAAAGAAATTCACCACCAGAAGCACACATTATTAAATCAACTTTTTTATCATTAACCATTTCATTAAATTCTGTTGCTCTTTGTTCTTCATTTGTGCTTCTGCCCATAAATGAATTAAAGACATTATCAGATAATTTAATTTTATAACCCAAACTCTCTAATTTACTACAGGCATTTTTAAATCTTTTAACCTTTAATTCATTATCTGCTCCATCAGATGGCGCAACTACTCCGATTACACTTTCTTTTTTTACAAACTTTGGAATTATCATATCTTTACCTCCATTCAAATTATACATTATTTAAAAGAAAAAAAGCAACTATAAAGTTACTTTTGTTAAGAATCTATCAGGTTTTCTTAATTATTCTACGATAATTAAAAATCTACGATAAGCGAATTGGGTTAGATTTGGTTCCATCTCCTGAAACATAGGTTATGGAAGACAAAAGATTAAAGGATGGACGTGCGCCAAAGAGATTATAGTACTCACTACCTATCACATAGTATGAAGTCACGAAACCAGGTTTACTTGCATAATACGCTTTGTCAGAATAATAAGAATCACGTGAAATAATCCATTCATGCATTCCCATATGTATCCAATTTATACTTGTTGCTGCTCTATAATCATTGGTTGCATCATTATAATTATATCCAACTAGTGTCCATGCACTTGGACCTGCAGCATAATAATAATCAGACGCATACATCAATCCTATTTTTGCATCATATGTTATTGTTGATGCACTACTTCCTACTTCATTTTGATATGCTGTTTTTGGTACTGAAAACGATATCTTATCAATACTTCCATTTCCAACTTTCCATGTTGTTGTTGCTATTTTATTCGCCCATGTGATTCCTATATTATTTATATAATTTGTATTTAAATTAACTTTATTTAAATTACTTTCGCTCCATGTGTTTGTTTTCGTTGCATTATTCCAATAGTATGTATTTATTGTAGTTAAACTTCCTTTATAATATGATGCATCAGGGATATCTGAACCATAATAATCTCCGTCTGTTCCTAACAAATTATTATTTGCATAATCATATTTGATCAGTTTTACTTTACCATTTATCACTCCAATTATTCTATATAAATTATCTGTTGGGCATGGACTAACATCACTACCAAAGCATACAAAGTTATTAGGATTTGCTCCAGCATATCTATATGAATTATCTTCAGCTCCATTTGCTAATGAAGAATTGTGATAATATATACCATTACTACCTTGAGTTCCTGTATATTGTGAAATTACGTAATCAGCAATTGTTAAAATTGTTGTATTATTTGTGGTAAATACACTACTACTCTTTCCATTACTATCTTTTACATATACTTTTATATAGAATGTTGTATTACTAGTTAAATTTGTAAATGTATAACTTGAGTTTGTTGATTTTATATAATTTGAACCATTGTCTTTTGAATAATAATATTCTGTTATTGTTCCATCACCATTTTGACCACTAACATTTATGGTTATTGAATTATAGGTTGATGAGGTTGTAACATCTGTTATAGTTGGTAATTTATAGACATCTGTTGTTGCACTTAAACTATATTCATTTGACATTCTGCCATTGCTATCTGCAACTTTTACCTTTATTGTATAAGTTGTTTGTTCAGTTAAATTAGTAAATGTGTATGTTGAAGTTCCTTCAACATATGAAGAATTATTAATTGAATAATAATATTTACTTATTTCATTTGTTCCTTTTGTTCCAGTTGTTGTAACTGTTATTTGATTATATTTTGTTGTTGGATTTACTTTTGTTACACTTGGTAATATATAGGTTGTTGTTGCTATTGCTTCTAGATATTCTGTTGAATATCTTCCATAACTATCTAATACCTTTACTTTTATTTTATATTCTGTTGTATCTGTTAAGTTATCAAATGTATACGTTGATGATGTACTTTCTATATATGTTTCTCCATTATCTTTAGAATAAAAATACTTTTCTATTTCATTATCCCCTTTTTGGGCATTTACATTTAATGTTATACTATTTAATGTTGATGTATGTGAAACACTATTTATTTTTGCTACATTATAGCTATTCGTAGTTATCTCTGTTTCATACATATTTGTTTTTATCTTATTTTTATCTATTCCATAACTATATATTTTATATGTTGCATTATCTTCTAGGTTTTTAAATGTATATGTTGGTTTATCACTTTCAATTAAGCTTACATCATTAAAAGCTAGTCTTTTTAATGAATTATTATTTGCATAACCAGTCGCATCACTTGATATTTTTTCTATTCCATAATAATACTTTTCTATTGGTGATGTGCCACTAGCTACTTGTAAAGTTGTTTTAATTGAATTATATGTTGTTTCTGTTTCAACATTTGTTATTTTTGTAAGTTCATAACTACTCATTTTTTCTTTGGTTACATAAAGTTTACCCGATAATGTTTTACCTGTGTTTTTGTTTTGGTCAGTATCTAAGTTAACTAGTGTTACTTCAACTTTCCACTCTTGAGTTGTAGTATTTCCACGTGTAGCTGTTATATCATAGTCTGGTACTAATAGAAAACCACCAGTTCTTGTTGTTATATCAAATCCTTTATCTGTATGTACTAATCCTGTAATATTTTCCACTTTATTTCCATTTGGGTCAGTAACATTTAAAAGTATTTCTGCAGTTGCATTATTTGTTGTATAGATAAAATCATTTGCTTCAATTATAAAGTAAATATTATACCTATCAGATGAGCTCTCAATGTTTTTAGAATTACTTGCAGTAAGTATTGCTGATGCTTTTGTTGAATCGCTTTTATTTCCTGCCCCTTTTTTAAAGTCGCTTTGACTTACGATTATATTTATGTCTTTATCTATTTTAAATGTAAGTAAATCACTAGTTGCTGTCACGACATTTACATCAGTATCACTACCACTATTACCTGAGGCTTGAAAATATGCATATGTTGCCCCGATTATTAATGTTAGTAAAGTAATAATTGCAACTACCATTAATATAATTGTTTTTTTCCTATTTTTCATAACCTCATATCCTTCTTTATAACAATATCCCGCACAAATATTTTGCACTATATATTATATAATACCAAAAAAAAATAAATAAAAAAACATCAAATTAACACATTTATGTTATTTGACATTTTTTATTATATTATTCTTCTCTTAATTTAGCTCCGCATCTCTTACTTAATGAAGAAAGTATTCTTTCAATTTTATCATTTATTTCTTCCATAGTCATTGTACTACCTTCATTAATCATACGTACTTTAAATGTAACAGATTTTTTACCTTCAGGAATTTGATTTCCACGATATAAATCCACAAATTCAACTTCTTTAACTTTTCCTTTTACAGTTTGTTCAATTATTGCCCAACTTACAGATTCATCAACTAAGATTGACAAGTCTTTTTCAACTAAAGGAAGTTCAGGTAAATGTTCAAACTTATTATCTCTAGAAGCAAATGGAATTAATTCTTCCATATTTAATTCAAATATAGCTACATTAGTTCTTTTGATTTTTACATCATTCATAGCTTTAATTGATAATAACCCTAGAGAACCAATTACATTACCATTTAATGTTATATTTAAATTTGCATTAATATCAGCCCAGCTTGGTTTATCACCAACTTCTAGTTTTAATGCATCCATATGAGCATATCTAGACATTTCTTCTAAAACACCTTTTAATTCAAAGAATATTTCTTTAGCATTTTTACCGATGATTGCACCAGCTAGATGTTTATTTTGAACAGGTAATATTTCATCATCACTTGATGGTCTATAATCACCTTTTTTAAAAGTTTCGGCACATTCAAAGATTTTAAATGAGTCATAATATCTTAGGTTTTTAACAGTTGCCTCAAGTAATCCAGGGATAAGAGATGTTCTTAAATTTGCAAGTTCAGGTGCCGGAGGTGTTGCAAGTCTAATTGCATCATCAGTTGAAATCCCTGCTGCATTAATATATTTTTCATCTATCCAAGGATATGTAAATATTTCATAAAATCCACATCTATTAGCTAAATATTCCATTATTCTTTTTTCTAATAATACTTTTCTTTGATTAATAGAGTGTTCAATGGTTATATCAATAGGTTTTGCTTCGAATGAATCAAAGCTTAATATTCTAGCAATATCCCCCATTACATCATCTTTTAAAGATACATCTCCGGTTGACCTAAATGTTGGTACTACTACATGGTATACACCATCATTTAAAGTAACCTCATAGCCTAAAGCAATAAGAATTCTTTTAATAACTGCATCATCTATTTTTTTACCTAATCTAGTAGTTAAGAAATTCTTACTTACATCTATTTCTTCTTTTTTAGTTTCTACTGGATAAACATCAGCAAATTTGACAATTTTACTTTCAGGAAATATTTCCTTAATTAAAGATAAAGCTAAATTTAGTCCTTCATCAACTCTATTCGTATCTATTCCCTTTTCATATCTAATAGATGCATCAGTTTTTTCTGCAAATCTTTTGCCTGTTTTTCTAATTGATGCAGCTGGAAAATTTGCAACTTCTAAAACAATACCTTTAGTATCAGGTAATATTGAGTCTTTACTACCACCTCGAATACCTGCTAGAGCCATTGCATTTTCAGTATCACAAATAACTAAATCATCAGTAGTTAACTTAATAGAATTATGGTCAAGTAACAATAATTCTTCACCAACTTTAGCATTCCTAACAACTATTTTTTCTCCGCTAACATGAGTTTTATCAAAAGCATGAAGAGGTTGTCCAACAGCAAACATAACATAATTTGTAATATCTACAATTGCGTTAATTGGTCTTCCACCACATTTAACAAGTAAAGATTGCATCCACATTGGTGATTGTTTTTCATAAATTCCATCAATTTCAACTGCCGCATATCTATAACATTTTGATGGTTCTTTTATTTCTACATCATATTTTGGTAAATTCTTATCAATTTCATATGTTTCTTGTGCTTTTAATGGAACATCGTATATTGCAGATAATTCACGAGCAATACCATAATGTCCCCATAAATCTGGTCTATTTGATAATGATTTATTATCTATTTCTAATACTGTATCGTTCATATCAACAACATCAGCAATATTATCTCCAGGTTTACAATCAATTCCACTTAAATCGATTATTTCAGTTTCATCTTTCGCTGGAAAGAAATCACTTAGGAAAACTTCTTCGGATGCACAAATCATACCATAAGAAGATACTCCACGCATTTTAGTTTCTTTAATTACTACTGGGTCACCTACACCATGCCAAATAACTTCAGCTCCAGGTTTACAAACAACCACTAATTCATCTTTGTAAAGGTTAGAGCCTCCACATACAATTTGAACATTTTTATCTTCACCAATATCAACCATACATACTTTTAATTTATCTGCATCTGGATGATTATTTACTTCAACTATTTTGCCTACAATAATATCATGAAACTTTTTAGCAGTTTCCTCAACACTTTCAACTTCAACAGTTCTAAGCGTTAAATCATATGCTATTTGTTCATTTGTTAAATGTTCTGGTAAATCTATATATTTTTTTACTAAATTTAATGATACTCTCATTTTATCCTCCTTATTTAAATTGTTTTAAGAAACGCAAATCACTACTATGGAAAAGTCTTACATCATCTACTCCATAACGCATCATTACTAATCTATCTAAACCAATATTAATATAAAATCCTGTCCATTCATCTGGATTAAGTTTGGCAGATTTAAGGACATTGGGATGAATTACTCCACCAGGCATAACTTCTATCCAACCATTATGATTACATACTTTACAGCCTACACCCCCACAAACAAGACATTCCATATCAATTTCATAACCAGGTTCTGTAAATGGGAAGAAACCTTCTCTCATTCTAGTATTTATTTTTCTTCCAAAAACTTTTTCTAAAATAGTTTGTATCATTACCATACCAGATGAAAATGATATATCTTTATCCACAATTAAGGCTTCATATTGATAGAAAGCTCTTTCATGTCTAGCATCAGTTGTTTCATTTCTAAAAACTTTACCAGGATACACAAATCTAGCTGGTGCTCCATGCTTTAGTAAATATCTTACTGAACCACCCGTTAAATGAGGTTTTAAACAAAGTCTTTGTGCACCCTCTTTATCTTCAGTTCCTTCAATCCAATATGTATCCATAGATTGACGAGCTGGATGATCCTTAGCAAAGTTCAAATTATCAAATGCATATTCTTCACTACTTATATCATCTTCAGTATAAACTTCAAACCCAAGTGATAAAAATGCTTCATTTAAATCATTACGCATTTGTGTAATTGGATGTAGAGCCCCAGCACTAACTTTTTTTCCAGGTACTGTTAAATCAATTGGTTCATCTAAAACACTCATTGATGCAATAATTTCTTCTTCCTTACTTGCTAATTTTTCTTGAAATACATTTTTAATTTCTGTAGTCATCATTCCTACACTTTTTTTGTCTTCTGGAGCTAGACTTCCCATGTTTTTTAAGACTTCAGCAAGTTCACTTTTCTTACCCATCAAATCTTTTCTAACATCTTCAAGTTCTTGAATAGTTTTAGTAGCATCAATTTTTTCTAAACCTAACTCTCTTATTTTTTCTAACTTTTCCTTCATATTATCCTTCCTTTTCATCGGTACAAAAATATAAAAACGAGCAAACATCCTAAAAGGACGAATTGCTCGTGGTACCACCTTTTTTTATAGTATTTCTACTACCTCAAATAGATTAACGCTCTTACACGATTTGACTCCATTATTGAAATTCATTAATTCATCTTTTTGTTGTAGCTCTCAGTCAATGACTACAATTTCCTGTACAAAGGCTTGAACTAACTACTTAGATAACTTCTTCGTCAATTACTCCTTGATTATATTACTTTTTTTGATGTTTGTCAAATTATTTTTAATCAAAAAAATGTTTACTTGTGATAGCAACTATCTAGGTAAACATCCAAATAAACAAAAGGTAACATTCAACGTCCAAATCAAATGTTTCCTTTTTTAATATATGAAGAATTGCTTCATATATACTTATAATACCATAATTTAATAATAATTTCAAGTACGCGATGTTTTTATTTTAATTCGTACATTTTTTCTTTTGTTAAGGCTCCAGTTGATTTAGAAACATGATATCTATATACATATGTTTTACCTTCGGCATCTGGAGTCCCATAAACATCTTCTACTCTTGAAGTATATTCATTTCCATTATCAACTGTATCATAAATGTAGGCCATTTCTCTTTTGGTAACCCCTAAATCTTTCATGATTATACATTGATGTTCTCCCTCAGTTATATTTTTATGAGTACAATTACTACTTAGTACTTCACCATTTTCCATAGAAATATAATAAACACATTTATTTGTCATATATTCAAATGAAACTTTATAAGCACAAGTGCCATTTGATGATAATGCCAAGACTGATTCTGGAGGTAAAATATCACAATAACTACCTGTTCCAACTGTTGCACCTTGAAGGCTTGCAGCTTTTTTACCAGCTTCTTCATTATTTAAGGCTTTTGCTTTTTTTTCACATTTTTGTAATGAATTTCCTCCACTTGGTTTATTATTATTATTATTATTATTATTATTATTTGTTGTTGTTGTATTATTTGTTGCATCTTCATTTTTATCTGTATTTTCTTTTGTTACTTCTTCTATTTCTCTAACACTTTTATCTTTTATATCTTCAATTTTTACATCTGGATTTTTACTTATTACCTCTTCTAAATAAGACGCTTTTGCAGGAGTAATTCCTAAATCTTCTGCTATTTTTTTCAAATTAAATCACCTTCTTTTTCTTAAAAAACAAATACACTCAACATGATACGTATAAGAAAACAAATCACAAATATATGAATCAATTATCTCATAACTATCTAGTAATTTCAAATCTCTTGCTTGTGTATGATAATCACATGAAATATACATTATTTCATCTGGCAACTTAAACTTAATAAAATCTATTACTTCCCTACTTAAACCAGCTCGTGGTGGGTCAACAATTAATTTATTAAATGCTACATCAATATTTTTGATATTACTTGCATCACTATATATAAATTTAGCATTATTTAAATTATTTATTAAAGCATTTTGATTGGCATTATCTACAGCATCTTTATTTATTTCAACACCTAAAACATTTTTAGCTTTTTGGGATACACTTAAACCTAAGGTGCCCACTCCAGAATACAAATCTAAAACACAATCATTATTATTAGTAAAATCTTCAACTAACTTAAACATTTTACTGGCAACATTTCTATTAACTTGAAAAAACGCTTTATATGATACTTTATATTTAATATCATTTATTTCTTCATAAAAATAATTATCGCCATATATTACTTTATCATTTATTATAATACCTTTTATGTTTTCATTTATATTTGGAATATTTATTTTATCTTTACTATTTATTATAATTAGTATTTCACTTTTGTAATTACATCTAATTATTACTTCTCCATTTATAATTTTCATGTTAGAAATAATATTAATTACATCATTTATACAATCTTCTGAAAGTATACACTTTTTTATTTCTACAACACTATGACTATTTAATTTAAAATAACCAATTACTCCATTTACAACTTTTAAGGTAATTTTATTTCTATAATTATATGGCGTGTCATTTGTGATAAGGCTTGGATTTATAATTAACCCCATTTTCTTAAAATAATTAATTACTTTTTCCTTTTTATAATCAATACCTTTTTCATAGGATAAAGTTTGTAAAGTACAGCCACCGCAGATACCAAAATAAGGACATAAGGCATCTTTTCTATTACTTGATGGGTTAACTAAATCCACCAAAATTGCTTCATTATATTTTTTATGTTCCTTTATAATCTTGATATTGGCAATATCACCTGGGACTGTATTTGGTACAAAAGTAACTTTATCATTTACAAAACAAATACCACGACCAAAGTCATCTAATTTAACAATTTCAACTTTCATAAACATCACTATCAATATTTTAGCATAAATACCATTATTTGGTAAATATTAATAATGGTGATTCTATGAACAAAATAGTAAAAAGATTAGAAACTGAATTTAGTAAAAGTCCAGATTTTGTGATAAAAGAAATAAATTTATCTATTTTTAAAACTATGTATTTAATATACCTCGAAACAGTTTCAAGTAGTAATAAAGTAAATGACTACATATTAAAAAATATTATTTTAAAAAAAGATGAAATTAATAAAAATAATGTTTCTTCATTTCTAGCAGCTCCGAATACGTTAGAAATTAAAAATGCTGATGAGTGTGAATTTTACTTAACAAATGGTTTTTCTTTAGTAATTATTCAAGATAAAATTTATGCTATAGAAACTAGAGCAGATATTTCTAGAGCAGTTTCAAACAGTGAGGTTGAGTCATCAATTAATGGACCTAAAGATGCGTTTACGGAAAATATTCAAATAAATATTGGATTAATTAAAAGAAGAATTAAATCTAGTACGTTAAAAACAGAAAGTAGAACTATTGGCAGAAAAACACTTACAAATATTAGCATTCTTTATTTTGAAGATATTGCTGATGCTAACCTTGTAAATAATCTACTAAAAAAAATCGATACTATAGATATTGATGGAATTGTGGACTCATCGTCTTTAGGTTTTCTTTTAGGTGATGAAGAAAATAGTGTTTATCCAACATTCATTGAAACAGAGAGACCAGATAATGTTGCTACATTCCTAATGGAAGGAAAAATAGCTATTGTTGTAGATACCTCACCTTTTGTTTTAATAATACCGGCCTTTTTTATCGACTTTGTAAATCCTGTTATTGATAATTACAATAAAAGTAAAAATGTTAATTTTATAAAAATTTTAAGAATAAGCGCCTTTTTAATATCAATGATGGCTCCGGCGATATACATTGCAATCATGAATTATAATCAAGAGACCATACCTACAAATCTTCTTCTTAACTTTGCTATTCAGCGAGGTGGAGTTCCATTTCCCACAATTATTGAGACTTTACTTATGCTCTTTGTTTGTGAAATTCTAAGAGAAAGTGATTTAAGGTTTCCTTTAAGTTATGGTTCAGCCATTTCCATACTAGGTGCCATAGTTCTCGGTGAAGCATCTGTTTCTGCAGGTATAGCATCTCCGATTACAATTATTGTAATAGCTATAACATTTATATCTAGTCTTACATTTACAACCATCGAAATAAATAATGCTTTAAGATTTTTTAGATTTGTCTTCATCCTTTTAAGTGGCTTATTTGGTTTATATGGCATTACTCTTGGATTATTTTACTTTTTAATTTATACAACAACTACAAACTCCTTTGGTAAACCTTACTTTGCTCCGATATCACCATTTAACAAAGAATATTTCAATAATACAGTTTTGAAAAAAACACTCAGAAAAGATACCAGAAGAAGTACATTATTTACTCATAAAAATATTGTCAAACAAAAGGAGGGCTTATGAAAAAAATATTAATTATTATACTTACACTACTTCTTTGTACAGGTTGTTTTGATTATAAAGAAATAAATGACTTAGCCATAATTAATGCAATCGGAGTTGATTATGAAAATGATGAATACGTTATTACTTTAGAAATATTAAATGACCAAATAGATAAAGATTCTTCTAAAATAACTTCATATACAAAAGTTGGGCACGGCAAAAATTTAACCAGCGCTATTGAAAATGCTGCAGATAAATTATCAAAACAACTAATATTTAATCATATAAAGTTAATGATTTTAAGTAAAAGTGTTGTTGAAAATAAATTTGATAATATTATTGATTTATTTTTAAGAAATACATATTTTAGAGAAAACTTTTATGTTATATCCTCAACAGATACTAGACCAGAAGATTTACTTAATCATACAACTAATGAGTCTCCGATTGCAAGTACAGCTATTATAGATACATTAGAAAGTATTAGCTATTCATCAAATACAAATATATTAAAAATGTTTGATGAAATAATTGAAGAAGTCATAACTTATGGAATTGATACATGTTTTTCAAATATTACTCTAAAAGATGATGAATTTATAATTGATGGTATGTCTATTTTTAATAACTATAATTATAAAGGTAATTTAAATAGTGAATATGTAAAAATTTATAAGTTATTAACTGATAATTTTGATAGGCCATCATATACAATTAACTATGATAATTTAAGTTTTACTGTTGCTATAAATAATGGTAAATTAAATACAGAAATAAATAATGGTAGTATAAATGTAAATGGAAATTTAATGGGAAGAATATTAGATAATGACCCAGCATTTAATATTAGAGACCCTAAAAACTTAGAAAGAATAGATAATGATTTTACTAATCTTTTAAATAAAAAAATTTCTGAATTTATTAAAGTATTACAAGATAATAATAGTGATATTTTAGGTATAACTAAAAATTATTATAAAAAAACTAGAACTAAAGATAAAGATTATTGGTTAAAACTAGATATTAAATCAAATATTAAATTTAATATTAATAAAAAAGGTTTAATATATGATGTGGAGCGTGAATCATGAAAAAGAATAATTGTTTATTTATATATTTCTTATCGCACTTTCTTTTTCTAGGTGGTGGTTTTGCAAGAATTTGTGAACTAAGTAATACTGATACTTGTATAGCTTTTATTCTTGGAACATTACTAGGAATAATTATAATTTACTTAATAAATCAAGTGTCTTGTAATATACCTTTAAAAGAATATATAAAGAAAAATACTTTTTTAAATATTTTATTTAAACTAGTTTATTTTCTTTACATATCATTTAATTTACTTATTTTATTTGTAATATTATCTGGATTTTTATATTCTTACTTTTTACCTTTTACACCTTCAATTATCTCTTGCTTACCATTTGTTATTCTAGCAACCTATTTAAGTGGTAAAAAAATAAAAGGTATTTACAATGTTGCATTTGTTTTATTTTTCTTAAGTTTATTTATAATTATTCTTAAAACTATTCTTCTTACTAATGAATTTCATTATTCAAACCTTTTTCCTATTTTATCTGTAAAAACTACAAGTGTTTTTAAAGCATCACTTATTTATGCTGTTATTTCTACTAGTCCATTACTAATTTTACTAAATGAAAATATTGAATTTAAAGCATCACTAAAATATTATTTACTTGCTGCACTTACTAATATTATAGTTGGTCTTACAATTACTTTAATATTGGGAGAATTGATTAATGTATATAGTTATCCCGAATATACTATTTTAAGAAGAATTAAATTTTTTAAATTTATTGAAAACATAGAAAATTTTATTTGCATTAATTGGTTCTTTGATTTATTTATCTCATTAACTCTATTTATAACAAAAATAAAAGATACTTTAAATATTAAAAATAATATTGTACCATTTTTAGTATCTCTTAGTATTCTTTATATTGTAAATAAATATTTTGCTAATAATTTTTATAATACAATGTTTCTTTATAAGTTTTTTCCATATATATGTGGTGGTTTTATAATTGTATTATTAGTACTTGCTTCAATTAAAAAGTTGTATAAATCAAAAGCTTAATTAATGATTTACACTAAAAATGACTGTCTAGAAGGATTTTGGGGGTAAAAAAGTTAAAAAAAAGGCACAATAAAAGTTGCAAAATCTGCAACTTTTATTGTGTTTATTTAACAACATCTAGGTCCAAAAACGTTTTCACAAACATTTTCTTCACAGCAAGTATATTCTGGTGTAAATGTATGTCTATAAACATGATGATTTATTATTCTTGTATTACAAGGCATAATGTGAGGTACTTCATGACAAATATATCTATGACATACTCTTTCTTGAGGACATTCATAAATTGGATTTTGAACACATCCAGGCATAGCGTTCATCATGCCATAATCTCCAGCTCCCCCAGCTACATATGCTTCAGTCCCCATTTTAGTTTTATCATAACTTTTTTTCATTTCTGTTTCTTCTTTGAAACTTTCATTAAAATAATTCATTTAAAACATTCCTTTCTAATGTATCTTATGAATTATCTTTCTTAATGGCTAGTCAAATACACAGATTATTTTTATAATATTTCAAGTAAATTTAGGATACTTGCAAATAACAACCATATTAAATATGGAATTTGTAAATATGCTGCAAGTTTATTAACTTTGAAAAATTTATATATCATATAAATCACAATTACAATTAATAATAAAATCCATAAAAATGCTAAAATCTTCATATTAAATGTAAAAAATATAAATGTCCAAGCTAAGTTTACAACTAAATTTGTTTTATAAATATTTATGTCTTCTTCATTATCCCTAACTAAATAACTTGAAATTCCCATTAAAATATAAAGAATACTCCATACAACAGGAAATATCCAACCTGGAACAAATCCATTATAAGACTTCATGTCACCACTAGTTATAATTCCTACAACTGCTCCACTTATTAAAGGAATTAAAATATAAAATAATAATTTTTTAATATCTATCTTTTTCATATTATATTTGTATGTAGTTATTGAAATTTTATGCAAAATTCCAAAGAAAAAAGAGCTTATGCTCTTCCAGAATATTTTCCATCTTTAGTTGAAATAATAATTTTTTCTCCTTCATTAATAAATAACGGAACTTTTACTACATAACCAGTTTCAATTTTAGCATCTTTACTTGCATTAGTTGCAGTATTACCTTTAACTGCTGGTTCTGTTTCTATAACTTCATATTCAACTTTTTCAGGTAATGTAATACCAATTATTTCTCCATCATAATTGTCAATATCAATTTCTAATCCTTCTTTAATGAAATTAACATTGTCACCTAGAACTGATGCAGGAAGTTCAATTTGTTCATATGTAGAATTATTCATGAACACATAAGTGTCTCCCATTTGATATAAATAACCAGCTTTTACTTTTTCAATATGAGCTTTAGTTATTTTAATATTGGTATTAAATGTATCTTCAGTAACTGCTCCAGTTCTTAAATTTCTTCTTTTAATTCTAACAAAAGCAGGTCCTTTTCCAGGTTTTACGTGTTGAAATTCAACAATAGTATATAAATTACCATCCATGATAATTGTCATACCATTTTTGATATCATTAATATTAATGTCCATATTTAATCCTCTTTTCTATTATTTTTTTTCTTTAGCAGTTACTGTCTTTCTACATTTTGGGCAGTATCTATTTAATTCAAGACGGTCTGGAGTATTCTTTTTATTTTTACTAACTGGGCGTAATTCAAAACCACAAACAGAACATCTCATAGTAACTTCACTACGATTTTCTTTTTTTGCCATAATTTTTCCTCCTCACTTAAATAATCTCTATTAATTATACCAAAATTCTAGCATTTTTCAACTAATTTAGATAATTTTTTAGTTATTTGTTTAAAATTTCCTACTTTTATTACAATATTTATAAAACCTAGTAGTGTTTTTTTGACTACTAGGATAGTGTTTTTATTTTTAATCAATGATTATTGGGTCACTCATAGTACCAGAGCCAGAGACATAAGTTACAAATGAATTAAGGAAGAAAACAACATTTACACCGCTGCCACCATTGTTGTTCACAGGGATACCTGAAATATCACCATGTGTTCCTTCTGTTTTAAAGCCAATAGATTCCACATAGAATACTCTGTCTGAAATTTCCGCTATACGGGAAATAGTCCAAATATCACTACCAATAAACATCCAATTTGTATCCTTAATCGCAACATTATTATCATCATATCCATCATAATTATATAGCGTAGTTGTCCATGCACTTGAGCTAGCTGCAAATCCATAGTCACTCACATACATCAAGCCTATTTTTGCTTCATATGTTGTTTCTCCTGTTGTTGAGTAACTTCCTGAGGTTGGATTTACTACCTCATTTTGATATGCGGTTGCTGGTACTACATCTTTTATATTTGCATATGTATTTCCTCCTACTTTCCATGTTGTTGTAGCTATCTTATTTGCCCATGCACTTCCTATATTATTTATGAAATTTGTATTTAAATTTATTTTATTTAAATCACTTTCACTCCACGTATTTGTGCCAGTATCATTATTCCAATAATAATGATCTAAGGTTGTCAAACTACCTCTGTACATTGGTTCTGTTCCGGTGTCTGCTAAAGTATACGTTTCGTTAAAAGCACCATCTTCACCGAGCAATGCACTTGTTGCATAATCATATTTTATTAATTTTACTTTGTTATCTATGACACCTATTACTCTGTATAGATTTTCCACTGGGCATGGACTTATATTACTTCCAAAACACACAAAATTCTTAACATTATCTTTAGTTAAATAACCATCTGATACCGCTTTTTCTAAGGCTTCATTATATGTTTGATATTGTGTATTAGATGTATCATATTGTAATGTAAAATAATATGTACTCGAATTAGTATCACAGTATTCGTATAAATTATAGTCGTGTAAATATAGTCTTTCTCCATCACAATAAAAATTTGTTATTCCATCTGTTGCTGTATTTGAACTAGATGTTAATGATTTCATTCCAACTGTTGTTGCTTTTTCTGTTAATACATAGTCTCCTCCGGCATATCTATAGCTATTATCTCCGGCTCCATTAGACAGACTTGAATTATGATAGTAAATATTGTTTGCGCCTTGTGTTCCTGTATATTGTGATATTACATAGCTAGCTAAAGTAAATACTTTATCAAAATAAACATAACATTTATCTGATAAATTACCTGATACAATAACTACTTTCTTCGTATCATCCCAATTTAATGTTGAACCATTTTCACATCTGGATAATTCTGTATTAAGAATGTAACCGTCCGTTGGCCATCCACTTTGTGTAACTAGTTTATAATCACCAGCTCCCGAATTTTGTTCAAGCATCATAGATATTCCTTTAGTTATTTTTGTTGATTTAATACTTTCTTCTTTATAAATATTATTTTGTTTTAAAGTACTAAAATATGTAAAAATTGTTACAAGTAATATAAATATTATTACTGTAAATATAGCGTACTTTTTCTTCAT
>OGRY01001180.1_pt1 | contig 19758 bp, 14 predicted proteins | sample 1553551 | NCBI WGS metagenome assembly OGRY01 (sample SAMEA2580101, study PRJEB22360) | human gut metagenome | biome: human gut; feature: human-associated habitat; material: faeces | place: Denmark | collected 2008/2010
CCACTGCTTATTGCTTTTCGCAATGGAAGCAGGGGACTTACTTGATTCGGTTAAAGTCTTCTTGTTTCTCCTTTTTTACAGCACAAGCTCCTTATATTTCCGAATTTCTTCCAAATACTGCTGTCCCAGTGCGCTGATCGACATACCCTTCCTGGAAATATAACCGATCATCATGTTTTCCTCCGCGTGAAGCGGCACAGCGCGGTAGTCACTGCCGTTTAATTCCTCACAGATAATGCCGGAGCAAAGCGTATAACCATTCAGTCCGACCATCAGATTCAGCATGGTCGCACGGTCATTTGCCTTAATGATTCTCTTATATTCATACGTCGAAAGCACTTCCTCTGCCAGGAAGAACGAATTGTTGCTTCCCTGATCAAATGACAGGCATGGATATTCCTTCAGCTCCTCCATTGTGATCTCCGCCTGATCCGCAAGCGGATGATCTTTCCATAGATAGACGTACGTTCCGCAGGAAAACAGGTCGTGAAACTCGAGGTTATTATCCTTCAGCAGCTTGTTCAGCACCTTCGCATTAAAGTCATTCCGATACAAAATCCCAAGCTCACTCTTGAAGTTTTTTACATCCATCAGCACATCGTACGTTCTCGTCTCATAAACCGCAAACTCGTACTCATCCATACCAAACTGCTTCACCAGCTCCACAAACGCCTTTACGGCAAAACTGTAATGCTGCATCGACACGCTGAATTTTTTCTTTCCCTTGGTGCGATAAATATAGCGGTTCTCGAGAAGCTGATACTGGTCTGTGACCTGACGTGCGTAACCCAGAAACTCCTCGCCCTCCGGGGTCAGTACTGTTCCGTGGCTGCTGCGCTTGAACAGCTCAATTCCAATCTCTTTTTCCAGCTCCTTGATTGCTCCGGAGAGACTCGGCTGTGAAATATAGAGTGCCTTTGCCGCCTCATTCATGGATCTGGAATCTGCGGCCCGAATTACGTAGCGAAGCTGTTGTAATGTCATAAGTAAAGTTCCCTTTCTGGTATAAATTAATATGAGAAACTGCCATTCGCGGTGGAGAGAAAATGCCGCGGATGGCAGTGTTCGCTGATATCTATTATTTTAAAATCTGAAGCTGTTCCCTTTTATTTGGCAAATAGGGCTGTGGAATAGTATCTGTCTCCGTTATCCGGCAGGAGCACAACGATGGTTTTGCCTTTATTTTCCTCTCGTTTTGCGAGCTGGATCGCCGCATACAGAGCTGCTCCGGAGGAAATTCCTGCGAGAATCGCTTCCTCGGCTGCCAGATATCTTCCGGTCTCGAAAGCGTCCTCATTTTCTACTTTGATGATTTCATCGTAAATGCTGGTGTTCAGTGTATCCGGCACAAAGCCTGCGCCAATTCCCTGGATTTTGTGCGGTCCGGAAACGCCGTCGGACAGTACCGGGGAGGATGCCGGTTCTACTGCTACGATTTTTACTTCCGGTTTTTTCTCTTTTAAATATTCACCCGTTCCGGTGATGGTTCCGCCGGTGCCGACACCTGCAACAAAGATATCAACCTCTCCGTCGGTGTCTTCCCAGATCTCCGGTCCTGTTGTCTTTTTGTGGGTTGCCGGGTTTGCCGGGTTCACAAACTGGCCTGCGATAAAGCTGTTCGGAATCTCTTTGGCAAGCTCATCGGCTTTCTCGATTGCACCCTTCATTCCCTTCGTTCCATCGGTCAGAACAACTTCTGCGCCGTATGCTTTTACAATATTGCGGCGCTCCACACTCATTGTCTCCGGCATGGTAAGGATCATGCGATAGCCTTTTACGGTTGCTGCCGCTGCCAGTCCGATTCCAGTGTTTCCGGAGGTCGGCTCAATGATAACCGAGCCTTCTTTTAAGAGACCTTTTGCCTCAGCGTCCTCGATCATCGCTTTTGCAATACGGTCTTTTACGCTACCTGCCGGGTTAAAGGATTCTACCTTTGCGATCAGTTTCGCCTGCAGTCCTTCTTTTTCTTCAATTCTTTTCAACTCTACCAGCGGTGTCTTTCCCACAAGATCCAGAATGCTGTCATATACCTTTGCCATCGTTGATTTCCTCCTTACTTTTGCGCTCTTTTCTCTATTTCCTTATTTCCTATTGAGTTTGTATGTTTTAAGTTGGTTCCATCTTATTCCAATTGGATGGAAATGTCAACACATTTCACTGGTATGATTAGAAAAGATCCTTACACTCCCTTTGCCAGGGCAATACTGACCGCCATTCCGACAAGAGAAGAGAACAAGGCGCCCGCCAATGTGTACCGTGTTTTTTTGATCTGCACCGCGCCAAAATAGACTGCCATGGTATAAAAAACCGTCTCCGTGCACGACATCATAATCGATACCGCCCGTCCGGCAAAGGAGTCACAGCCCGCCTCTTTGTAGAGATCCAGCAGAAGACCCACCGCCGCGCTGTTGGAAAAGAGACGCACAACACCGAGCGGTACCAGCGCAGACGGGATTCCCGCCGGTTCCAGCACGGTTCCAAGCAGTTTTCCAAATTCCTCCAGAAATCCCGATGACCGCAGAACACCGACCGCTGCCATCAGCCCGATCAGAGTCGGCACAATACCGATCACTGTCCGCATGCCGTCCTTCGCCCCGTTCAGAAAATCGCCGAACACATCCTGTTTCATCAAAAGCCCCAGTCCGACCACATAAAAAATCAGCACGGGAACCATCAGATCTGAAAGCGCCGAAAGAAAACGCAAAAAATCCCCTCCCCAGAAAAATCCTATCAGATACACTCCGATACAATTTATTCCGCGGGCGGGGATTTATGTAATTTTATTTCACTTTAATCTGAAACAGACGCGCCATATATGTCTCCGGGAAGTGAATCTGCAGCGTCTTACTGTAGTCATCGTAATGGAACACATCACCGCATGCTTTCGGGTAAATGCAGGAAAACTCCAGCTCTTTCCCTGGGAATGCCCGGTTCAGCGGAACTTCAAAATCAGCCTCTCCGCCGCGTCTCCACACACCAAGATAAATTACATCTCCCGGCACACGGATTCCGGCTGCGAGGTGTTTTTCTTCATTGTCTGCCCATCCCATCGGCCAGAACGGAACGCCGTCCTTGATGCCGCTGCGGATCTCTTTGTAGCAGTCAATTCCCTCTTTTACAAGTTCAAACCGCTCCGGCGAAATTTCTGCGAGATGGCCGCTTTGGTGAATACGAAGCAGCAGCGCATTGACCATATTGAAAATAACTTCCTCTTTTGTGCCGTCCCGCAGCGGATATGACCAGATCGCCGCCTGCTCCGGCGTCACGCCGATGGCTGCATTCGCCGAAATCGTCGCATAATTGCGGTAATCCTCCTGATCGCTCGTCGACTGAATGCTGTTTCGCGCCAGCATCGCATAGTCCATCCGAAGACCGCCGCTCGAGCAGTTCTCAATGACAAGATCCGGATACTTTTTGTAGATGCCATCCAGCCATGCCAGATACGCTCTCTCATGCTCCAGAAGACCGTCTCCAAAACTGTCTGCATCCACTTCCGTACCAATACCAGGCTCAATATTGTAGTCCATCTTGATATAGCCGACACCGTAGTCCCGTACCACACGGTCGATGACTTCGGTCACATGCTCAATCACAAGCGGATGACGGAAATCCAGCTGATAACGGCTTCTGTCATACACACGCTTGCCGTGGCGCAGGAAGAAGCACTCATCCGGCAGAATGGAAGCCTTCTTACAGTTGATACCCATAACCTCCAGCTCCAGCCAGACACCAGGAATCATGCCCTTCGAACGAATATAATCCGTCACCTCACGCACTCCATTCGGAAAGCGCTTTTTACTCTCCTGCCACTCACCGACACTGTCCCACCAGTTGCCGTCCGCATACCAGCCGGCATCAATGACAAAATACTCACATCCGGCCTTCTCTGCCGCATCCACCAGCGGGAACTCTTTTTCTGTGGTCGGATCTCCAAACAGACAATTCATATAATCATTGAAAATAACCGGCAGATTTTCATTATCTTTGTTCGGACGGCGGATCTTTCTGCGGTACTTCGTCAAAGTACCAATCGCTTCCTCGAAATCATCATGACCTACGCCGACAGCCACCGGAACCGTTGTAAAGGAATCTCCCGGCTTCAGGTTCTTCGACCAGTGTGACTGAATCTCTGTCGGACCGCTCACCGCCAGATAAAAATGGCAGTTCTGATCTCCGATCTCATAATGCCAGGAACCACTGTGGTCAATCTCAAAAAACAGACTCGAATCTGCCGCACTGTTTCCAATATATCCCATCGGCACATATTCCTTCGCCGACCAGTTGCCCGTATTCGTAATCTCAATCGTCTTCGAAGTTCTCTGATAATTATGCGGCTGCGTCTGCGCCATGCCAAGATCTGCAAACCGGTACTTCTTCACCGTCAGCTCCTTCTGCCATCCATTGTGAACCACAACCATCGACATCTTGTCATCCGAGCTGACAAGCTCTGGAATTCCCTCTTTCTGTTCCTTCTCAATACCCCAGTAACTAAAACTCGAAATGTACTCCAGTGTCTGGTCTTCCTTTCCTTCGTTCGTCACTGTATTGTACATTCTCGCAACCGGAATCCCATCAAAAAACTGCATCACAAACTCCACCTTCGCGCCCGTCACATCATCCGACTGCACAATCCGAAGCAGATCCCCGTTCTCATTTCTCTCCTCCGAAATCGAATCAAACTTCAGCATAAAGCCCGGAGCCGTCACAATATACTTATTTCCATGCTTCTCATACGGCCGGTTATACCCCGAAAAATTCACCTGCACCAGCTGGAAGCTCTCCTTAATCTGAGCTTCCCGCATTCCTTCCATCATCCACACTCCATCCGGCTTCCGGCAAAGATTCTCCGCGTCAAACGGTGCATGTGAAAAATGAAACAGCTTCAGCTGATTCTCTTCCGTCACCCCAAACACAATATGAATTCCATTCACATCATAACAAATCAGCTCTGCCTTGATCGGGGTCTCAATCCTGCTCGTCCATTTCTGCATCTTAAAAACCCTCCTTTGGAAATTTTTCTCATATTTCCAGCATATAACTTGTCCCCTTTAAAGTCCAGCACATTCTTGCTTTTTCCATCCTATTCTTTTCAACCATCTTGCGCCGATCCGCCCTTCAGGCGGATCCAGACTTTCCTCCCGTTCTCACTCCCAGCTCACGCGCCAGCCGTTATTTCACAACCCCAAACGTCGCAATCTCAAACTCCAGGAGTGTCACATGATACACCCCGTTCTCATCCGGGCAAAGTACCTCACCCTTCTCTTCCACTACATTACTGCGGTAAACCTCTTTCATCCAGCTCTCCTTTCGGAAAGAAAGTACCTCATCCTGCGGCATATTGTTCACAAACCGCACAAACAGATCGTCCTTTGCAAGTCCCTTCTTAAACGCCGTCAGATGAATTCCTTCCCCTTCAAAGCGGAGGAAGCTCATTTCCAGCGGCATCTCGCCCGATACGAGTTCCGGTTTTACCTGACCCGGCTTTCTGAGCCATGCCTTTGAAAGACCGGCCTGTGCTGCTGTCAGATCCTGCTGGAATGCGTAACCCTCGGTAAATGCCTCGCCCGTCTTACCGGCTGCATACGGCACAACTTCAAACTCCAGGGTAAACGTTCCGATCTGCTGCGCCTTTGGCGTCGGGAAATAACCCCAGTCACCCATCTCCGCAACGGAACGAAGCAGCGTTACCGCAATCGCATTCTCCTCATCCGCCAGAACCTCATATTCATACAATCCGCGGTTTGCCACAAGAAGACCATTTGTCTCATCTTCCATTGCAGCAAAACACTGCTGTCTTTCACATCCGCAGGGATTCGTCCAGGTATCATTATGACGGTTATTTCTCTTTACAACCTCAAAGGCAGAATCTGCCAGATGCATGGATGTATTCAGACCGGTCGGCATTACAACGCGGACTCTGTGATCCTTTGCCTGATTACAGATCGTCGTTGCGACACGCAGACCTTTTCCCGATTTTTCCAGTGTCAGAACCGTCTTTACTTCCATCGGAACCAGTTCCTTCGAACGGTTTGCCACACGCGTATATGGGTCAATACACATCTCACGCTGTCTCTGCAGTTCCTCTCCCATACCAGACGGAATCATCATTTCGTGACAGATCTCAACTACCGTGCGGAATGTATTTTTCTCCACACAGCGAATCTCAGCTTTCATGCCTTTCGTTGTGATTGTCTGTTTTCCAGAGTCCTGAATATAAATATATTCATTTCCCATATCTCCGGTATCTTCATAGAATCCCAGATTTTCATACGTTCTTCCGGTTTCCTTATTCAGAATCTGGTAGGAACCATCCTCATTGACCGTAACTTTCAGGTTTTCATTTTCCAGAACGCGCTCATTCGCAAAATCTGCAGAGGTTTCCTGGTTCTGATCCGGCTCTGCCTGCTCCAGATAATATGTTGCATATCCCATCGCCGGAACTTCTGCCTCAAACGTTACCAGCACCTTCTTTGCCATATATGGCTGACGGAACCGGTCATCCGGCAGATCGTATCCGAAGGAAATTCCTGCATTTTCGATTTTTGCCGGAACTGCATTTCCGTTTGCATCGCAAAGCACCAGATTTGGCATTTCTACAGCCTCGGCCGCCTCATAACCATCCCATACAAACAGATTGTAATCGCGGAACAGGTGCAGTTCTTTTGCAATGACCTGTTTTTTCGCAGTGCCAGAAGTATTCCATACAACGAACGGAATCTTTTCGCTGTTTCCAGGAAGTGCCGCGGTATTCACCTGATCGGTCAGGTATTCTACACTCTCATCGTAAATCGCATCTGCCACCTGTCTGCTCTTCGCAAAGCGGGTTTTCATTTCTTCATTTACTTCATCGACGCTGCAGCCGCAGATGCTGTCATGCGGATGATTCTGCATCAGCTTTTTCCAGCTGTAAATCATCTGGTCTTCCGGGTATGCTTTGCCAAGCACCTCTGCCATGGCTGCCGCCGGTTCTGCTTTCCGCTCCAGCGCTGTTTCGCCGGCACGGTTGTCCACTTTCAGTCCCATCCAGGAAGAAGCGGTGTTTGCCAGTGTCCATCTTCCGTCTGTTTCCTGGCTTGTCAGCTCGCCTTTTACCGTAGAGAAATTCTCGGAAATTTCTTTTTCCATTGCCTTTACATAGGTTTTGAAATCCGAATGAATAAATTCAATGTCCGGGTACAGTTTCCGTGCGACACGAATTGCCTCGGTAATGTCCTTCTGCAATGGCTGATGGTCGCATCCGTTCATCATCAGAAGCTGATGTGTTGCCGCAAATCTTCTCGCATCGGCCAGTTTTTTGTCCCAGTAAACTTTTGCTTCTGCCTCATCCACCGGAATCTCCACTCCGTTGTTATACCAGTTTGCAAACAGAATACCCGGCAGTTTCGTTCCGTCCGGGGATGCCCACATCATTTCGGAATACGTGGACTCATACTGTCCTCCGGTTACCTCATTATTCGGTCCGATCGGTTTTACACCGCGTCCGAACACAACCGCATCCATGCCCGCCTGCTTCAGCACCTGCGGCATCTGTCCCGCATTTCCGAATGCATCCGGGAAATAACCGACATTTCCGATCGCTCCGTAACGCGCTGCTTCCTGCATGCCGACCTGAAGATTGCGGACACATGCCTCACCGCTGGTCAGAAACTCATCCTGCAGAATGTACCACGGACCAGTCTGGATTTTTCCTTCACGGACGCATTTTTCCACCTGCTCGCGTTTTTCCGGGCGCACTTCCAGGTAATCGTCCAGGGCAATCGTCTGTCCATCCAGGAAAAATCCGCCAAATTCCGGATCGTTCTCTGCTTTTTCCAAAATATTGTCTACCAGCTCAATCAGTTTCATTCTGTGTTTTTCAAAAGACTGATACCACTCTCTGTCCCAGTGGGAATGGGAAATAATATGAACAGTTGTTTTCATGATGTGTTTCCTCCTGTTATAAAAATGATTTTCAAACTTAAAACTCTTTCTATTTAAGTCTTGTTCCTGTATTGCCGTGTTGATTTGATATATCATATCATAAAAAAACGCAATGCTTCTGTCAAGTATTTCTACGTTTTTCCATGATTTTATATCATTTTCTTTTTATTTAATATATCATTTTTAGTTTGACTTATCTTTTTCCCGAGATTATAATACAAAGCAAGTCGATATCACACTTTTACAAATACAGTTGTCACCAATCATACTATTTGAGGAATTTTACAGACATGGATAGAAATAAAAGAATAACGAAACCCAAATATGAAATCATCAAAGAAGCTCTTTTAGAGCGCATCCGCACCGGACAGTTTTCTTCCGATGCCGTGTTCTGCACGGAAAAAATGCTCTCGGAGCAATATGAGGTAAGCCGCATCACAGCAAAGCGGGCGATTGAAGATCTGGAACAGCAGGGAATTCTGTATCGAAAACGCGGCGTTGGAAGCTTTGTCTCGCAGAAAATCCCACCGGTTTCCTCCTCCGCATCAGAAACCGACAGCAAATCAAAAATGGTTTCCCTGCTGCTTCCCTTTGCCACAACACAGGGAAACATTTCGGAAACGATTGGTTCCTTAAGTGCCGCGCTGGCGGAAAAAGGATACTTTTTAAGCATTCATATCACCGGCTCTTCCTCTCCGAAGGAACGTGCCACACTGGAACTGCTCCGTTCTCAGAATATCGCCGGACTTGTCTACTATCCCAAGCGTGACAATATCCACCTGGAACAGTTAAACGATTTCCTGTTTGCAAACCGCCCGGTTGTCATCATCGACAAGCAGACCGACTGTCCGTATTTAAACAATGTTGTCTGCGACAATTACGATGGCGGACGGCAGCTCACCCGTCACCTCCTGGAACAGGGGCATCGCAACATCGCCTTTTTCACAACAGCTCCCCTTTCCGAAACCTCGTCGGTCCGTGATCGTTTCGGCGGATTTTTGCACGAAATAAAAGCCGCCGGAATCATGCCCGATTCCCGGCAGCTTATCACCTGGCCACATGCACTTTCTACAGAAGATGCCCTTTCAACAGAAATCACACCTTTTCAACAGCAGCTCCTTACCCTGCGGCAAAATGGAATTACTGCACTTCTCGCAGAAAATGACCAGGTTGCCGAACTCATCTTTCTCGCCTGCCGTACCATTGGCCTTAGGATTCCGGAAGATCTCTGCCTCTGTGGTTTTGATGACACGAGTCTCAGCCGGAGTCTTGAAATTACCTCTATTCATCAGGACTTTGAAAGCATCGGACGGGAAGCCAGCCGGATTCTCCTTTCCACACTGGAAAACCCTGCGGCGGAACCGGAAAAAATTGTGCTGCCGGTGACACTTGTTCCCCGGGCATCCTCGCTTCGAATGATAAAAACAGAATCCTAAAACCAGATCATTTTTCATCTGAATTTTCTTCCAGAAATTTTCGGATCTTCTCTGGCGGCAGCAATGCATAAATACTTTTATGGAATGTTGCCGCCACTTCCAGTTCTCCGTAATATCCTGTACGCACATCACAATTTCCCTGGAACGCCTCCCGCAGTGTCGCATTCAGCGCTGCTCCCTCATCACTGTCCATAAAATCTTTCAGCATCCGGCAGCAGGTGTGCGTGTTTTCATAATAGCGGCGGTATGCCGGATGAAATTCCCGCATCCATCCGCTCACGGATACACAGAACAACGCCGTCGGATGGATCACCGGCTGATAAAGAAGACGCCATTTTTCCTGCTGTACTGGATCTACCGCAAACGCAAGCAAAGAAACTTTCAGCTCTTCCATAAAACCCGGATAATCTTCCTCCGTCAGAGAGATAATTTTCTGATTGCGCAGATACTGGTTGATATTCGTCGCATCAATCTGCTCCGGAGAAATGTACTGTAAATAACGGGACATCATTTTCAAATCCGTACCTGCGTGCTCAATCGTATGCTGTGTGATTTTCTGCCACAAAAACTGCTGATATTCCGTAACCGGCGTATCCAGATATGCCATCCACAAATACTGTGCCAGCAGCCGGGCATCCCGGGATTCCATCTGATTCCGGGTAGGATCTTCCGGGCAAAAATCGGTATCTGCAAGCATCCCCGCAAGCTGTTCAAGCGACTGGCACACAGGAAGCTGTCCGCTCAGACGATCCATTTCGCTGATCGTCTGCTGAATGGTAAGCATCTGCGACTGGAGTGCATTCAGCTGTTTATGCAGATAAAATGGTGTTGTGCGCGGCTTGTGAAGAATCGCGCGGATATCCGCCAGTGAAAGTCCTGCCTCGCGCAACTTGCGGATGATAAAAAGTTTTTGAATATCTGCTTCTGAAAAATCATGGTAACCGTTATGTTCATCAACAACAGGCGAGATCATCTTCTGATCGATATAATAATAAACCGTCCTCCTGGACAATCCTGTTTTTTTGATTACTTCCTGAATTCTCATTGTTGCACCCCGTTTTTCCTTTTGTCCAGTCATTCCCCCGCATTCTGACTGTTTCTCTTTTTTTCACTCTTTTTCTTTCTGTTTTTCCGCTTTTTTCGTTTTGATTTTATAAAAGCATACACCTGGTGTATACTTTTGTTTCCTATTATATCCTGTTTTCCCTCAAAAAGCCACGTAACAATTCTCTTTTTCCATAGAAATCTTCTGCTTTTGAGAAAAGAATGCTGTTTATTTCTGAAAAAATTTGCATTGACTGTCCACCAACGATATCCCGTATAATAAAGGAAAAGATTTGCAACAAAATTTAAGAGAAAGGAAATATCCCGTTTTTTGTATTCTCCAAAACGAATCGTCATTCAGAGTCAAATGATTTTTCATGCAAAATTCATTTTTCTCCGAATCGTTAAAAAAATAAAAACTACAGCCTGCATAATCAGTTTTCATTGATATAAAAAAACGGGATCGGGTGAATGGTATGATGTTAAAAGATAAAGTTGCAATTGTTACCGGCGGAACCAGAGGAATCGGCTATGCCATTGTGCACAAATTTCTGCAGAACGGCGCGAAAGTCGTCCTGTTCGGATCCCGGGAAGAGACCGTTGCAAAAGCGGTTGCATCTTTAAAAGAAGAAAACCCGGACTGGGAAGTTTCCGGTGCATGGCCAAAGCTGACCGATGCAGCTGCCATGGTAGATGAGATCAACAAAGTCAAAGAAAAATACGGCAAAATCGATATTCTTGTGAACAACGCCGGTGTCTCAGACAGTACGCCAATTGACAAGTATACCGCAGAGCGCTTTGCCAGTGTCATGGATCTAAATGTCAACGCCATGATGAACGGCATCCTTCCAACCGTTGCTATTATGAAAGAACAGGGCGGCGGCTGTATTTTAAATACCAGCTCAATGGTCAGCATCTGCGGCCAGCCGGGCGGCGTTGCCTATCCATCCAGTAAATATGCGGTCAACGGTCTAACCTGGTCCCTCGCACGGGAACTTGGTCCTTTCCATATCCGTGTAAACGCGGTTGCACCTGGCATCACCCGTACCGATATGGTTGCCGCACTTCCAAAAGAAATGATTGATCCACTCATCAACCGCATTCCTCTTCGAAGAATTGGTGAGGCAGAAGACATTGCAAACGCATTCCTCTTCCTGGCAAGCGATATGGCTTCGTATGTAACCGGAGAAATTCTTTCCGTGGATGGTGCGATGAGATCCTGATTTATTTTTCATCCAGTTGTACACCATTTTCTGATTTTGAGGTTATCTGCGTAAAATCTATAGTTTTATAATAGGAAAAATCCTGCAAGACGTTAAACTATCTCTCAACCTTCCGCTTTTCATTTTGAAGATTGGGAGGCCGTTCATGTCCCACAGGATTTTTTCCTATATAGCAGCAGATATTCTCAATCCGATTCGCTGCTTATTGTTTTTCACCATGGAAGCAAGGGACTTCCTTGATTTGGTTAAATCATATTTGGAAACTTCTAAAGTGTCAGTCGACGTAGTTAGAAAAACAGCATCACCAGCCCCAGCGCACAGAGCAAAATTCCCGTCACGCGGTTCAGCATTTTCACATTTGCCCCGTTGGCCCATTTCGCTCCAATCTGTGCAAAGACCAAGGTACTGATGACACAGGCAATCAGAATTGGAATGTCCGGCGCGCCGCCGATATAAAAATGGGAGATCGCACCGGTCAGAGCTGTAAAGGTCATAATAAAGACGCTCGTTCCAACTCCTGTTTTCAGTTCATATCCGAGCACGCTGGTCAGCACCAGAAGCAGCATCATGCCACCGCCTGCTCCGACAAATCCACAGATAAATCCAATCACAACACCGCAGAGAATCGACTGCTGGATTTTCTGTTTTTCTGATTTATTTGCCTGTACTTCTTTCGTCGTCATGATCGGACGGATGATAAATTTCAGTCCGACAAACAGTGTCATCACTTTCGAAAATCCGCCCATGGTTCCATTTGGCACCAGCGAAGATACGAAGCTGCCGACCAGTGTAAAAATCAGAACAGATATCAGCATAATCACGCCATGGCGGATATCAATGTTTTTATTCTTTTTATAAGTCCAGGCACTTACTCCTGATGCCAGCACATCCGATGCCAGCGCAATGCCAATCGCCTGATAAGCCGGCATGTGTAAAAAGGTAATCAGCATCGGTGAAACAACGGCCGCTGCGGAGAGTCCCGCAAGTCCCGTGCCAAGGCCGGCGCCAAGACCAGCCACAATACATACGATAAGTTGTGTTATTGTCATAGTTTTTCTGTCATCCGCTTAGATCCGTTGCACTTTTCCTGTACTTTGCCATTTAGGGGCAGATGACTGTTTTCCTCCTCTTTCTGTTTTTGTTTTGTCTTATTTTTCTATTATGTTCTTCTCTCTGGCTTTCAGCGTTTTTATTTTTCCGTCACGTTCCTCCGAATCAGCTCGCATAATCTGAGAAATTCTTCCCTGTCTTCTCTGGAAATTCCGGAAAACAACGATTCTCCAAACGCTCTCTGGCAATCCTGTCCAAAGCGGATAATTTCTGATGCACTTTCTTCTAGCTTCAAATGCACTTTCTTGCGATCCGCCGCATCTGTTTCTTTTTGAATGTATCCTTTTTCACACAGCTTGTTCACTGCCAGTGAAACATGCGATTTCTGCATTTTCCGCACACGCACAATATCCACTGCAAGATCAAACTGGCTGTTATTCGCAAGAAACAGCAGAACATCCACTTCCGCAGCTGACAGATCATAACGCACCATGACCTTTTTTCGGTACTGGTTGTATTTTCGTTCTACCTCCACTGCAAATTGCCATTGTTCATCAAACATACTTTTTCACCTTCTTTTTTAACTTGATATTCTTATTTGTTCTATTTTGAACTTTTTTTGTATAATAGTTCTTTTTTGAACATTTGTCAAGGAGTGTACACGGAAAACGTTCGAACTTATAAATCTAAAGTATTTTTATAAAGTGCAGAAAATTATATTCTTGACTCTATAATTATTGTAGGGTTTACTATAATCGTAACATTCTACAACAGGAGGTTTCCCTATCATGGAACGAAACTTAACAACCGGCAGTATCTGGAAAAATATTTTCTATTTTTCGCTGCCTTATCTCTTATCGTATTTTCTGCAGACGCTCTACGGCATGGCGGATCTTTTCATCATCGGACAGTTTGAAGGCGCGGCCGGTACAACAGCCGTTTCCATCGGCAGTCAGGTTATGCATATGATTACCGTTATCATCGTGGGACTTGCCATGGGAACGACTGTCAGCATTGCGCAGGCCGTCGGCGCAAAAGATAAAAAGCAGGCATCACGCTGCACAGGAAATACCATCACTTTATTTCTCGGTGTTTCCGTCGTGCTGATGGTAATCCTGCTTCTTCTGGTAAAGCCGATCGTACTTGTGATGTCCACACCATCCGAAGCCGTTTCCGGCACCGTCGCTTATCTGACGATCTGTTTCATTGGTATTCCATTCATCACCGCGTATAATATCATCAGTTCCATCTTCCGTGGACTTGGTGATTCGAAAAGCCCGATGTACTTCATCGCAGTCGCATGTGCAGCCAATATCACACTCGACTATCTCTTTATGGGTGCCCTGCATCTTGGTCCATCCGGTGCCGCGCTTGGAACCACGCTTTCCCAGACACTCAGCGTCATTCTGGCACTGATTGCGATCCGCAAACGTGATACCGGCATCCGTCTTACCCGGTCGGATCTCTCCCCTCAGACAGCTGTGATGGGACAGATTCTTAAAATCGGTGTTCCGATCGCCCTGCAGGATGGTTTTATTCAGATCGCCTTTATCATCATTACCATCATCGCTAACCGGCGTGGCCTGGAAGCAGCGGCTGCAGTCGGTATTGTAGAGAAAATCATCAGCTTCCTGTTCCTGATTCCATCTTCCATGCTTTCCACTGTTTCGGCGCTCGGCGCGCAGAACATCGGTGCTGGAAAGCAGAAGCGTGCCGAACAGACCATGTGGTGTGCTGCACTGATTACTGTCGTTTTCGGACTGATCGTCGTTATTACGATTCAGTTTATTTCCGTTCCTGTGGTCGGTCTTTTCACAACAGATGCGGAGGTTGCACGCCTCGGCGGTCAGTATATCCGCGGTTATATCTGGGACTGCATTTTTGCTGGAGTCCACTTCACCTTCAGCGGCTATTTCTGTGCCTGCGGACGGTCGGAATTTTCCTTCCTGCACAATATCATTGCCATTCTGCTTGTCAGAATCCCCGGTGTGTATCTGACTTCCATCTGGTTCCCGGACACGCTGTTCCCGATGGGCATTGCAACGGCATGCGGATCTCTGACCTCTATTATTATCTGCCTGCTGGTGTTCCGGTACTTAAAGAAGAAACCGATTCGTACTGCTGCATAAATTTTCTTTGGAGATATCTTTATGACAGACGATCGCAGGAAATCACCTTAATTGACAACGGAATGACAAGCGATCCGGAAAAATTTGTAACGGAGATCCGAATCCCGATTCGACCTTCGGATTCTTTTTAAAAACAACAACCGGGAATATCTGATTTTTTGATTTCAGATATCACCGGTTGTTGTTTTCTTTTGTTTTTTTCGGCCTTTTCTACCACACCGGCTTCTGCAGGCAGAACGGCAGTTCCAGTCCATTTTCCTCGAGAAGTTCCTGGTTCGTCAAAATTTCTTTTGCATCTCCATCGCAGACAATGCGCCCGCCGGACATCAGAATCACGCGACTGCACGTTTCCAGAATCATGTCGAGATCGTGCGATGCAATGATTTTCAGATGTTCAAAATCGTTCAGAATGTGGATCAGTGATCTGCGGTTTCTGGGATCGAGTGCAATCGATGGCTCGTCCATCAGGATAATATCCGGTGTCATAGCGAGAATCGTCGCGATGGATGCCATCTTTTTTTCTCCGCCCGACATTTTGTAAATTTGTTTGTCCCGCAGATGCTCGATGTGAATCTGTTTCAGTGCATGGTTTACACGTTTTTCCACCTCTTTCTCCGGCAGCCCGTAATTTCGCGGAGCAAATGCAACATCCTCAAATACCGTCGACATGAAAAGCTGGCTGTCGGAATCCTGGAATACGTAGCCGATTTTTTCGCGCACTTTAGGAAGCATCTCTTTTACAACCGGCATTTCCTCCACACGGATGCTGCCCTCGTAGTCCAGATTCAGTCCCACCAGAAGTTTCAGCAGCGTCGATTTTCCAACACCGTTCGCGCCGATCAGTCCGATGCTGTCATTTTCGTGTGCAGTAAACGTGATGTCCTGCAGAATCGGGACTGATTTTTCGTAAGAATAATTAACATGTTCAAAATTGATGTGAATATGGCTCATTTTTGATATCTCCCGACAATTCTTTTCTCTTCCCGCGTGCAGGCAACTGCACCAGGTTGCTTTTCTACTTCTTCCGACTTGTTGTAAATAGATGTCTTCCCACGCAGCGCTTCATCCCGTTACTTTCAGTACGGCAAAAAGTACAAGCCACACACCCATATACAGCCAGTCCTTCGCTTTGCACGGCTCCTTCGCTGTATAGTAAAATTCTCCCTGATAGCCACGCAAAGTCATGCTTTCATACACCTCATTTGCGCGGTCCATGCTGCGCAGAAGCAGCTGGCCGGCCAGTGTTCCCCATACCTTGAAATGAACACCCTTCTGATTCGGCGCGCGCAGACTGTACGCCTGGGTCATACGGCTTGCCTCTTCAAGAAGCACCGTGACATAGCGGTACGTCAGCAGCACCTGTGTCACCAGAATGGCAGGGATATGAACCAGACGCAGTGCATAACAGATTTTCTCGATGGATGTTGTCGCAATCAGAAGATACGCCGCCAGTACGCTGTAAATACCTTTGATCATCAGCGTCACCATGGAAAGCATCCCTGCTGTCAGCGGAGCAGTACCAATATGCCCGATTACCTGACGGTCAAAGATCGGATTGAACAGCCCCACAAAACAGACGAGCGGCAGAACAATCCGAAGCCGCCGGATGCTGTCGCTTAACGAAATTTCGCCGACAATAAAGAGCACAATCGGATAAATTCCCATGCGCAGCAGGCCGGTCAGATCGTACTTTGGAAAGGACATCGTTACGGTCAGAAAAACAATCGTCAAAACGAGTTTAACCAGTGGATGAATTTTGTTCACCCACTGGTCTTTCGCCGCAAGCATGTCCATATGATGAATTTCATATAATGCATTGCCAAGTTTATTCATTTTTCTCCTGTTCCGTACAGCTTATGACTTTTTCTTTTTAAAGAAGCGGAATGCATAGCATGCACCGACACAGACAACAAGAACGACTGCGGATCCCGCAATTCCGGAAAAGCTGGTTCCAAATGTGGAATCGGAATTTTTAAATCCATAGTCCGGCAGAAGTGCCGTTTTTTCCTGAATTTCTTCCGCCGTTGCATGTGCGCCGGTTCCGTCGTTTTCCAGTTCCGTCGAGCCAGTCAGACGCTCCATGGACCACTCAAGTCCATCCGGATTGGAGGATGCCGCAAGAGAAACAGCTCCGCCGATCACCAGTGCTGCGATGCCTAAAATCGCAATTGTCTTCTTGAAAGAAAAGCGGCTCTTTGCCCTTTCTTCGCTGCACGAAAGCATCTCCGGACGCGCTTCATAGACGAACAGCAGAACGGCCGCTGTAATCAGGCCTTCTACAAGACCAATCGCGAGATGAATCGGCTGCATTGTTGCCACAAATACAGAAAACGGCAGATCCGTAATACCGGATGCAAGTGTTTCCAGCGCCACACTGAAAGCACCAAGCTGCAGCGTCACCACGCACCCAAGGATGGAAGCACCTACAATCTTTCCGCGCGACATTCCCTTTTTCATCATCGGACACCAGAACAGGAAATAGCCGAGAAAGCACCCATAAAACGCCATATTCCAGATGTTGCACCCAAGCGCCAGAAGACCGCCGTCCGCAAACAGCAGACACTGGATCAGCAGCACACCGATCATTGTTAAAAATGCGGCGTACGGTCCGAGTAATGCAGTCAGCATCATCCCTCCGCAGAGATGACCACTCGATCCTGTGCCCGGAATTGTAAAGTTAATCATCTGCGCCGCAAAGACAAACGCACCCATCACTCCCATCACTGGGATCTTTTTCGGGTCGCTCTCCAGGCGTACTTTTTTTACAGAAAAACCAGCTGCTCCGCCGGAACAGACATACATTGTTGCAGCCACTGCAGGCGCAACCAGCGCATCAGCCATATGCATAATGTTCTCCTCCTTTTCGTTTTCTGTTTTTTTCTTTTTTTACTTTACTACGCTAAAATTCGTCCTGCAAGCCCCCGTGTGGGTTATTTTTTCAGATTTTTCCGCGATCCTTTTTGTTCACTTTTACCGATTTTTTATGAACATTTTGTTTAAAATTAAAGGGTGACTTTTTAACATTTATATGGTATTCTATAGACAACACAGACGGATACCCCGGTGTCGGGAGTCCGTACACACACTATCTCGAGGACAGGATTCCTGTCCGATCCGCGGCCGCCTGCACGTCATCGGGTCGCCGCGGTTTTTTCTATAGAAAAAAGCCCTCCGGGCAGGATCGCACTGCGGAAGCGAGGAATTATGTCGCTTTTTCAACCCGCTGCAGCCAAAGAATCCCATAAAGCAGGATTCTTTCTTAATTGTAGTGCCAAAACCGGTTCTTTACGGGTTCTGGCTGTATTTTCGAGTATTGGTGTGAATTTTATCTTGATGAGAAGGAGACTCTCTTATGAGCACAGAGAACTTAGAACACGAAGATCAAAACAGAACACCGGAACCGACCATCGATATCCGGAGCAATGAAGCACCCGCTGATCCGGAACAGGAAATTGTTTCCCAGGGTGTCCACAACTACAGCGCCGCTGAAACGTATGTGCGCCCGACCGATCCGGCTGTTCTGCAGCAGCTCGAATGGTTCCGGGATCAGAAGCTTGCGCTGATGATGCATTTTGGATTGTACTGCCAGCCCGGCATGGTTGCCTCCTGGGCATTAAGCGACAAGGATTCTGACTGGTCCCGCCACCAGGTAAACTGGGCAGACGGAGAAACGTTCAAAAAACAGTATTTTAATCTGAACCGTTCGTTCAACCCGGTCCGCTTCCAGCCGGAGGAGTGGGCACAGATGGCAGAGGACTGCGGGTTCCGCTATCTGATTCTGACCACAAAGCATCACGACGGATTCTGCCTCTGGGATACGAAATATACCGATTATAAGACAACCGCAGAGGACTGCCCGTTCCATGAGCACAAAAATGCGGATATCGTGAAATCCATGTTTGATGCATTCCGTGAGAAAGGCATCGGCATCGGCGCTTACTTTTCCAAAGCAGACTGGCACTGCCCGGACTACTGGAATGAGAAGCTTAGAAAAGACGGCATGACATCCCGCGGACCATCCTACGATCCGAAGGAGTACCCGGAAGTGTGGAACCGTTTTAAAGAATATACAAAGAATCAGGTGCTGGAGCTCTGCGAGAATTACGGCAAGCTGGATATTCTCTGGTTCGATGCCGGCTGGGTGTGCGAGCATAACGGACAGGATATTGATCTTGGCGACATCGTTGACGAAGCGCGTAAGATTCAGCCATGGCTGCTTTCTGTTGACCGTACCATCGGCGGCGCTTATGAGAACTACGTTACCCCGGAGCTCTGCATTCCGGAAGAGCCGCTCGGTGTTCCGTGGGAGAGCTGCCTGACACTCGGCGTAGACTTTACGTACGAATACGGCGATCACTACAAATCTCCACGTGAACTTGTCGGCCTGCTTGTCAACATCGTTGCCAAAGGCGGAAACATGGCACTGAACGTCAGCCCGCAGCCAGACGGCCGTATCCCGGTCGACGCCTGGGACAGCCTGAACGGCTTTGGACAGTGGATGAAAACATACGGCGACGCCATCTACGGAACCCGCGTCTGCGCGCCGTACCAGAGCGGAACCCTTTCGTTCACACAGAAAGGAGATTCTGTCTATGTATTCCGGCTATATCCGACGGTACAGGAATCGGTAGAGGCGGAAATCTTCGTACCGTATACCGAGGCGAAGATTTCGGAGATCCGTATGGTGGAAAACGGAGAAACTGTTGCATTTAAAGAAGTTGAAGGCGGCCTTTGTATAACCGTCCCGGCAGGATACAGACGAGGCTCCGCACCGATTGCGTTGGTGTTTGAGATGAAGAAAGAGCGGTAAATTTTTAATAATCGAAAAGGGCTGTACAGTGTGAACTGAACCGCTCCCCGTCAAGTAGACAATTGAAAAAATATAAATTTTTCCTGCCAGCAGAAATTTATCTGCTGGCAGTTTTTATGCAGCTTGCAAGTAAATTTCATGTTTTT
>OGRY01001183.1_pt1 | contig 19687 bp, 20 predicted proteins | sample 1553551 | NCBI WGS metagenome assembly OGRY01 (sample SAMEA2580101, study PRJEB22360) | human gut metagenome | biome: human gut; feature: human-associated habitat; material: faeces | place: Denmark | collected 2008/2010
GATGTCATGGCGGGTAGCTTGCATGCAGCTTTAACACTCGCACTTCGTCGTTCGGGTCCATTTTCGGGTCATCCGCAATGCGCGTCAGCGCTTCGATGGCGTCGGGCTTGTTGTCTTCAATCGCGATGATGACGCGGTGCACGTCTAAAATCTCTTTGATCTTATAAATACCGGCAAGCACGTTTTTGCCGTTTTCGAGCGCCTCGCGGTGGTCGGAGGTAATATAGGGCTCACACTCCGCAACGTTGACGATGAGCGTATCGATTTTTTTGTCCGGGGGGACGTTTAATTTCACGTGCGCCGGAAAGCCTGCGCCGCCGAGACCGACGAGACCCGAAGCGCGCGCCGCATCGGCCAACTGCTGCTTCGTTTTGATCTCCGGCGGGGGACATACCGCAGGATCGTGCTCCATTAACCCGTCCGACGTGATGATGACGGCGTCCACCGCCTGCCCGCCGGGCATAATGACTTTTTTGATCTCCTTCACGGTGCCGGAAACCGAGGAATGGATCGGCACGGAAACGTATGCGTCGCTGTCCGCGACCTTGGTGCCGACATACACGTGGTCGCCCTTTTTCACACAGGGCACACACGGTGCGCCGATGTGCTGCGTCATGGGCAGCGTGATCTCATCGGGCGGCGGCATCACGTGCGTTTCGGTATGCGCCGTGTTCTTGTGGTGCGGCACATGCGCGCCGCCGTGCGTGCGGAACGGGCGCTTCGGAAAAGACTGTTCCATCTTTATTCCTTCCTTTCTTTCGCGTTAAAAAACAGACTTTGCCGGTGCAAGACACAACAAAGTCACAGTTTTTGAGTTTATTCAATTTTAGCACTGCTTTTGTACATTGGCAATAGAAAAAAGCGGTATTTCCACAATTTTCTGACGGAATATGGGCATGCACATTTATTGGTAAGCTTTACCGCATGCGTCGCACGGACGAAATGAGCCCCGTATCGTACTCCGAACGCAGGATGGAGTAACACACATTGTCAAAAATTTCGCCGTCAAACCGCTTAAAGCCGCACGGCATAACGCCCTCAAAGATGAATCCTGCGCGCTCGATGACCTTTCTTGACGGCTCGTTGCCCACAAAGTGGCTGATGGCGACGACCTCGACGTTCATCACTTCAAACGCGTTCTGCACCATGGCGCGCAGCGCTTCCCGCATGGAGCCGTTATTGCAGGACATTATGGCGGTAGCGGCGCGAAAGCTCGTAGCCAATCGAAATACTGTCCGTATTATAGCGGCAGTAATCGCGCTGGTACTTGATCTTGCCCATCACTTCGCCCGTTTCGCGCAGGGTGATGGCAAAGGCATACGGGTCGTCTGCGGCGCGCCTCAATTCACTCTCCGCCTCCGCCGGTGTAGAAACCGGCTTGGAGCCCGCCCGCAGCATGGTATCCGCATCGGCGGCAAACAGCAGAAAGCCGCTCATGTCCTGCATGGAAAAGCGTCTAAGGCGCAGGCGCGGCGTTATGATTTCCGCTTTTCCGAGTGTATCACCGCGCATTGTTCGGCTCCTTCGGCAATGCCGCGCCGCGCGGCAAAATGAAATTCAGCGCGTGCGGCAGAATGTTGTATTCCTCGCTTTTCACCTTGATGCACAAGCCGTCCATATTGCTGACGACTTCATTTTCGCTTTGAATTTCGATCTTCACGCCGCGGCGGTAAACGAGCAGGTCGGAAAATGCCGGGTTGCTTAAATGCTCGCCGCGTTTATACTTCGGCACAAGACCCGGAATGCGGGAATAGGCGGGCTTTCGGATCAGCACAAAATCGAGCAGACCGTCGTCCATCACCGAGTTCGGCGCGCCGCAGTACCCGCCGCCATACCAGCGACCGTTGCCCGCAAGCGTGAACAGAAATTCGCCCGTAACGGTCTCTTTTGTACCGTCCGCATAGTAAAACGTTACGGTCATTTTGTCCGCAAGGTGCCCCAAAAAGCACTTTGCAAGCGAAATGGTATACGCAAGCTCGCCCGAAACGAACGGCAGGTGCTTATAATAATTCATCTCCGCCGCCACCTTGGCGTCAAAACCCACAGAGCAGATGTTCACGGCATCGCCGTGCTGCGTGCGGATCATATCGATGGACACAGTCTTGCCCGCCAGCTGATTTTCCGGGTTCAAAAACACTTCGCGCTTGCCGAATGAGCGCACGAAGTCATTGCCGCTGCCGCACGGATATACGCCCACGGCGGCGTTTTTGTGAAACTCCGCACCGCGCACGACCTCCAGCACCGTGCCGTCGCCACCGACAGCCCAAATGCGCACCGCATCGCCCTTTTCGGCGGCCGCTCTTGCCAGCTCCTCGCCATGGCCCGCGCGCTGTGTGAGGTAAATTTCCGGCTCTTCTCCGTGCGCGGCATGCACGGCGCGGATGCGCTCCATAAACTGCACGGTATGGTCGTGCTTGCCGGCTTTTGGGTTGATGATATAAACATTCCGCATATGTACCCTCCCCTAAAGCATTTTTTATGCCTTAAAATACATGTAATACTGGCAGCGGATCATGCCGTTGTAGAGCTTGCGGCGGCGGTCGGCTTTTTTGCCGAAGCATGTCTCAAACCGCTCGTCCGGACTGATGGCAGCATAGCTCCAGCCGCGCTTCGGCGTGAAGACGCGCCCCATCGTTTTGTAGATATCCTCCGCCGTTTTTACGTCTAAAAGCCGCTCGCCGTACGGCGGGTTGCAGATGACGCAGCCGAACGGGCCGTCGTTGCTGAAATCCTTGATGTCGCGCACTTCTGCGGAGATATACTGCGCAACGCCCGCTTTCTTCGCGTTTTCAAGCGTCAGGCGCACGGCCTCTGGATCAATGTCATAGCCGAACGCCAAAAAGCCCTCATCGCGACGTTCAAGTGCCTTTGCGGCAACGCGCTCGTTGTCCCAGATATTTCCGGGGACAGCTTTCCACTTTTCCGCCGCAAAGTGGCGGCGCAGGCCGGGCGCAATGTGCATGGCAAGCATGGCGCCCTCGATTAAAATCGTACCCGAACCGCAGAAAGGGTCGATGAGCGTGCCGTCCGTGCGCACACGGGAAAGCTTTGCCATGACCGCCGCAAGCGTCTCTTTGATGGGCGCTTCGTTGGAATTTTTGCGGTAGCCGCGCTTGTGCAGCCCCGCGCCGCTCGTATCCAGCATAATGCTGACCTTGTCTTTCATAATTAAAAACTGAATTTGGTAGTTCGCGCCCGTCTCTGGGAAATGCTCCAGCTTATACGCCTCCTTGAGGCTTTCCACCACGGCTTTTTTGATAATGGCCTGACAGTCCGGCACGCTCATGAGCTGACTCGATAAGCACCGCCCCTTGACCGGAAATGCGTCGTCGCGGCCGATCCACTCCGTCCACGGCAGGGCCTTCACGCCGCGAAACAGGCTTTCAAAGCTTTTCGCTTCAAACGTGCCGAGCAGAACGAGCACACGCTCCGCAAAGCGGGAGCGGATATTCGCGCGGGCGATCATCTCCGGGGAGCCTGCGCACAGCACACGTCCGTTTTCCGGTGCGACATTTTCCGCGCCCATATCGCGGAGCTCCTCCGCTACAAGACCCTCAACACCCAAAAGGCAGGGCAAAACAAGCTGATATGTATGCAAAGTTATCACCATTTTCATTTCATATATTTAAGTATTTTTTAGTATATCATAAATCGCGCACTTTCGACACCGTATACGGAAAAATAAATAAAAAAATTACCCGCCGACTTTCAGAAAAGCCAACGGGCAATGAATTTAAGCTTAATAGAACGTCGCAACGGGCTGCGCGGGCGCTTCGGCAGGCTCGATGTTCTGAAGCGTCAGAACCGGACCCTTGCGGCCGTAGAGCTTGTGCCACTTATACGCAACGGAAAGGCGCATGGTGTACCACTTCCCGTTTTCCGGCATTTTGTCCGCGTCGCACAGCGTGAGCAGACCCGCAAACTGGATATCCTCCACGCAGCAGGTCATCAGCTGGCGGCCGAAGAAGAACATGCCCGGCTTCATACGCGGGTTCACAGCTGCAAGGCCCTTATACTCGACGACCTTGCCGTCGTACTTCTTCGGATCTTCGGAAAGGTCACGGTACCACAGCGCGTAATCGCCGTCTTCAATCTTTACGACCGGCGCGTTGATGTCAAACGGCAGCGGATCTTCGATCTCGTCGTATTCGACGTCGCCGTTCGTGTACTCGTAGGCGATGTCCGGGCGGCGGCTGATGCCGCGCACAATCTTGTGGAACGCCATTTTGTCCATGTCCTTCGTGAAGCGGTTGAACACGACCAACTCGCAGCCGGAGAGCTTATCCACAACAAGGCCGCGCATGTTGGCGTTGTAAGTGAGAAATGTCGTCGCATCCGCGAACATGAATTCCTGGTAGACCGCCCAGTTTTCCGGCATGTTGTCGTACAGCGTTTTCAGCTGCCACATGCCGTTGTACTCGATGAGCACACGGGAAGCGCGATGCTTTTTCGCGAGAATGGCAAGCGTTTCGCTCGTCAGCTCGTCTTCGTCCTCAATGTTTTCCACATAGATGTTCTTCATGTAGGGGCGGGACTCGTCGTACTCCGCCTCGCCTTCCTCGCAGACGAGCAGCAAGGTACGCTGCCCGTTATTGAAACGCTTATCCGCAAGCGTTTCGTCTATAAAAGAGGTCTTGCCTGATTCGAGAAAGCCCGTAAACAGGTAAACCGGCATATCATCCATCAATATTCCGCCTTTCTGTAAGGTTCAGCCCGCATTACGCGAACAGCGCTTCGATCGCGGCCTCGTTGATGTGAGAACCGATGACGCACAGGCGGCCGATGACACCGGCGCTGCCGTTGCGCACAGAGGTCTCCTCCGGCACGTAGTCGAAGTGGATCCACTCGCCGTCCCGGCCTGCGACGATGCCCTTTGCACGCAGGATCATACCGTACTTTTCGCTGTTGTCGAGCTCCTCGAGGATGTGCTCGATCTCATCCTTCGTGAACTTGCGGGTCGTCTCGGTGCCCCAGCTTGTGAACACCTCATCGGCATGATGATGGTGGTGATGCTCGTGATCGTGCTCATCATGGTCGTGATCGTGGTCATGGCAGCCGCAGGTGCAGTGCTCATCATGCTCTTCGTGGTCATGATCGTGGTGATGGTGGTGCTCGTGCTCAGTCTCCTCGGCAAGGAGCTTCAGCTCCTCTTCAAGGGTATTCTTGTGCTCCATCGTCTCGAGAATCTGTGCGCCGGTGAGCTGATCCCACGGGGTGGTAATGATGGTGGCGTTCTGGTTGTGCTCGCGCAACAGAGCGACGCAGGCTTCAAGCTTTTCGGGCTTGATACCGTCCGTGCGGCTCAGAATGATGGAGTTTGCGTGCTCGATCTGGTCGTTATAGAACTCGCCGAAGTTCTTCATGTACATTTTGCACTTGTTTGCATCGGCAACGGTGGTGAAGCTATTCAGCGTAACGTCTTCCATGTGCAGGTTCTGCACGGCACGGATCACATCGCTCAGCTTGCCTACGCCGGACGGCTCGATCAAAATGCGGTCCGGGTGGTAGGTCTCCAGCACCTGACGCAGCGCCTTGCCGAAGTCGCCCACAAGGCTGCAGCAGATGCAGCCCTGGCTCATCTCGGTGATTTCAATGCCGGCGTCCTGCAAAAAGCCGCCGTCAATGGCAATCTCGCCGAACTCGTTTTCGATGAGGACGAGCTTTTCGCCCTTAAAAGCTTCGGAGATCAGCTTGCGGATCAGCGTGGTTTTGCCTGCGCCGAGGAAGCCGGAAAAAATATCGATTTTCGTCATATTCTCATGCCCTTTCGCAATAATTTACGGTTTGGATAAACGCTCCTGGAGGGGCCGCGCAACTCGCTTTCTGCGGAAAGTAACCAAAGGCGCTGCCTTTGGGATTCGCCGCCTTTGAAAAGGCGGGCGAAACTTTATTCGCTCGGTTGTCTTTCGCTTATCACAGAATGGAAGTTTACTGAAACTTTCGGTCTCTCCAATCTTGTATTGTAAATCTTTCTTTTAAAAGTTGCAAGGGAAATCGATAAATGTTTACACTTTCATCATTTTCGTGCGGTTTCACACCGTTTCTATCCTTCGCTTAGGTCAAAATCCTCGCTTAAAAGCGCCGCAAGCTCCGCTTCCGTCAGCCTTGTCACGTCTCCGCCCGTCAATCTGCGAGACTGGTTTAAGATCGCGTCCTCAACCAAATTGCGCACCAAACGTCCGTTTCCCGCCGTTCTGGCGTCCGTTGCCTGCCGCTTTTCGTAATATTGAAGCAGCGGCGTTTCGCATGTTTCATCGATCGTATAGCCCTTTTTCTTTGCAGTCAGCTTTGTAATGGCCAGCAACTCCTCCGCCGTATAATCCGGAAACTCGATGATATTCGGGAATCTCGAGCGCAGGCCGGAGTTCGCCGTGAGGAATTCCTCCATTTCTTTTGTATAGCCCGCCAAAATAACGATAAGGTCTTCTCTGTGGTCCTCCATCCCCTTGACGATGGTATCGATGGCTTCCAGTCCGAAACTGTCGTCTGCGCCGCGGTACAGCGAATATGCCTCATCGATGAACAGCACGCCGCCGAGCGCAGAGCGAATGACCTGCTGCGTGAGCGGTGCGGTGTGACCGACGTATTTGCCTACAAGGTCGGCGCGCGTGACTTCAATCAGCTGCCCGCCGCTCAGTACGCCCATGGCTTTTAAATAGCGTGAAACGAGCCTTGCGATGGTCGTTTTGCCCGTGCCGGGATTACCGGTAAAGATCATGTGCATGGTGGGCACATCGGCCTTCATGCCGCGCGCTTCGCGCAGCCGCTGAATGATATAGTTCTGCTCAAGCGACAGCACGTAGTCCTTCACTTCACTAAGTCCGATGATCTCGTTAAGCTCCGATTTTACTTCTTCGGCGGCTTTCGGGTCTGCCGCCTGCTTTTTCTCTTCTTCCACCGTGACGGCAAAATCCGGGAATGTGAACGCGAGCACACCGTCTTTTACGCCGAGTGTGCCGGAAACGGTCTTTTCACCGTCCTTTTCCGCGCGGCGCAGCTTTTCTTCGCTCAAAAGGCGGAAGCAACGTTCCGTCAGCCGCGCCATGCTCTCCACACCGTCGCGGCGACTGAATTTATCCGCCAAAAACGCCGAGGCATCTTCACCGAACGTGAACGTGTAGTTTAGCTTAGCCTTTGTGCGGTCGTTTAATGCACCGAGCGCCGCTTCGCCGATCCTGAGCAGGCTCTCGCGCGTGAATTCCGCTGTGCGGCAGAAATCCGTGACGGAGGACAAAAATGCCGCACCGAACGCATCGGTGAACGCGCTGTCCTTTTGGCTCGTCAAAAAGACGAGGTACTTCCCGTTTACGGAAATTTCGCTGACAGCATCGGGCACAAGCGCCGTGCCGACATCGATGAGCATGCCTTTCTGCAAAGCATAACGCGAAGCTAATTTTAAAACGCCCGTCTCGCACAGCGCCGCCACCATGGGCAGCAAAGATTTGTGGCACTGCTCAAAATTTTCAAACAGTACAATATCGTTTTCGCTGTGCAGCGCGGAAAAAAGATCCTGTGTGAGTAATTTACCGTCTTCGGCGTTCGGGTAGCGGGAAAGGTCGATATTCGTGACCTCGCCGTTTTTCAAAACGCCCTCTTTGCAGAGCGCCGCAGCCGAAGCCGCAAGCGCACTGTGCCTGCCTGTGCCCTCTTTGCCGGAGATCACGACGACCGCCGCGGGCTTGCCGTTTTCGCGCCCCGTCACGCTCGGGCGGCGAAATGCGGTGAACAGGCTGTCCAAAAATGCGTCCTGCCCAATGACCGTTCTGCCCGTCGCTTCCCTCGCCTCGCGGAACGACTGCGCGGGGTCCTGCGGCGGCTCCTCCGCGCCCTTTGCCTTCGGCTTTTTTTCTGCGGTCTCCGCTTTCGGCGCTTCCATTTCGGGCGTGCCGGTCAGGCCCTCGGCGTCCAGCAGACGGCGCATTTCGTCCATGCTGCGCTGCGCGTCGCTCGTCAGCTTATCGAGGTCGCTGATCTGCCGATTCAGGCTGCTCTGCATGTTGGCATTCGTTTTTTCGATGCTGTTCAAAAAATCCTCGGCGTCTTTTGCGGCGCGGCTTTTCGTGCCGCTGCCCACGTTCAGCTTTCCGCCGGAAAACAGCGCATCCAAAATGCTGTCAATATCGTTTTTCACCTAAAATCCCCTTTCTCCGGGTAAAGCTTACCGCGCCTCAATCGCTGCGACGACGTTTTGCACCAAAGCGCTGTCCGTCACTTTATATTCGTTCTCCGGGATACCCACGCCGTTCAATTTGCCGCCGAAAAAGATCTCCGGGTTGCCGCAGACGCTTGTGTCGTGCCGCAGGGAGCGCGCCGAGGCGTGTACACTGTGCGTGCCGGTCTCGTTGATAAATTTCCCGACATTCTGCGTGTTGATGCCGCCGCCGGGCAGAATATCGATGCGGTCACTTGCGTATTCGATCATCTTTTTCACAGTCTTTGCGCCCTTTATCGCGCTTTCACGCTGGCCGCTCGTCAAAACGCGCGTTACACCGAGGGCAATAAGATCGTCGAGTGCTTTAAATACGTCCGGCACCACGTCAATGGCGCGGTGAAACACAATCTCGGCGTTCGGGTTGATTTTCTTGATTTTCCCGATAAAATCGGCGCAGCGGTCGGTGTCAACCGTGCCGTCCGGCTTCAAAAAGCCGAAGACGATGCCGTCCGCGCCTGCATTTAGCAATGCCTCCATATCGCGGCAGCAAGTCATGTAATCGAAATCCGTGTAGCAAAAGCCACCCTCGCGCGGGCGCACCATGCACATCACGGGAATTTTCAGTGTATTTTTCACGGCCTGCACCGTGCCGATGCTCGGCGTAAGGCCGCCCAAAAACAGCGCGGAATTGAGTTCAATGCGGTCTGCGCCGCCTTTTTCGGCCTGTACGGCGTCTTCAAAACAGCCACAGCAAACCTCAAACAATACTTTATCTTTCATATTTATACCAACTTTCGTTTATTTGTCCTATCTGCGGCGCTTTAAAACACGCCGCTTTCTGCACTTTCGACTATTCTCACACAAATGCCTTTACAATCCTCTAAAAAAGATTATAATAGCTTTGAACGTAAAAAGAAAGATAAATCGTTAAATTCTAAAGACAGGGGACGAGATTATGTCAGATACCGTTCGTTTAACAGAAGAATTCCGCGGCGGGCTTTTGGACCTGACGCATTACGGCTACATCAGCATTGTAGATGAAAAGGGTAAGGTCATCTACTCCGCAGGCGACCCGGAGGCCATGGTTTTCTACCGCTCCGCTTCGAAGCCCGTGCAGGCGCTGCCCGTTATCGCGCATCACCTCGACGAAAAATACGGTTTTACCGATGAAGAAACCGTGCTGTTCGCAGGCTCGCATCTCGGCGAAAGCTTCCACGTCAACGCTTTGAAATCCATCATGAAAAAGGCCGACTTAAATCCGGAAGACCTCATCATGAAGCCGACCGTGCCGGGCTCTACGGAAGCAAACGAAGAGCGCATCCGTCAGGGGCTGCCGAAGTCGAAGCTCTACCACAACTGCAGCGGCAAGCACGCGGCGCTCATGCTCACCCAGCGTGAAATGGGCGGCGACGTGAAGGATTACTGGAAGGTCGGCTCCGTCGGACAGAACGAAGTGCTGCGCACCATGAGCGTGCTCTCCGAGTACCCGGAAGAAAAGGTCGTCATCGGCATCGACGGCTGCGGCGTGCCGGTGTTCGCTTACCCGATGAAGAACATCGCGACGGCATATAAGAACCTCGCGTGCATCGATACCATTCAGGACGACGTTCTGCAGGACGCTGCCCGCCGCTTTGTCCCGCGTATCCATGAATATCCGCACATGATGCGCGGCACGGGCTACCTGTGCTCCCTCATCAACCATGATGCGAACATCATCGCAAAGGGCGGCGCGAACGGCGTGTACGGCATCGGCCTTAAAAAGGAGCGCATCGGCATCTCCTTCAAGATTAAGGACGGCACCGAGGCGGTCTGGCCGCTCATCATCCGCGAGATCTTCCGCCAGATTGGCTACTATAACGCCGATACCGATAAGATGCTCGTCTCGCTTAACAACGGCGTCACCGTCAACGACAACGACACGCCCGTCGGCGAAGTGAAGACCGTGTTCACGCTTGAAAAGCACTTTTAAAATTTAATTTTCATTCAGCATTTTAGATAAAGTCTCTGCATCGATTTGTCCCGGTGCGGAGGCTTTTCCTTTTGACGCAAACGTCATCACAGAGCCGAACGCCCCGCCGCGCACGCGCGTCACCTTGCCGAGCTCGCCCATGGAAATGCCGATGAGCGGCCCGCAGAACGCAGTGGATTCATTCATCGCCGCCAGCATCACCATCACATCGCGCTCATTCTGCGGCATCACGGCGATTTTCGGCAGGTCGGCATTTAACGTCATCATGCGCTTATAGCGGTCGGCGATTTCCTCGCGTGCAGGCGTTTTGGCAAAATCGTGGTTCGAGATAATAAGCTTCGTACCCATATCGTGCATAGCCTGAACGGTCGCCTTTGCAATGTCATCGTACTGCTCGCAAAGGAAAAGCTCTAAATCGACAAGCGGCGCACCCAAGGCGCTCAGCTGCGCGTTCATCGCAAAATAGTCCATGGGATCTATCGCTTTTTCGCCGCCCTCCGCTTTTGTGCGGAATGTGCACAGCACGGGCAACGGCGCGGCTGCTTTAAAAATTTCCGGCGCGGCCGCAAACATATCCTCGTCAAAATAATCGATGCGCCATTCGATAAGATCCGCCGGGGTGGTCTTGATCTCTTTTACGGCGTCTAAAACCGCTTCCGTTGTCTTCTCGCACACCGGCACACAAATTTTCATTCTGCCGCTGCCGAATACCAAATCATTTACAACTACCTGCCGCATAGCTTTCGCTCCCTTTTTGTCAACTTGTACACAGTATAGACAATTTAAGCACAAAAGTCAAAACAAAAAGTATTTGTATCTTGTAACAGACTTCCAAATCTGCTATGATGATTTTGTAACCGAATGAGCCCCTTTTCCTACATATAAAGTGAAAGGAGTTGGCCTTATGACCCGTTTACAAACCCATTTATTCGCTTTTCTTTTGTGTTTTCTGCTGCTTTTCACCGCGTGCCAAAGCGTATCGGCAGAATTGAGCGGCGTAGATGAACCGCAAAGTACCGCATCAGAACCGAGCGCTGCCGAGACCGCAACGCTCACTGCGCGCATTGTCGATATTTCGGGCAATCTGCTTTTGCTCGCCGGTAAAGACGACGGCGTGTACCGCTGCGCAAGGCCAAAGGACGCGCCGAACGACCTCATCCCCGGCATGATGGTGGACGTCACCTACGGCGGATATATCAAAGCCATTTACCCGAGCGAGCCCGATAACGTGCAGAAAATCACCGTACGCGAAAATGAAACAGACGGGCGATGCGCGCTGTATTTATCCGTGCTGCAGGAATTATTCAACACGGACAAAACGCTGCAAAGCGACACCGAATATGTCTCCGTTGACCTGACCGAGACGCCGTTGACGAAAGGCGAGATACAGGCGATCGTATGGCGGTTCGGCGAGCTTACCGAGCGCCGCCCGCTCACGTTCACATTTAAGGAGCTGCAAGACGAGGGCTACTTAGAAACGGACGAGCTTTTGTGGGAAGACGGCTGCTTATTTAAGATCACGGAGAAAAACGATGAAAACGGCACACTGACGTTTGACGCCGAAAAATGGCGTGCCGGGGACGGCGCCTCTTACTTTTTAGACTGCACTGCAAAGCAAAATAAAGACGGCACCTATGCCGATTTTGAGATCGGCGCATTCGCTGCCGCATAAAGTTATCATCAAAGAGGGAATCAACATGTTGAAAAGTCAGGAAGTTCGCAAGCTTGCGCCGGAAATGGATCCGTTGCGCATGGGCATGGGCTGGAAAGAGGAGGACCTCACAAAGCCGCAGATTTTAATTGAAAGCACCTACGGGCAGAGCCACCCCGGCTCCGCGCACCTTTTAAATTTGGCGCAGAAAGCAAGCCGGGGCGCATACGAAGCGGGCGGCAAGGGTGCGCTTTACTTTGCGACCGATATTTGCGACGGCATGGCACAGGGGCACGATGGCATCAATTATTCCCTGCCCTCGCGCGACATCATCGCCGACCTTGTGGAAATTCACGCCAACGCGACAACGTTTGACGGCGGCGTTTTCCTCGCAAGTTGCGATAAATCCGTGCCTGCGCTGCTCATGGCTATCGGCCGCATCAACATTCCGGCCGTGTTCGTGACGGGCGGTGTGATGGACGCGGGTCCCGACCTTTTAACGCTGGAGCAGATCGGCAAATACAGCGCCATGTTTGAGCGCGGCGAGATTACCGAGGAGCAGTTCACGTATTACAAGCACCACGCGTGCCCCTCCTGCGGTGCATGCTCGTTCATGGGTACCGCGTCCACCATGCAGATTATGGCGGAATCGCTCGGCCTCATGCTGCCCGGCACGGCACTGATGCCCGGCACCTGCGAAGATCTTTCCGTTGCAGCGGAGGAAGCCGGCAAAACCGCCGTGGCACTCGCGAAAAAGGGCGTGAAAGCGTCCGATATCGTCACACTGAAATCGTTCGAAAACGCCATCATGGTACACGCAGCCATCTCCGGCTCCACAAACACACTGATGCACCTGCCCGCCATCGCGCATGAGTTCGGCATTCCGCTCGACGCGGATACGTTCGACCGTATGCACCGCGGTGCGCATTATCTTTTGAATATCCGTCCCGCAGGCGAGTGGCCCGCGCAGTACTTCTATTATGCAGGCGGCGTACCGCGCATCATGGAGGAAATCAAAGACCACCTGCATCTCGATGTAATGACCGTCACGGGTAAAACGCTCGGCGAAAATCTGGAAGATTTAAAGAAAAACGGCTTCTACGAGAAGTGTGATATCTATTTAAAGAAAACCGGTCTCAAGCGCACGGATATCATCCGCTCGTTCGATGATCCCATCGGCACGAACGGCGCCATCGCCATTCTGCGCGGCAACATCGCCCCGGACGGCGCAGTCGTAAAACACAGTGCCGTGCCGAAGGAGATGCACAAGGCGCTTCTGAAGGCGCGCCCGTTCAACTGCGAGGAAGATGCCATCCACGCCATTTTAACGCACCAAATTCAGCCGGGCGACGCCGTCATCATCCGCTATGAAGGCCCGCGCGGCAGCGGTATGCCGGAAATGTTCTACACCACCGAAGCCATTTCGAGCGACCCGGAGCTTTCTGCCAGCATTGCGCTGCTGACGGACGGTCGCTTCTCCGGCGCAAGCAAGGGTCCCGCCATCGGCCATATTTCGCCGGAAGCCGCACAGGGCGGCCCCATCGCTTTAATCGAAGAAAACGACCTTATCGAGATTGACATTCCGCAGCGTATTCTGCGCGTCGTCGGTATCAACGGCGAAAAATGCAGCGAGGAAGAAGTGCAGCGCGTGTTTAACGAGCGCCGCAAAGCGCTGCCACCGTTTAAGAGCCGCTACACGCACGGCGTTTTAAAGCGCTTCACGCAAACGGCACACTCCCCCATGCAAGGCGGTTACATGGACTAAACCGAATCCTAAAAGCCTGCGTTATGCAACTCTCATTTTGAGCACCTGCACAACGCAGGCTTTTCTTTTTCAAAATTCACCATGTATATACGTATAAATATACATTAGTTTGTGCATTATTTCGCTTGATTTTTGAATGAAATCGGCGTAAAATACATTCATCTTCAAAATTATACAAACCAAAGCTTAAAGGTATATTGCGGAAGGGTGAATGTAAAATGAAAATTAAAAAGATTTGCGCTTCATTTTTAATTGGCGCTATGATGCTCTCACTTGCGGCCTGTTCGGGCAGTACGAAGAAGATTGAAAGCCCGGCGGACTTTGAGGGCGCGAAAATTTCCGTGCAGACGGCAACCTCCGCGCACGAAAGCATTCAGGATATGCAGGACGAGGGCATGAACATCAACGTGCTGCCGTACGAAAAGGTGACGCAGTGCTTTGACGACCTCGCACTCGGCCGCGTGGATGCCGTGTACGTGGACAGCGTCGTTGCGGGTTACTACCTCGCGGAGGACGACACGAAATACCAGAAAACATGGACGAGCGAAACCGGCGAGCCAATCGGCGTATGTCTTAAAAAGGGCAACGACGATTTGAAAGAGCTCATCGAAGGCGCGATTGATACCTTATATTATGACGGCACCATGGCGCAGCTTTCCGAAAAGCACTTCGGCTCCGCCGCCGATGTGGACGGCGTGCGCAATGTGACGGAAAAGCCGGTGCTTGACCTTTCTAAGCTTAAAACACTCAAGGACGGCACCTTAACCGTCGGCGTGGAAGTCGGCTACCCGCCGATGGAGTACACCGATGACGCAGGGCTTGAATATCAGGGCTTCGATATCGACTTTGCAAAAGCGCTCGGCGAGGTGCTGGGCGTAGACATCGAGTTTGTCAACACTGCGTGGGACGGCATTTTTGCGGGCCTTGATAAAGAGCAGTACGACGTCATTATCTCGTCCGTGTCCATTACGCCGGAACGTCAGGCCGCGTATGACCTTACGGAACCGTATGTCTCGAATCAGCTTGTCATTGTCACGTTGAAGTAAAAACACCGATTTTACCCACAAATCTTGAAAAATACCTATGTATATATGTATAAATATACATTAATTTGGCAGTTTCGCTATTGACCCAAACGGATTTTGGGGGTAGAATACAAGTATTCTAATCGATTGGTACAGTGAAACGACTGTATCTCTTTATCGGGGAAAATTGAGAAAGAAGGACAAAACACATGAAAATGAAGAAAATCCTTGCTGCCGTGCTCGCCGGCGTAATGGCACTCTCCGCCACCGCATGCAGCAGCTCCAGTACAAAGAAGATCGAAAGCCCGGACGATTTCGCCGGCGCCAAAGTCAGCGTGCAGACCGGCACCACCGCCCACGACGCTCTGCAGAAAATGCAGGAAGAGGGCGTTGACGTCGAGATTCTCCCGTATGAAAAGATTACGCAGTGCTTTGATGACGTTTCGCTCGGCCGTGCAGATGCCGTGTACGTAGACAGCGTTGTCGCGGCGTATTACCTCGCAGACGACGACTCTAAATTCCAGAGCGTTTGGAAAAGCGACGAAGGCGAACCGATGGGCGTCTGCATCAAGAAAGGCAACACAGACCTTTTGGAGCAGACCGAAAACGCCATCAACACGCTTTATTATAACGGCAAAATCTCCGAGCTCGCCATGAAGCATTTCGGCACCGATGTCACCGAGGGCGTGCGCAACGTCACCGAGGAACCGACCGTTGACCCGAGTAAGGTCAAGACCGTTAAGGACGGCGTTTTGACTATTGGCTTTGAGGCCGGTTATCCGCCGCTTGAGTACACCGACGACAGCGGCCTTGTGTACCAGGGCTTTGACGTTGATATGGCAGAAGAGATCGGCAAGCTGTTCGGCCTTGAGGTCGAGTTTGTCAACACCTCCTTCGACGGCGTTTTTGCAGGCCTCGATAAGGGCCAGTACGATATGATCATCGCCGGCGTCTCCATCACCCCGGAGCGTCAGGAAGCGTATGAAATGACCGAGCCGTACCTCTCCAACCAGCTCGTCATCGTCACAAAGAAGGACGCATAAGCGCAATAACGTAAAATGAAATTTCGGCAGGAGGCCCCGTTTTGAGGTCTCTTGCCCCATTTATATCGGAAAGGATATCAACCATGAACGCCATTCAACAAATCATCGGCTGGATGCCGGCGCTGCTCCAGGCCACCGGCGTAACGCTTGCGCTTTCCGTCACCTCCGTGCTGACGGCACTCGTGCTCGCCGTGTTTCTTGCCCTCGGCAAGATCTCCAAAAACACCGTACTCCGCTCCGTGTGCGGCGCGTACATCTTTTTCTTCCGCGGCACGCCGCTTCTGATGCAGCTGTTTTTCCTCTATTACACGCTGCCGCAGCTCGTTCCGGCGTTCAATATTCAGAGCCGCTTTTTGGCCGCTTGGATCGCGTTCTCGCTGAACGTCGCGGCCTACCTCGCGGAGATCATCCGCGCAGCCATTCAGTCCATCGATAAAGGCCAGCTCGAAGCCTCCACGGCGCTCGGTCTCACCCACTCGCAGGCGATGCGCCTTGTCATCATCCCGCAGGCCTACCGCCGCATGATTCCGCCGATCTGCAACGAGTTCGTCATGGTGCTGAAGGATACCTCTCTTGTGTCCATCATCGCGCTGACCGATTTGACCTACCAGACGAAGATTATCGCTTCCAACAAGGCGAGCGCTCTCGTTTATATCCCGGCTATGATCATCTACCTCATCATCACCGGCGTATTCACCGTTATTTTCAATCGCCTTGAAAAGCGCCTGTCCATCTACGAATAAGGAGGAATACGGCTATGTCTATCATTAAAACGGAAAATATCTGTAAGTCCTTCGGCTCCGTAGATGTGCTGAAAAACGTCAGCCTCACCGTAGAGCCGGGCGAAGTGGTCGTTATCATCGGACCGTCCGGCGCCGGCAAGTCGACGTATCTGCGCTCTTTAAACCACCTTGAAAAGCCTACGAGCGGCAAGATCTGGATCGACGACAAGCTCATCGAAGACCGTGTGAACGGCCACAATCAGGTAAAGCTGCCGCATAAAGAGCGCGCCGCTATTCTGCTTGAGATGGGTATGGTGTTTCAGCGCTTCAACCTCTTCCCGCACAAAACGGCATTGCAAAACGTCATGCTCGCCCCGATGAACGTGAAGGGCGTGCCGGAAAAGGAAGCCAAAGAAAAGGCCGTGAAGCTTTTAAATCAGGTCGGCCTCGGCGATAAGCTCGATTCCTACCCTGCAAAGCTTTCCGGCGGCCAGCAGCAGCGTGTGGCCATCGCCCGCGCGCTCGCCATGGAGCCGAAAATGATGCTGTTCGATGAGCCCACCAGCGCCCTTGACCCGGAGCTCGTCGGCGACGTTCTGAACGTCATGAAGGAGCTTGCGGAAGAAGGCATGACGATGCTTGTTGTCACGCACGAAATGGGCTTTGCCCGCGAAGTGGCAGACCGCGTGGTGTTCATGTATGATGGCGCGATTTTGGAGGAAGGCTCCCCGAAGGAGATCTTCACAAATCCGAAGCACGACCGCACGCGCCAGTTCCTGCAAAGCGTTCTGTAAGGCGATAGTATGTTTGAAAATACCTCAAAATGCGAAGACTGCCTGTATTACGAGTACGACGATGAGTACGGCTTCTATGTCTGCGATATGGACTTAGACGAGGACGAGACCGCCCAGTTCATCGGCGGCCGCTTTCAAAACTGCCCGTACTACCGCCCCGGCGACGAATACACCATCGTCCGCAAGCAAATATAATAACATTGTATGAGAAAAGCTCTCCCGAATTCGTTTCGGGGGAGCTTTTCTACATATAACTATAGACCGGTTGTTTACTTTTCAAATCACTTGTGATAACATGAGAAAAAACAAAGGAGAATGAAAATGGAACTATATATTTTGATTGGACTCATTACAATTGTTCTTATTTTGCAGATTGTCTTTCTTCTCAAGAAGCCAAAAAGTGAAAATACGGCAACAAATACGAATTACGAAAGCAATTTTCAGCATATTGAAACCTATATTGCCGATGAGTTTTCACGTAGTCGAAAAGAAACATCCGAAAGCTTAAATAGCCGTTTGAGCGAAATGAACGCCCTGATACGCGAAATTCAGCAGATCAACACGCAGCAAAGCGAAAAGCTCAGCACAACCTTGACGAAGAATATCGATTCACTACTCGAGAGCAATGAAAAGAAGCTCGACCAAATGCGTCAAGCCAATATGGAGCAGAATGAAAAAATAAGCAGCGCCTTAACACAAAACCTAAAAGCTTTGCAGGAAAGCACTGAGAAAAAACTTGAGCAAATGCGCGAAATCAGCGCACGGCAAAATGAACATATCAATGAAACGCTTACAAAAAGTTTAACTGCTCTACAAGAAAACAACGAAAAGAAGCTTGAACAGATGCGCATGACCGTCGATGAAAAGTTGACAGATACGCTTTCCAAACGTCTGGACAGCAGCTTTAAAGTCGTCGGTGAGCAGCTTAAAAGTGTTTACGAGTCACTCGGCGAAATGCGTAAGATCACCGGTGATGTGACAGCGCTCCAGCGCGTGCTGACAAATGTGAAGGCGCGCGGAACATGGGCAGAGGTGCAACTCGGCAATATACTGGAGCAAACACTCACCAAAGATCAATACGACTGCAATGTATCTACGAAAAATGATACAAAGCGCGTCGAGTTCGCCGTTAAGATCCCCTCCCGTGAAAAAGACGGCGAGACCGTATGGCTCCCCATCGACTCCAAGTTCCCGCAGGAAGACTACATACGCATTTGCGAGGCTGCCGAAAAAGCCGATAAAGAGGCTCTGGAAGCCGCGCAAAAGGCTCTGGAGCAGAACATTAAAAATCAGGCAAAAACGATTGCCGAGCTGTACATCAATGTCCCAAAAACGACGGATTTTGCCATTATGTTCCTTGCTACCGAGGGGCTTTACTCCGAAGTGCTGCGCCGCCCCGGCTTGTGCGAGGAAATCCAAAACAAGTATCGCATCATGATCTGCGGTCCGACCACAATCACCGCGTTTCTCAACACGTTGAATGTCGGTTTCCGCACTATCGCACTAAACAAAAAGACAACAGAAATTCAAAAGACGCTCAGTGCCGTAAGCTCACAATATGATTTGTTTGAATCTCTCCTTGCTAAAGCAAAGAAGAAAATCGATGAAGCCGGTTCAAGTATCGAGGCTGCGCAAAAGAGAAATACGACAATTCAAAGGAAACTGCATAACGTAGACAAAATGGACGCAGATGAAGCCGAAGCGCTGTTAAATTCCGGCGAGTGATTTCAAATCAAATAGAAAGATACCGCATTCAGCCTACAAACCGAATGCGGTATCTTTTTTATCAAATGCTGTAATCGTTGACGAAAGTCGCCTGCTGCTGATCCAATATATCCTGCAGGGTGATGCTGTCGAGATATTCGTTGATGGCGCGGCTGAGCCCCTGCCACACGGGCAGCGTGATGCAGTCTGCACTGCGGTCGCACAGAATGGGGTCGTGATCGAGACACGCGACGGGCGCGAGGCTGCCCTCCGTGATGCGCAGAATCATGCCCACGGTGTATTTATCCGGCGATTGCGCCAGACGATATCCACCCTGAAAGCCGCGGCTTGCAAGAAGAATATCGGATTTATTGAGCATCGGCACGATCTGCTCCAGATATTTTACGCTGATGCCCTGATTATCGCTGATTGCTTTAAGGGGCAGATACTCCCCGGGGGTGGCGCTGGCCAGTTCCACCATCAAAAGCAGTGCATAGCGGTCCTTGGTTGAAAACTTCACGGTGTTAATGCCTCCTGATGTCTGATGCCTTTATCATAGCAGATTTTTGCCCGTGCGGCAAGCCTTTGGCGCTGCCAGGCGGGGCGAGCCGCGGCGATTTTCTGACATATTGCAGATTTTACACTCTACAAACCTGCTAAACTTGTAGGAAAATGCTGAAATGTACAAATACGCTTGACAACCGCGCCAAATGGGGCTATACTTGCGCCATAGCAAAAAACAAATGTGCCGCACCACAAAGGTGCTGGTTCAGCAGGGAAAGGAAGTGCTGTCAGAATGAAAACCGCAGAACGCCGTGATGGTATGATGATGTGCATGTGCAGTTTGCTCCGGCAGCCTGTA
>OGRY01001187.1_pt1 | contig 19668 bp, 16 predicted proteins | sample 1553551 | NCBI WGS metagenome assembly OGRY01 (sample SAMEA2580101, study PRJEB22360) | human gut metagenome | biome: human gut; feature: human-associated habitat; material: faeces | place: Denmark | collected 2008/2010
CAAAAAGTCAACACATTTATTTCGTTTTTATCATTTATAGTTTCGTTTGTATTTCGTTTTTGTATTTTAGGAGAATTTTGTTACAGATACTAAAAAAGTCTGAAAGAAATGGGCTGTTTTGCCTCATATCCTTTCAGACTCTGGTCTTTTCTTTCGTCTTAAGTTATATTTAGTTCTGTTCTGCGATATGTCTTGCTACGTAGATACCACTTGCAGATGCGTGGGACAGGGAATGGGTAACACCGCTTCCGTCGCCGATCACATACAGACCTTTATGACAGCTTTCAAGATTGTCATCAATTTCAACTTCCATGTTATAGAATTTGACTTCAACGCCATACAGAAGAGTATCATCATTTGCAGTTCCCGGTGCAACTTTGTCCAGTGCATAGATCATCTCGATAATGCCATCCAGAATACGCTTCGGAAGTACCAGACTCAAATCTCCAGGTGTCGCGGTAAGAGTTGGTCTTACGAGTCCCTCTTCCACACGTTTCACTGTACTTCTTCGTCCACGTACAAGATCTCCAAAACGCTGTACGATAACACCGCCGCCAAGCATATTAGAAAGTCTTGCAATACTTTCACCATATCCGTTACTGTCCTTAAATGGCTCTGAGAAATGCTTGGAAACCAGAAGTGCAAAGTTTGTATTCTCTGTCTTCTTCTCATCACCTTCATAGCTATGTCCGTTTACTGTAACGATTCCGTTTGTATTCTCATTTACAACGATTCCATTCGGATTCATACAGAATGTTCTGACTTTATCTTCAAACTTCTCTGTTCTGTAGACAATCTTGCTTTCATACAGTTCATCTGTAAGATGTGAGAAAATAACTGCTGGAAGTTCCACACGGACTCCGATATCTACACGGTTGGATTTTGTTGTGATATCGAGATTTTCACATACTTTTTCCATCCATTTACTTCCGCTTCGTCCTGCGGAGATGATACAGTAAGTTCCCTCGTAACGCTCATCACCTACAACAACTGCATAGCCGTCTTCTGTTTTCTCCACTTTGTCAACGGACGCGTCAAAATAGAAATCTACATGGGCTTTCATCTTGTCATAGAGATTCTGAAGTACTACATAGTTGATATCCGTTCCCAGGTGGCGGACAGATGCATCCAGAAGATGCAGGCCGTTCTGAAGACAAAGCTTACGGATCTCACTGTTTGTGGTGGAATAAAGCTTGGTTCCCTCTCCACCATGCATCAGATTCAGTTTATCTACATATTCCATCAGTTCTGTGGCTGTATCCTTGCCAATATGCTGATACAGCGTTCCGCCAAACTGATTGGTGATATTATATTTTCCATCGGAGAAAGCGCCTGCACCGCCAAATCCTTTCATGATCGCACATGTTTTACAGTGGATACAAGATTTTACTTTCTTTCCGTCAATAGGACATTTTCTTTTTTCCAGAGGATGGCCGGCTTCAAAAACCGCGATCTTTTTCTCCGGATCATTATTCATCAGCTCATAGGCTGCAAAGATTCCTCCAGGACCTGCTCCTACGATCAGTACGTCATATTTCATAAATAAAAACTCCTTATCTTGTGTTGCCTGTTTTCAATGTTTCGTTTTCGCACAAACCCTGACTATTCTACAACAAGTGTGTACAAAAGTCACCTGTTTTTTCCGGTTTTTGAAAAAATTTTTCAGTCCCTCCGAAACCTATATATCTTAAGCTTTTTTCCATCGGTTTCCACAGTAATGGCACCGTTTTTCATGGTATATTCCACCTGGCTTCCGGCCGCTTCCAGACGCTCTACGGTTTCCGGCGACGGATGCCCGTAAGTGTTGGTGGAAGAACAGGAAATGATCGCCAGTTCCGGCTTTATTTTTTCAAGAAACGCTTCCGTGGTAGAATAACGGGAACCATGATGTCCCACTTTCAGACAGTCCACATCCTTTAATATCCCGGACGCCAGAAGCTTTTTCTCCGTGTCTGCTCCGATATCCCCGGTAAAAAGCATCTGAAATTCTCCAAACGAGAGTTCCATCACCATTGCCTCCTCATTCACATCTTTTCCTGTGGCGTTTTTCTCCGGCCACAAGATGGAAAAAGATACCAGACCACAATGCAGCTCATCTCCCTTTTTTCCTGTCACAATTTTTATTCCGGCTTTTTGTGCCGCATCCGAGAGTTCCTCCCAGGCCTCCGGCTTTTCCGCCCATGAAGGAAGCACCAGATATCCTGCCCGGATGGTCGTGAGGCCATTTCCCATATATTCCAGAAGTTCCTTCGCCCCGCTGATATGATCCTTGTCTGTATGGGAAATAAAAAGCCCGTCCAAATAAGAAATCCCCTGACTTTTCAGAGCCGGCAGAAGGCAGTATCTTCCAAGGTCCGACTGGCTGCTGCTTCCTCCGTCAATAAGAAAATGGTGATTATCCGGAGTCTCCACAAGGATGCCATCTCCCTGCCCCACATCCAGGCAGGTCACCTTCAGGTCTCCTGCCGGATGAAACCCGAGGATCAGAATTCCTGTTATCATCAATGCGCCGGCTGCTGCCCGGACTGTCCGGAGTTTCCTTTGGATCTTTCCCGGGATTCTTTTATCCCGGCTGGATAACTCTGATTTCATACCCGCTTCCTGTTCCCGCCTCATCGGTTCTTTTATATACTGTCCCATAAACAGAACTGTAATCAAAAAAACATAATATACCAGAATCTGCCAGATTTCCGGTTCCCCTCCGATCCAGGTGCTCCACCTTAATTTTCCTGCAAGGCTACATAGATATTCATAAAAAAGCAGCAGTCCCCTTGCCGGCAAAATTACCAGTTTTGCAGCAGAAATACTGAAAATTCCAAGCAACAGTGCCGCCATTCCTCCCATCAGCACAAAGCCCACACTTGGAAGCACCAGAAGATTCAGAAAAAATCCGGCAAGGGATACTTCTCCAAAAAATTTCAACATCACGGGCAGTGTCACCAGCTGAAGGGCTATGGAACTTACCAGTGCCTTCGTCCATTTTTTCTCCGCACCTGCAAGAGCACAGATTTTTTCCGCTGCAACACCGATCCCAAGAACACAGCCAAAGGACAGAAGAAAACCGCTGTCCAGAAGATACGCCGGGGATTCCAGAAGAATCATCATGGCTGTTACCGAAAGCGCAGTCATCATGTCATAAATCCGGCCGGTGATCCTGGCACCCATGGCAATAAGAAACATTATCACTGCACGCATGGTAGAAACGCTCCCTCCGGTCATGATCCCGTACTGCAGCATCACTCCCAGCGAAAAAATTCCGGCAGGCCAGATACCAAGGCCTGCTTTTTTCAGAAGATTATAAAGTCCCATTCCCAGAATGCTGATATGAAGCCCGCTGATGGCAAGGATATGGACAATCCCGGCCAGCTGATAACGCATCCGCATTTCCGGATCCAGATCCTGTTTGTCCCCAAGCACCATCGCGCAGAAAAGTGGCGCGTCTTCTCCTGCCGATTCCGTAAGAATCTGCCTGCATTTTTCTTTTACCTTAAAAAGCTGCTGTCTGTATCCGGAATAGGATTCTGTTTTTTTCCGGACCACAGCGTTCTTCATGAAATAATAGATATGACGGCAGGCATAGTAATGCTGACTGTCAAAGCCACCGGGATTTGAGGGTTCCTCCACTCTTTTTAAAGTTCCTTTTACCAGAATTTTCATTCCCGGTTTCAGGTCTTCTTCTTTTTTCAAAAATACTCTTACATTTTCAATGGAAAATTTTTTTGACTGATAAATCAGATATGTTTTTTTCAGATAAACAGACTGGGAGAATTCTGTGTTTTCATACTGCTCCACCTCCCCGCAGATCACAGAGCCAGGATGTGCTTCGATCCAGTCCTGTACGGTTACAGGAAGGGGATTCCCCCCAAGAAGAGGAATCCCCGCAAAATTCATAATACCTAAACCAAGCACCATGAGAAAACACAGAAAACATAATGGCCGTTTTGTCATACATGTTCTCCCGTTTATGTAGATATTTTATTATGATTCAGTTTTGTTCTTTTTTGGCTTTTGTGCTGGCCAGTAGACTGTCATTCCATTCATAGAACTTATAAAGCTGCATATTCTGGCCAAAAGTGACTTCTTTGTTTCCCTCAATGGAAATCTCCACTTTATCCACATCCGTTGCCGCAATCAGTGTATTTACAACAGAATAAATCGGGATCTGCTCGGAAACATTTAACGCATAATCCTGAAATACAGAGTTGTAATCCACATAGCAGATTCCGTTGGCTTTTGTCAGAGAAAGCACTTCGGAATTTTCCGGAATGGTCGGATAATGATCTTTTTCCAGAGGTCCCCTTGCCAGCTGTTCCAGTACTACGGTTGCCTTTGGAAGATTCCGCCTGTAACGGACACTTCTCTGTTCTTCTACCAGCTTGTCACCGTTCTTATTTGTAAAATACAGGGTAAAAGTGTCATAGCTGTAGACGTCCCCGTCAGATCCGGAAAACTCCACAAAAGTATCACTGTTCATGGCTCCGACTTCTTCTCCTTTGGAATTCGTGAGAGGCTTTTTTCCCACATAGATTTCCACAGAATCAATTCCCGGAATCTGGATGAAAATCTTCACCACGCCGGTACGGACCAGAAGTTCCCTGGTGCGGGACATCTTACTGTAGGCCTCGTTAAATTCCAGACGCAGAATTCCATCCTTTATAGAATAGGAAGAAATTTTTACGCCTTCCGGAAACAGTGAAATTCCATCTTCCCTTGTCTCGCAGTTGTTCAGGCTCTCCGAAAAATCCCGGAGCATCACCTCTGCAGTTTCTTTTTCCGGTGTATACTTCTCTTCTTTCAGTTTTGTTTCTTCACTGTTGATATAATAAAAGCTGTACTGCTGTTCTGTATTTTTCTCTTTTCTTCCCGCAAAACTGATGTAGGCAATCAGCCCAAGAAAGATACAGGCAGCAGTCACGCAGATAATCTTTATCGTTTTTTTCATGCTGTACCTCCTAGGACGGAATATAGGACAGAGGAATCTTCACGGTAAATGTGGTTCCCTCTCCTTCTTTGCTGGATACTTTTATGATACCGTGATGCATGGCTATGGAACTTCTGGTAATGGCAAGTCCAAGACCGGTTCCTCCGATTTCCCTGGAATGGGATTTGTCTACACGGTAAAAACGCTCAAAAATCCGTTCAATAGATTCTTCAGGAATTCCAAGTCCGGAATCTTCAACGGTTACAAAGAAATCTTTGTGATCCGCATCCAGTGTTACACGAACCCAGCCTTCATCTACGTTATATTTGATTCCGTTCTCCACCAGATTGCTGATGGCAAGCGTAAACTTCACTTCGTCCACATCTGCATTGACCGGGCGGAAGGAATCCAGAATCAGGGAAATGCTTCTCTGATCTGCAATCGGCCGAAGCCGTTTCAGGATATTTTCCAGCAGTTCATTGATATTCATATTGGTAATATTCATATCTGCCGCTTTTTTGTCCATCTTTACAAGGGAAAGAAGATCTGTGATAATCTTGTTCTCTCTGTCAATCTCTTCTGTAATATCAGAAAGGAATTCCTGATACAGTTCCTCCGGAACTCCCTGCTGTCCTACAAGGGAATCTGCCAGAACTTTCATGGAAGTCATCGGTGTTTTCAGCTCATGAGACACGTTGGATACAAACTCCTGTCTGGATTCATCCAGGGTTTTCATTCTGGAAAGCATCTTATTAAATGCATCCGTAATCAGCGCTGTCTCTGTATAATCCGGTACGGAAATTTCTTCGTTCTGATATCCGTCTGTCAGATCTTCGATGGCTTTTGTTACCCTGGCAAAAGGTTTCACCAGAACTGTGGAAAGGATATATCCCAGGAATATGGCCAGAACTACAATAATTCCAATAATCAGGATTCCTTTCTGCTCCAGTTCCCGGATGGTTGACGTCACTTCACTGGAAGAAGCCATAATCATCATGGCACCCTGCACCTGATTTACTTCCGGGCTTTTTACCGGAACAGCCAGGATCAGCTTCTGGCTGTCGGAATCATAACGGTAGGCATCTTCCCCTTTAAAACAGTTTACTACTTTCTGGGATACCAGAGTTTTTCCCTCATCCACGCCATAGGTATCCTTAATAATCCTGAAATCCCTGTCTACAATGAGAATTCTTCCTCCATAGATATTAGACAACAACTCCAGCTTGCTGTTTACTGTCTGCGAGCTGGAGTCATTCAGATAATTCTCTTTGATAAGCAGGTCGCACATGATGTCACAGATATTTTCCATGCTCTGCACACGGTTGGCAATGGCACGGTCTTCATAGTTGGCAATGACCATTTCCGTTACAATGACACTTGGTACGATTCCCAGTATGATCAGGATGATCAGAATACGAAAGCGGAGACTTTTAAAAAACTTGCCGCTTTTTTTGATCTTCACAGCTTATGCCTGGAAATAGTAGCCCACACCCCATTTGGTGTGTACATATTTCGGCTCACTGGGATTGGCCTCAATTTTTTCTCTTAAACGACGGATATGTACGTCTACTGTACGGACATCTCCCGGATACTCATATCCCCATACGATATTCAGAAGATTTTCTCTGCTGTATACCTTGTTCGGATTGAATACCAGAAGTTCCAGCACATCAAATTCCTTGGCTGTAAGGTTAATCTCTTTTCCGGAAATAAATACACGGCGTCCTTCGCAGTCCAGCTTCAGTTCTCCGACTTCTACGGTCTTGGCTTTCTCCTGTTTGTTCTGGTTGCTGCCTGCACGGCGAATGATCGCCTTGATACGGGCCTTGACTTCCAGAATATTAAACGGTTTGGTCACGTAATCGTCTGCTCCGTATTCCAGGCCCAGAATCTTATCCATATCCTCACCTTTTGCTGTAAGCATGATAATCGGGACATTGGAAAATTCACGGATCTGCTGGCATACCTCAAGACCATCCATCTTTGGAAGCATCAGGTCCAGAAGAATTATATCATACTCTCCTGCCTTGGCTTTTTCCAGAGCTTCCTCTCCGTCATAGGCACAGTCCACTTCCATTCCATCCTGCTCCAGACTGAAACGAAGTCCCTTGACAATCAGTTTCTCATCATCTACTACCAATACTTTCCTGCTCATTTAACGCTCCTTACTTTATTGCTATTTTATCCTTTATCTTCTCATAGGTTCCTTCCTTGATACCAGGCACGTTCATAATGTCTTCTATGGAAGTAAAAGGGCCGTTCTCTTCCCTGTAAGCGATGATCGCCAGGGCCTTGGACTCCCCTACACCTGTGAGAGTGGTAAGCTGGGATACATCAGCGGTGTTCAGATTGATCTTCTGGTCTGTGCCAGTATTTTCTCCGGCAGATCCCTCTTCGTTGTTATTCCCGGGGGCAGTTTCTGATGTGGCTTCCTGTCCATCCTCAGTAACTTGAATCATCTGGCTGTCCACTTCCGCCTGGGTAGGCACATAGATCTGCTGTCCGTCAGAAAGTCCCTTCGCACGGTTGAGATAACTTGCCGCAGCTTCCGGAAGATATCCACCGGCTTTCTCAATAGCCTGAAAAACACGGCTGCCGTATGGAAGTTCATAGACTCCGGGGCTGGTTACTGCTCCGCAGATGTCTACGTAGATCGTTTCTGGAATCTCTGAGATCTCCGGCTGCTGTTTCGCAGCTGCCGTTTCCTGTACTGTATCCACTTGCTTCTCCTCAGACTTCTTCTCAGATACTCCACTTTCCGCGTCCGTAGGATCTTCTTGTTCCAAATCCACTCCGGATGTTTCTGTACTTTCTTCCTGCACCAGTTCTTTTTCCAGAAACTCTGCTCCATCATCCTTACAACCTGTCAGTCCTGCAAAGATCAGAAACATAAATATGGAAAAAATAAGCTGAACACTTCTGATATGTGATTTTATTTTCATGGGTCAGGGGTTCACTCCTTTTTGCCGATGTGATGGCAGGTGCCCCGTTACTCATACAAAACCATACCTTATTTTAACGAAGTATTACAAATATTACAATACTTTTATTTCTATTTCCATTTGAAAATGACCACGCCTGCAATGCAGATCAGCATTCCAAACAGCTTTCTCCACTGAAAATCCGCTCTTTCCACTCCAAAAAGTCCCATCAGTTCTATGAGATAAGCCACTGCAAGCTGGGAGATCACAATGAGCATAACTGACCGCGCTGGCCCCAAACTGCCCATACTCTGGATCACGGTAATGGTAATGAACGCACCGATCACGCCTCCAAGCAGCGTATATTTATTCTCCACCTGCCACAGTGCACCGATACTTTCCCTACCTGTAAAAAGCCATGCAGCCACACAGACCAGAAATGCGGAAAACTGCACCCATCCGGTGGAAACCCACAGACTTGTCTGTTTTGTTACATTTGTGTTAAATACTCCCTGAATGCTCATCAGTGCGCCCGAGATCAGCGCCGACAGAAATCCCCACATAAAAATCCCTCCATATAAGATCCGTTCACCAGTTTTACCGTCATAAAAAGGCGCTGCTATTTCTGCAACGCCTTTCCGGTTTCTTATAGTTTATGTGGTTTTTCTGAAATTATACAAATTTTTGAGATAGATTCTTCCGGAGAATGCAATATGCGGCATCTCATAAAAAGTGGCACTTTCCGGGCAGATCGGGCGGTAGAGAGGATCTGCCACAATGATCCTGGCAGTTTTCAGTTTTTCTTCCATGGCTTCTTCCCCGCGGATGACTTCATCTTCCTGGCGGAGGAGTCCTTCTGTGATCTCCAGCGGGCAGAGAAGCTGAACTTTTTTTCCACACTTCTGCTCTATGGCTGCTGCCAGGGAGCCCATGGTAACCGGTTCCCCGATGAGGGTGATGTCCGGAACAGGGAAAAGCGAATCCGCTCTGTTGATCGTTTTGTCGATCGTTTCCAAATCGTCTCCTGAACAGATAAGTTCTGACGACTGGCTGTCTTTTTTCTGCAAATAGAGCACCTGGTCCGGAGTTACTTTCCACAGCTCTTCCTGTCTGCCAGAAATCTGCGTTCCATTTTTCTCCGCAGGATTTTCTTTTTTATACTCAAACGCTTCATAAAAGCTCCCCGCTGCCTTCTCAAGTGCGTCCGAAATCTCTCCCTCATAGCCTTCCACCGGCGTTCCCACCAGAAATGGTGTCCCGAATTTCTCTCCCAGAACATTGGCAGCCGGGATTCCCACGGAAGATACCACAAGGTTTACCTCCGCCTCACCGGCATGGGACAGATCTTCCAGCGTATCGCCCATAGCCCAGGTGGAAAGGATCTCCCACCCATATTTTTCCAGACGTCTTTTCATGGCATCTACCATCGGCTGGGGGCCAAAATCCAGGGGTGTTACTCCAAGAAGATTTAATTTCCGTTTTCTCTTCTCTGCAGCGCCGGTAAAATGTCTGGCAATCTCAGAGAGTGCCAGCCCTGCTCCATACACATAATCATGCATACCACTGGTTGGAACCGAAAACGCCGGAATCCCTGTCTCGGCCGTAAGTGCACGGGCAAGTCCAGGAAAATCTGTTCCGTTCATAAAGGGAATCGGGGAACTTGCAAGAGCAATAAATTTCGGTTTCAGTTCCTCCGCCACATCTTCGATATCCCGGAGAAATTTCTCATCATTTCCCATGATCGCATCGATATCCGTAAGGCCTGAGATAAAGATCAGGCTGTCCTGGTCGTACCAGCGGATCTCGTCGTGGGTATTATATGTAGAATTACAGCCTGATGGATCATGCATCACCGTCATTCCCCCAAGCTCATACAAAGCGGAGCAGACACCGGATACGTCTGCCGTGTAGATCGGTATAATTCGATATGCCTGTCTCATATGCAGCTTTCGCACCCCCATCCTTTTCGAACGATCAGATCTTCCGGATCTTTTTCTTCATTAAATGCTTCCACTATCAGCTGTGCGGTACGTCTGATCCCGTCAAATCCCCAGAGACCGCCGCCCTGTACCATATTGACAAAATTTCGGCTTCCGGTAAACCAGGCTGCTTTCTGGCCGATGGCAAGGATTTTTTCGGACTGCTGCCGTGTCCGCACCCTCATCTCCGGACGGACAGTGGAAATCAACTTCAGCTCCGGATAATTCTCCTTCAGCCAGAAAAATACCTCTTTTTCTTCCGGGCTGATACTGTCCAGAAAAACGGACTGTACCTGAAATCCATGGGTAAGGAGAAGTTTTGTAAGTCCCAGGGGTCTTGGATGAAAAAGATAATCCACTGCTATGGGAGTGTCACCGATGATCTGGTGTGCATGAGAAAGAGCCTCCTCACATTCCCGGATCTCTTTTTCGATATCCAGGCCGTTGATTTTTCCTGTTTTCCTGTTGTTTTGCTGTCCCAGCATTCCCAGCAGCTTCTCTTCCTGTTCCTGTATCTCCCCATAATCAAAACTTCCCGGCAGATACAAAAAAGGCCTTCCCAGTCTTTCGGCCTGTTTTTCTGCCCCGAATTTTCCGGCAGGGTAACAGTTCAGAATCAGACTTCCCTCTCCCAGGTTCTGATAATCCTCCCAGGTTTCACAGGTCGGTATCTCTCGGAGCAGGATTTCGTTTTTCTTCAGGATCCGGCAGATATCCGAACCTTCATCCAGCGCAAAATCACTGCCCAGAACCGTCACGCATTTTGGATCTGCCTTTCTCTCCTGCACGGCATCATACATGGCCAGGCGAAGCTTCTGATCCGGTGTGGGGCCTGTTTTCTGCATGATGGGATCCATGAAGCACCGCATAAAAAAGATCTCCGGAAATCTTTTTTCCAGCTCTCCATAGATCCGGTCCAGATCACTGCCCAGAAAATGATGGAGACATACGGTAAAAAGCAGCACTGCCTTTGGCTTCTTATCCAGACGCTTCAGGACATCTGTCACCCCTTCAATGGTCACATCCTCCAGATTTCCACCCAGAAGATCTTTTTCCTCCACGATCACAAAGGAAAAACGGTCTGCTGCATTCATTTCCGCCGCAGTCAGCACAACGCCTCGCATACAGTTGTCTGCACAGACGTAGATCTGCTGCGCTTCCGGAACCAGCATTCCCGTATGTACGATATTCCAGTTTCCGTGGGCCGGGGAATTAAATTCCAGCCCCGGCTGAAAGGGCACCGGAAAAGAAGCTTCTTTTATAAATACTTCTGTTTTTCCCGGAAACTCCCGATCGCCAACTCTTTTTAACATGTGCCATCCTCCCTGCATGCATTCAGGATCTGTTCTGCCAGCGTCCGGTATTCTCCTGCCATCTCGCTTTCCGGATAAGCTTCCAGAAGCGTTTTTCCCTGCTCCTCTGCCGCAAGAACCAGGTCACTTCTGGAAAGAGTTCCTACTACCTGGGTGTGAAAATCCTCTGCCAGCTCCCGGACTTTTTCTTCTTCTCTTGGCACATTCCGCCGGTTCAGGATCAGCCCTCCCAGAGATGCATAGCCTCTGTTTCTGAAATTTTCCACCGCCATGGCAATATTCGCCCCTGCATGGATGGCCATGTTTTCTCCGGAGGTGATGATAAATACTTTATCTGCATACCCTTTTCGCATGGGCATGGAAAAACCGCCGCAGACAACATCTCCCAGTACATCGTAGAGAACAATGTCCGGTTTATAGGTCTCATAGGCTCCGGTTTCTTTCAGTTTTTCCAGCGCAGTGATAATACCTCTTCCCGCACATCCAAGTCCAGGTGTAGGGCCGCCGGCTTCTACACAGACTACACCCCCGTATCCGATCTGCACCATATCTGCAAGTTTCAGGTCCTGGCGCTTTTCGTTGTAAAGATCCAGCACTGTGGGGACTTTTTTCCCATGCCGGAGAAGAATGGTGGAATCTGCCTTGGGATCACAGCCGATCTGCATCACTTTCATTCCTTTTTCCGCAAGGGCGGCTGCCACATTGGAAACTGTGGTGGATTTTCCGATGCCGCCCTTTCCGTATACCGCAACTCTTATCATTTCCTGTCCTCCGCTTTTGTGATCACATTGGAATATGCCGTTTTTGCGGAAACTCCCCTGAGACGGCCAATCTTTCCGGATAAAGAGCTGATCACATCCTGTGGCGCATCAATGGCAATGCTGATGATGTTGATACCTTTTTCCCGGTAGGGGATTCCCATTCTCCCGATAATATATTTTCCCGCTTCGTGAAGAAAACGGTTGATGTCATCGATCACCTCATTGTTTTCCACAATGATCGAGATCAGTGCCACTCTTGTATCCATAAGATCCGCCTCTCCTTTCCAGTGTCTGTTTTACTGTCCGTTTTATTGGACTCTGTTTTGTTACTGATAATTTTCCAGGCTGAAATCGTTTTTTCTTTCCGCTCACCTTCTGTTTCCTATGCTGTCTGTATCTGTCAGCAAATCCTCGGCAGAAGTTCCCCGCCTGGCTGCGGAAGTAATGCCTGAGTTCCGATTTCCGTAGTCATGACAACTTTTCCAGGCTGGTCCTCGGTAACCTCACCAATAATGGCAGCGTCTTTGGAATACGGACATTTACGCAGTGCTTCCACGATCTTTTCCGCCTCTTCTTTTGGCGCCATGATCACCATACGTCCCTCACATGCCAGATAAAGTGGCTCCAGGCCCAGCATACCGCAGACACCTTTTACTTCCGGAGCTACCGGAACAGACGACGCATCCAGACGGATTCCCACGTTACTCTGGCCTGCAATCTCATAGAGAACGGTTCCCACGCCGCCTCTTGTGGCATCGCGGATCACATGAAGGTTATGGGTGGCATCCATCACTTCTTTTACAGTTCCCCAAAGCGGTGCACAGTCACTTGTCACATCCGCGTCGATGCCAAAATCCTCTCTTGCCAGAAGAATGGTGCATCCATGTCTTCCCACATCACCGGTCACAATGATGGCATCTCCCGGTTTTGCCAGCTCACCGCCTACCTTCACGCCATCCTGGATCTCACCCATTCCGGTTGTTGTGATAAACACACCGTCAACCTGTCCTTTTCCTGCCACCTTGGTATCTCCGGAAACAATACGCACGCCGGCTTCTTTCGCTGTTTTTTCCATGGCTGCGGCAATTTCTTCCAGCTTCTCCATGGGAAAACCTTCCTCGATCACAAAAGCACAGGTGAGATACATCGGTTTCGCTCCCATGCAGGCAAGGTCATTAACTGTTCCACAGATGGAAAGCTTGCCGATATTTCCTCCCGGGAAAAATGCCGGAGAAACAATAAATCCATCGGTGGATACGGCCATTTTTCCTGCAGGCGGGACCAGCACTGCCGCATCATCGGCTGTAAGATCCGGGTTTGCAAAATGTGCTTTAAATACTTCATCGATCAGTTCTGAGGTCTGACGGCCTCCGGCACCGTGTGCCATGGTTACTGTTTTATTATCCATAATTTTCATCTTCTTTCTACGATCGTTCAAACGGATATCAGATCTGTATCATATAGTCCGATCTTCCAGATGTGATCCTTCGTTTGTATGACATGTATTCCTGTATTATAGTCCATTAAACCGGACAGTTGATCAATCAGTTCCCATACATAAAATATGCGGAACAGGCTCCTTCATTGGATACCATACAGGCTCCTACCGGATGCTGCGGGGTACAGACTTTTCCAAATACCCTGCAGTCCGACGGTTTGCATTTTCCCTGAAGCACATCGCCACAGCGACAGGCCGGATTTGGTTTGCCTTTGATCGGCGGCACCGCATATTTTTTTCTGGCATCAAAAGCTTCCCATTCTTTCCGGAGCACCAGTCCGGATCCCGGGATCACACCCAGTCCACGCCATTCGGAATCGCAGGGTTCCATCAGTTCCTCGATCAGTGTCTGTGCCTCCGGGCTTCCTTCGCTTTTTACCACGCGCGGATAACAGTTTACAAAGAAAGGTTTTCCCTCCTGGAAACGGACCAGTGCAACTGCCAGCGCCGTAAGCAGCTCCTTCGCTGTAAATCCTGCCACTACACCACTGACGCCTTGCTCTGCCAGACGTTCGCAGAGTGCAGTCCCTGTAATGGCGTTGACATGTCCCGGGTAAAGGAACACATCCGCACTGCCTTTTAATGCCTGATAAGCCTGTGGCATGGTCTTGTTTGCCACAAGGAGAGAGTAGTTGGAAAGGCCATCTTCTCTGGCTTTTTTCACGGAAAGACAGCCTGCAGGTGTCGTCGTCTCAAAACCAACAGAAAGAAATACCACCTGCTCCTTTGGATGTTCTTTCGCATATTTTTCCGCATCTGCCGGTGAATAGACGATACGTATCCTGGCTCCTTCTGCCCTGGCATCTGCAAGGCTTTTCTTTGTCCCCGGTACACGGACAAGGTCACCGAAGGTACAGATGGTCGCCTGTTTTTCCAGAGCCAGATAAACCGCCTCATCAATAAACCCTACCGGTGTTACACAGACCGGACAGCCCGGGCCTGAGATCAGCTCCACCTGCGGTGGCAGAAGCTTCCGGATCCCCAGGCGGAAGATCTCGTGGGTATGGGTTCCGCAGACTTCCATGATCCGCACCGGCGGCCCCTGATATCCTTCTATGATCTCTCTTGCTGTTTTTTTCTTCTCTTCCATCACAGCAGTTCCTCCATCAGCTGGTCTGTCTCTTCCTCGTCATCATCGGTGATCTTTGCAATGGCAACACCAGCATGCACCATCACATAATCTCCCGGCTCCAGATCTCCCAGAAGCTGTGCGGAAACTTCTCTCTTTGCGCCGCCAGCATCTACCACTGCGGTTCCGTCACTGATCTTTACTACTTTTGCTGATAATCCTACACACATATCTATGCCTCCATCCCGCATTTCTGCTGTATACTCCATACATCGTAAAATATTTCATCAGGCGGATATCTGCGATCCGCATCTGCATGATCTATCACCTTTATACTTGTCTGTGCCGCTGCACATAAGCCATTCCATATGCTGCCTGACCCAGCGCGATCCCTCCGTCATTTGGCGGGATCAGACTATGTTTCAGAACTTCAAAGCCTTTTTCTGCAAGCCCGTCATCTACCAGTTCCAGAAGAAGCCGGTTCTGGAATACACCGCCGCTTAATGCCACTTTCCGGATACCAGTTTCCTGCTCTGCTTCCTCACAGGCTGCAAGGATCTCATCCGCCAGCGCCCGGTGGAATTCGTAAGCCAGTTTCCCGGAATCTTCTCCTTCCAGCTTTTCCCGGACCAGATGTGCAACGATGTCACCTGTATTTAAAATAATCTTCCTGTTCCCGGTTTCCGGCTTTTCATCTGCACCGGTTGTTTCTACATTTCTTTTTATATCTGTTCTTTCTCCAGAAACAGTATCCACATTTTTCTTCTGTATCTCCTGCGCTCTCCACGCTTCCGCAGCAAACTCCAGCGCCGTGGAAGCTTCCCCTTCAAAAGTAGACGCCCTTCGGATTCCCAGGATCGCACTGACTCCGTCAAAAAGCCGTCCAGCACTGGTGGAAGTCACTGCATTGAGCTTTCTCTGAGCCATGGTCACCAGCACCTTTGCTTCCTGCTCTGTGCAAAGTCCCAGTTTTTGGACAGTATCAAGAGTTTTCTCCAAATCTCCTGTATTCTGCCAGATCAGGGAAACGGCGATCCGCCAGCCTTCTTTTGCGGAAACATCTCCTCCCACCTGTACAAAAGGTTGGATACTTCCAAGCCTTGTAAATCCCTGATAATCTGCGATCAGGATCTCACCGCCCCAGATCGTCCCGTCTGTTCCATATCCGGTTCCGTCAAAGGAAACACCGATCACTTTTTCCTCGCAGTCATTTTCTGCCATGCAGGATAAAATATGTGCGTAATGATGCTGCACTTTCAGAACGGGAAGCCCCAGTTCCTGGGCCACCACTGTGGAATTATATTTTGGATGAAGGTCACAGACCACCACTTCCGGCTGTACTTCCAGAAGTGTTTCCAGCCGGCCTATGGTTTCCTTCAGGGCTTTTACCGTTCGAAGATCCTCCAGATCACCCACATAAGGGGACGGATAAAAACGGTTATCCACACCAATGCAGAATGTATTCTTAAGCTCTCCACCTGCCGCGATCACCTGTCCCTTCCAGGGTGTGGAAACCATAAACGGAAGAGGTGCATATCCACGGGAGCGCCGGATCATATATGGCTCTCCCTTATAAAAATCCATCACCGAATCATCGGCCCGGATGCGGATCTTCCTGTCATGGGAAAGAATGCAGTCACATAAATAAGAAAGTTCTTCCACAGCTTCATGATCGTCTCTGCAGATCGGTGCGCCGGATGTGTTTCCACTGGTCATCACCAGAAGCTTCGGCATCTCAATTCCATCGTCATAATGAAAAAGAAGAAGCTGCACCGGTGCGTAGGGAAGCATCACACCGACTTTTGGATTCCCGGGAGCGATACTCTCACAGAGTTCCGCTGGTTTTCCGCATTCTGCCTCTGATCTGCCCTGGTCTTTCCCGATGTTCTTTCCATATTTTATGAGTTTCGCATCTGTTTTCTGTCCACAGGACATCTCAGTAAGCTTATCCAGCAGCAGGATCGGTTTCTGATGCCCGGTAAGGATCTTCTCCTGCTCCTCACTGACCTGACAGACTTCTTTCACGGTTTCCAGATCCTGTGCCATCACCGCAAAAGGCTTCACCGGACGCCGTTTCAGTTTCCGGAGCCGCTGTACGGCCTCCTCACTGGTGGCATTACAACAGAGATGAAAACCACCGATTCCCTTGATGGCCACTATCCCGCCGGAAGCAATGGTCTTCCTCGTATAAGTGATCGCCTCCCGGCCACGTTCCTCTCTTCCAATGAGATAGACCTCCGGCCCGCAGTCATTGCAGCACACCGGCTGGGCGTCATAACGTCTGGTGTCCGGATTATGGTACTCATCCGCACAGGACGGACACATGGGAAATTCTTTCATGCTGGTACGCTCCCGGTCATAGGGAAGGGAATCGAGGATCGTCAGCCTCGGGCCACAACAGGTACAGTTGATAAACGGATGCAGATACCGCCTGTTTTTCGGATCAAACATCTCTTCCTTACATTCGTCGCAGATGGCAATATCCGGAGAAACAAAGATCTCACCCTTTGTCTTCTCGCTTTCAATGATATCAAACTGCGTAAATTCCTCCGGCTCCTCCACCGGTTCCACCAGAAGCTTCAGGATGGCCGCACGCTTCGGCGGCCTGTTCTCGATATCTCCGATAAAACCGTCCACATCCTGCTGCCTGCCCTGGGCAAAAATCTCCACATAGGGTCCTTTATTGGACACACTGCCACGGATTCCCCTTGCCATGGCATGACGGCTGACCGTAGGGCGGAAGCCCACACCCTGGACGATTCCGTAAACACGGATCATTTTTGTAATTTCGCACTCCATATGTTCTCCATTCCCTGTAACCAGCTCCCCTGATCCGGTTACAGTATGTATGTAACTTTATGCCCTGCTCTTAAGTCTACCTGCACTTTCCGGATACCGCAAAATGCACCGCATCCACAAACACACCGGAAAACGTCTTTGCCATCCGCTTCATACAGGGATCTGCAAAGATCACATCATATCTGCCTTTTTCCACCAGCTCCATGTAATCTTCCTCATCTTTTAATGACACATCCCCCTCTTCCAGGAGATCTTTTTCCATGGAAAACCAGCTTGCCACTGTGATCTCTCCATCTGCGCCACGTTTCTGAAGTTCCTCTCTTATGGAACCGGCCATTACCTGCTGCTGCACGATGAGAATTTTTTTCCCCGCATACTCCATATCCGGCACCAGTTCCTCCACCAGCGGATATCCCACCTCATAAGGCGTTCCGAAAGTTTTCTCAAGATATCTGGCACATTCCAGTGCCGCTGGAGAAACCACGATATTTTTTTCCACAGAGGAGGCTTTTTTTACTTCATCAAGCCCATCTCCCATTCCGTAGCAGACTGCCTGGTGCCCCTGAGACTTAAATTTTTCCCGGAGCTTATCTGCCGCCTTCAGGTCACTGACATCCTGTGGCGTCATTCCAAGGATGCCCACCCTGCCCGTCTCCACCGGCAGTTTTTCCCGGGCAAAAACTTTAAAAAGTTCCAGATAAGCCTTCCGTTCTCCCCCGTCATAAAGCTCCATTCCATCGGTATTTACCGCAAGTACCGGAAGGTCTGTTTTTTTCTCGCACATCCGCTTCAGTGCCTGATAATCCGTCCCGATCCCGGCGGGCACCGGCGGGCCGATCACTGCCGCAAAGCCTGCCTCCACCTTTTCTGCCGCATCCACAAGTTTGGCAACCAGGCGGTCATCCCGTCCCAGGATGGCATCCATGTCCCGAAGTCCCGCACTGAACACGGCACTTTTGCGCTCAAACCATCTTGGCTCATCAAAGCCGCAGACATTTCCCGTACAGCCTCCGGCATCACAGATCACGATGATCCCGCCCAGCTCATACAGAACCGACACTGCTCCTGACTGATCCGGGGCAAAGGGTGTCAGATATTTCCGAAGTCCTCTCATGCTCTCTCCCCCTTCCTCTTATCCTGCTCCGCCGCAGTCTCAAGGAGTGCCTCAAATAATCTACGTACCCCTGCATACCCATAAGGCTGACGGTCCTGATTCCAGACTACATTAGGCTGATCCGGATGATAATATCCCGCATCCTTACCAATCGTAAGATTTACGCCACTCTCTGCTGGATCATAATACAGCATGGTAGGTTCCATATTGGAAAAAATCTTCGTGCCCGGGCTCAACTTAGCCAAATGTCGTATGTATACAAAATTCTCAGCTGTAATAGTTCCATAGATCTCCGGCACCTGAAATCCATAGCGCACCAGCGCAAGTGCCAGCTCAAAAGGATCTCCGTTCATGCACTCCCCTACTGCAAAGGAGGCATCCGGACAGACTTTTCGGAACTGTTCCACCGCCCTGGAAGCCTCATCCTTATACTGCTCCTGGTCAAAAGCCACCCCAAGGACCTGTCCCAGAGCCCGATACTGATTTTCGATCTTATCCATCTGATAGAGCCTTCGAAGCTCAATAAACGGGATCTTCAGCCGGTTATGAAAATCCTCTGCCGCAAACCTTGCTTCCGGATGAAGCACCAGATTGAAATTAGCCTGGGACATGGTCCGGTATTCCTCATAATCCTTACATCTGGAAATCTCATGGATGGTTTTTACACCAGCCTGATGTAGCAGATCATAAAGCTCACAGTCATCCACCAGCGGCGAAAAAAATCCCAGGAGATTGACCACATTTCCTTTTTTCTTCTGTGGTTCCAGAAGAGAATATAAGGACTGGCGCACATGGACCATGGGCGGCTTCCTGCCCTCACGTGTCAGCGCATACATGTAACAGGGACGCACCGGAATGTCCACTTTTTCCTCTGCTTTCCGACAGACACGTTCCATATCCGTTCCCAGAAGCGCATCCACACAGGTGATGCAGATCATCACCACCGACGGCTTCTTCTCACAGCAGTCGCAGATCTCTTTTACCGCTTTCGGGATCTTTTTCAGGTGACGGCCTGTAACAATATCCGTCTCGTCCATCATCAGATAAAAAAATCGATCATTGTACTCCGGCATGGAGCTGATAAGAGAAGTATTTCTTCCGCAACATCCCGGTGCCACGATCAGCATAATGGAATCCGGCACTGCAAGCCCGGCCCGCTTTACGCCAAAGCCCTCCGCTCCCGGAGAGTTAAATGCCAGAGTTGCCGGAGAGCTATAGATCAGATGCTTCCCGGAGATCATCTGCGGAGGGATCGCTTCCAGCCCGCCCCGGGCCAGTTCTTCTGCAGTTGCA
>OGRY01001190.1_pt1 | contig 19617 bp, 17 predicted proteins | sample 1553551 | NCBI WGS metagenome assembly OGRY01 (sample SAMEA2580101, study PRJEB22360) | human gut metagenome | biome: human gut; feature: human-associated habitat; material: faeces | place: Denmark | collected 2008/2010
TGATAGGAAGCATTAACTCATTTATTGATCAATAATACATGAGTTATCAGTCTTTAATACCTGATTTCTCAACTATTAATAGCTTAAAAATCAAACGTTAATAGTTGACACATCAGATATTAACATCCTGTATACCAAAAGATAACATTACAAAAACGATATTAATCAAGACGAGATAGAGTGAGAGCAACCGTTTGCTCTCATACTTGCCACCACGCTTGCTACCACCCCTAAAACATCGATGAATAAAGGGATACAGATGAATAGTTAGAGCATGAGAGCAAAACTGTTATCTAATTCCTTATGGTGCGAACAGAAAAAAGGGACTCTTTTTATAAGAAAAAAAGAGAAATCACTGTTATGTGAGACACTGTCCACAAACTATTCGAAATTCTTTCGATAAGTACATCCATTTCTCCATTCCGAACATCCATAAGCTGTCTTCCCTTTAATGATGGTTCCCTTACCACAAACCGGACACGGTTGTCCGACAAAAGTATCTGCATTACCTGTAGCCGGAGCAGAGGCAGGAGCAGAAGGAATCGAAGCAGGAGACGGAGAAGATGCAGGAACTTTCGATTCTGCTTTCGCCTTCTTTTCTTTGGGAGCACTTGCTTTACGCTCACGCTTCTTAGGTTCTTTCTTTGCCTTTTCTTCCGTTTGGGCAACTGCCTCCTGAATAGTGATACGTCGGTTCGTATTATCTGAAAGTACGCTCATCACGATTTCAGATACCATTTGCTTCAGTTCTTCGAGGAATTGACGGGCATCGTAAGTCTTCTTTTCAATCTCACGTAGTTTCTTTTCCCATATACCGGTCAGTTCCGCAGATTTCAGCAGTTCTTCGTGGATAATCTGTACCAGTTCCACTCCCGTAGGGGTGGCTATCAGGTTCTTTCTTTCCTTGCGGATATAGTTTCGCTTGAACAACGTCTCGATAATGGCGGCACGGGTAGACGGCCGACCGATACCATTCTCCTTCAGAGCATCACGGAGTTCGTCATTATCCACCAACTTTCCAGCTGTTTCCATCGCACGAAGCAATGTTGCTTCCGTATAAGGTCTGGGCGGTTGCGTCCACTTCTCATTCAAGTCCGGAACATGAGGACCACTTTCCCCCTTGACAAAAGCAGGAAGTACATTTTCATCCTCTTCCTCTTTTTCTTCAGTAGGGTCTTTTACTTCCTTGGCAAACACGACACGCCATCCCGGTTCCAGAATTTGTTTTCCGGTTACCCGAAACTCTATCTTATCCACTTCTCCCATCACAGTGGTAGTAGAAATTTTACAGTCCGGATAGAACACGGCTATAAAACGACGGGCTATCAAGTCGTAGACACGACGTTCCATATCCGTCAAGTTTTGAGCATAGACTCCGGTTGGGATAATGGCATGGTGATCCGTCACTTTCGAGTTGTCAAATACCTTTTTTGATTTAGGAAGTGTAGTGCCAGCTAACGGAGCTGTCAAGACTTCGTAATCACGGAGTCCTTTCAGGATAGCAGGACATTTCGGATAAATATCATCGCTCAAGAAAGTGGTATCCACACGCGGATAGGTAGCCACTTTCTTCTCATAAAGAGACTGGATTAGTTTCAGTGTTTCATCGGCCGAATAAGCGAATTTCTTGTTACATTCTACCTGGAGGGAAGTCAAATCGAACAAACGTGGAGCGTATTCCTTTCCGTCTTTCTTGCCGACATTGGTGACTACAAAAGGTAGGTCTTTCATACGTTCTACCAATGCTTCGCCTTCTTCCCGGTTGGCAATAGGGTCGATACCCGGGTTATCTATTTTCTTTTTTCCGCCGTTCTTTTCCTCTTCCGCGGCAATTTCTTCATCACTTTTGCGAATGAGTGCAGAGAAAGTGGTATTACGATAGTTTGTTTTCAGTTCCCAATATTGTTTGGGTTCAAAATTGGCTATCTCCAATTGACGGTTGACAATCAATGCCAGCGTCGGTGTCTGTACACGACCGATAGAGAGCACCTGTTTGTTTTGACCGTATTTGAGGGTATAAAGACGGGTAGCGTTCATTCCCAACAGCCAGTCACCCATCGCACGGGAAAGACCGGCTTCGTAGAGTGATTGAAATTCAGCTTGGTCTTTCAGTTTCGAGAATCCTTCACGAATAGCTTCTTCCGTCAACGAAGAAATCCACAGGCGCTTCACCGGACAGCGTGCGCCAGCTTTTTGCATCACCCAGCGCTGAATCAATTCTCCCTCCTGCCCGGCATCACCGCAATTGATGATTTCATCCGCATTCTGCATCAGCCACTCTATCACATGAAACTGCTTCTCAATACCCGGATCATGCCCAATCAGCTTGATACCGAAACGTGGCGGAATCATCGGCAGACTGCTCAAGCTCCATGATTTCCAGTTAGGGGTGTATTCATGTGGCTCCTTCAGGGTACAAAGATGCCCGAATGTCCAGGTCACCTGGTATCCGTTTCCTTCTATATATCCTTCTTTTCTGGTATGAGCGCCGAGTACTTCGGCTATATCACGTGCTACAGACGGCTTTTCGGCTATGCAAACTATCATTTTTTCTCTTCTTGTTTTTAAACTATCAATTTGCAAAGTTACACGAATATTTGTCTAAAAGAACAATATCCCACAAAATATGTTACCTTTGCAAGAGTAGAATTCTTATAACAAAGAACAAGTATGATTGATTTAAACCGCAAATTGCCCATCGGAATACAAACTTTCGAGAAAATCCGCAAAGGAAATTATCTGTATGTAGATAAAACCGCCCTTGTCGGAAAAATGGTGTCCACAAGCATCCCCTATTTCCTTAGCCGTCCCCGACGTTTCGGAAAAAGCCTGCTGATTTCCACTTTCGAGGCTTACTTTCTGGGACGCAAGGACTTATTCGAAGGACTAGCCATCTCACAAATGGAAGTTGACTGGCAAGTCTATCCGGTTTTTCATATTGACTTGAATGCACGCAAGTATGATTCTCCGGCAGATCTGATAGCGATGCTCAACCAACATCTGGAAAAATGGGAAGCAATCTACGGAACCGAAAAGCAAGATCGACAACCGGAAGAACGATTCGCCTATATTATAGAACGCGCATGTGTGCAAACCGGAAAGCAAGTAGTCGTATTAGTAGACGAATATGACAAACCTCTTTTGCAAGCTCTGGATAATCTGCCCTTGTTTGAAGAATACCGCAAAATGCTAAAAGCATTCTATGGAGTATTGAAAAGTGCTGACCGCTATCTGCGTTTCGTATTTCTGACAGGTGTTACCAAATTCTCACAAGTCAGTGTATTCAGTGATTTGAATCAACTGAATGATATCAGCATGAAACCGCCTTATGCCACCATTTGCGGCATCACCAAGCAGGAACTGATAGATACATTCACTCCGGAATTGGATAAGCTGGCCTCATACAACCGGATGACACCAGAAGATACAATCCATAAGATGACCTCACTTTACGACGGGTATCATTTCTGTGAATATGCAGAAGGCATGTTCAATCCGTTCAGTGTATTAAATGTGTTCGATGGATATAAATTTGAGAATTACTGGTTTCAGACAGGCACTCCTACTTTCCTTGTCAAGATGCTGATGGATAGCAACTATGACCTGCGAACGCTCATTGACGGAGTGGAAGCAAACGCAGCGTCATTCAACGAGTACCGGGCAGAAAGCAGGAATCCTATTCCGCTGATTTATCAAAGCGGGTATCTGACGATTAAAGAATACGACCCTCGTTTCAAGACTTATCAACTTGCTTTTCCCAATGATGAAGTGAGATATGGCTTTATGAATTTCCTTCTGCCATTCTACTCTAATATTCCCGATAATGAGCAAGATTTCTATATTGGCAAATTTGTCCATGAGTTGGAAAGTGGCAATATCAATGCTTTTCTAACCCGCCTTCAAGCCTTCTTTGCCGATATACCTTACGAACTGAATGACCAGACAGAGCGGCATTACCAGACTGTTTTCTATCTGATATTCAAACTCATGGGACAGTTCACACAAGCAGAAGTACGCAGTGCAAAAGGACGGGCTGATGCAGTTGTCAAAACACCGAAGTATATTTATGTATTCGAATTCAAACTAAATGGCACAGCCGAGCAAGCATTACAGCAAATCGAAGATAAAGGATATCTTATCCCTTATCAGGCAGATGAACGGGAAGTCAAAAAGGTTGGAGTAGAATTCAGTACTGACACACGAAATGTCAGTCGATGGCTACCCGAGGAATAAGAGAGTATAATTACTTCTTCCTCATATTTATCTACAAATGATTCATATTAAACCTCCCAACACTTCCACCCTTTGTTGGCACAGATATACACAATGTACGAACGAACATGGTAATTGGGGAATTTTCTTTTTGTATCTGCGGCATAACCTTTCACTTGCTCTACGTGTTCTACCAGCGGTTCGGTGAGCGCAAGCATACGGTCGGCATCTTTGGAACGATAGTATTTAAATTCCACCACGCGATCGTCCGTGTAATAATCCGTGCCGGGGATGCCGATCATTTCAAAATCCGAACGACCGACGGAGTTATTTTGTTCGATGGCAAAAGTGTAACAATGGCTCAAATAGCGGGAGACAAGCTCGTAGAAAGAACAACGGATAAAGTTCTCGTTGATCTTATCGAAAACCTGTGCGGGGAATTGTCCCAGATATTGCTCGAAATAGTTCTGCACAAGGGGTTCAAAACTACGGTTGGAATCATAAAGTTCATAAACCGGGACGTAACGACTGGCGTTACCTTCGATCTTGTTCAGTTGGTTGTAATAATCCATGTAGATGCTGCGCATGGTCATGTTGGGGAGCACCATGCGGTATGCACTCTTCAGGGTAGTCATACCTAAGTAGAACAGGCTGACGGGATAGAATTCTTTCTCAAAAAATTTCTTCTTTGGTTTCTCATCGAAATCGTCATCGAGAAAGTCATCATCTTCTTCCTCATCTAACAGATCATCATCTAAGAATCCATCATCATCGTAATCATCGTTTAATTTGATGGCATCTAAAAATTTATCTAAAACGCCCATTTTAATCTCCAATCTTATTTTAATCTTCTTTTATTGAGTAATCTCTTTCGCCAAAGATACCCGTTCCCACGCGCACCATAGTGGCCCCTTCCTCAACTGCGACCTGATAATCATTTGTCATTCCCATACTCAGGACGCTCATATTAACATTATTAATGTTTTTGGCCGCAATGTCAACACTTAATTTCTTTAATTTTTGAAAAACTTCTCTGTTTTCTTCAGGATTTGCTACAAATGGTGCAATTGTCATAAGTCCTTTTACCTGAAGATGCTCATAAGAAGAAATTTCTTCCAGAAATGGTAATACCTCTTCGACTGAAAGGCCAAACTTGCTTTCCTCTCCTGCTACATTTACTTCGATCAGAACCGGCATACAGATATCTTTTTTTGCTGCCTCTTTTTCGATGGCCTCTGCCAGGCGGACAGAATCTACAGAGTGTACCATAGATACTTTATCAATAATATATTTCACTTTATTTCTCTGTAAATGTCCGATCATGTGCCACTGTACATCTGATGGCATCTGATCGTATTTATCTACGATCTCCTGAACCTTATTCTCCCCAAACACTCTTGCACCCGCATCATATGCTTCTTTCAGCATTTCCACCGGTTTGGTCTTACTGACCGCAATAAGAGTTACCTCTTGGGGAGAGCGCCCTGCAGTATCGCAGGCCTCTTCAATATTCTTTTTTACAAGGTTTAGTTTATCAGCTAACATATTAAGCCTCCTTAATTAGTATAAAATGTCTTCTTCCTTTACTTTATCAGCGTTTCGAACAATGTGATCATATCTGGAAAGACCGTAAGTGGTGTTTTTAGATACAATAGCATATTCTTCGTTCTCATCAAGTATTTCAATACGGCGAAAAACCGCATAGCCTTTATTAATACAGTATACTCCCTCCAGGGTATCTGTCTCTCCGATCACATATTTTTCACCGGTATCCGTATTGATCAGGGCATCCCCTTCCTTAAATGAACTCTTGTCAACATAATAAATCTGAGGTTGTTCTGCTTCGTCCACTGCCAGTTTGGAGACAGATGAATCATCAATGCTTGCGTAAATGCTCACATTTTTAAATGTTGTTTTATTTTTCCCCTCATAAAGGGTAAAACCTGTCTGATTATCCTGTGTAGTGGCCATTCTGGATGGAATCACATAAAAATCCTTGGTTACAATAGAGGTAAGAGGGATTTTCAGACCTACAACTGTGTTGGTTACAAGTTCAATGTCCAAAAAACGGTCAGATGCATAACGAATCAGACCTTTATTGAAATCAATCTGTCCATATTTGTCACCGTCTATGGTAATAATGGAAAAATCTCCGTTTTGTGTCATATCGTCTTTTAAAAATTTGACACGTATTGTAGAACGGTCTTTCAGTTTTTCAACCTGTCTGTCGCTCAAAGGAATCAGAAGGCTCCAGCGTTCATCTGTGATAATGGTATAAATATCATCTCCTGCTTTTACCTTGTCGGAAGTTTTCAAATCTGTTTCATGGTAAGAATTCTGATCGAAATCTTCTGCCTTTACAGCATCTACTGTTTTTCCTTCATAATTATCCATGGAATATAAAACGATACCATCAGATTGGGACTGGCAGATAGTTTGATTTCCGGGATAAATATCTGCTGTTTTGTCATTGTCACCACTGTCATTTCCTTCACCGTCCTCATCTGAAGTAAGAGGAGCAGATGAGGTATTGCCAGACTCTGCATATTGAAGGATATTTCCCTTCAGTTCATATTTAAAGCTGTAGGTGCTGTTAAATTTACTTGAACTGAATCCTTTGGAAAAACTCATCATATCAGTCCGTACCTTTGAAAGTTCTTCCGGGGCAAGAGATGCCGGAGCAGAAGCTGTTTTTGTATCACTAAGTCCGTACACCGCTCCGGAAGCATTGATCTTACTGCCCTCCCTTGCATAATAAGTAATATAACCTGATGAATCTGCCTTGCATAAACTTTCTTCACGTATGGCAAGACCGGTATATGTTTCGTTGCGGGATAAAGGTCCTGATGTAACCTGATAGGACTCAATATGAGTAGTTGTAAAATATAATATGGCACTGAATGCCATATATATGAATAAGATGCCAAACATGATCGTTCCGATATTCAGCCCCACGACCATGCGAAGCCTTGCCAGGATTCCCGGCATTTTTTTTGATTTATTATCAGACAATGGAATGTCTCCTTTTTGTGCAGTTCATAATCATTCTATAACTGTTCAGCGATTTCACAGTGACTGCTGAATAGTTACACCATTTTCCAAAATATTGTAACACTTTGCACATTTAAAAACAAGTTTATTCATAAAGAATTCACAATAATCGTTACTGTTCACACACCACTATCCCGTTACTGAGAATGGAGTAAACAGTAACAGGAGCACATAAGTAAGAACACATTTTCAGAATATAAGTTTGCTTTTTGTCAGGAATTATGATATGATAAAAAAATCAGAAACTGTTCAGTATCTCATAGAATAGCAGACTGCTGAATGGTTATGAAGAGTGTACGAACAAAAAATAACTTAAAAAGGAGGGTATAATTATGCCATATGGAAGAATCACGCCAAAGCAGCAGGAGATTCTTGATTACATAAAGAATGAGATTTTGAACCGGGGATTTCCGCCGGCAGTTCGTGAAATCTGCGAGGCAGTCAACCTGAAATCTACTTCTTCCGTTCATTCACATCTGGAAGCACTGGAGAAAAATGGATATATCCGCAGAGATGCAACGAAACCACGTGCGATTGAGATCATTGATGACAATTTTAATCTGGTCCGCAGAGAGGTTGTGAATGTTCCCATCATAGGAACTGTGGCAGCCGGACAGCCACTTCTGGCAGTTGAGAATATTGAAGGCTATTTCCCTATCCCTGCAGAGTTTATGCCTAATTCACAAAGCTTTCTGTTGAAAGTAAAAGGGGAAAGTATGATAAACGCCGGAATTTTTGACGGAGATCAGGTTCTGGTAAAACAGCAGTCCACAGCAGAGGATGGAGATATTGTTGTTGCGCTGATCGATGACGGTGCTACAGTTAAGACTTTCCATAAAGAAAAAGGATACTATCGTCTCCAGCCGGAAAATGATACAATGGAGCCAATCCTTGTACATGAAGGTCTTCAGATTCTTGGCAAAGTATTTGGTGTGTTCCGTTTGTATGAGTAATATAACTGATACGTGAATAGTCAGGCAGATATTCGCAATCCGCTTCGCAACTTGCTCATAATCGGATCAAGCAAGTCCCCATACACTGCAAATTATACTATATCAATTCAAAAAAACAACAGAGGAAATCAGGTATCTCTTAATGATGATATCTGATTTCCTCTGTATTTTATTTTGCAAATTTCACAAAGTCAGGCGGATAAAATCATCCGCCTCGCTACGCAGTTCTACACCGAATAACTGTAAATTTTTCGTTACTGTTCACTGGTAATATCCCGCGAGGTGTTTTTTGTGAACGAAGGTCACAGAAAACCCGAGACATACCGCGCGACTTTATGCGATTAGCATAAAGTCTGTGCATCGCAAGCATGTTGCTGTGAACAGAGTGAACAGTAACAATTTTTTCTACTTATTTCTCAAGAAATTCATTAACGTCAAGAACCTTACCATCTCTCCAGATTCTTTCGAGGTCATAGAAAAGACGATTCTCTTCGTCAAATACGTGGACGATCATATCGCCGTAATCCATAAGAACCCAGCTGGAGTTTCTGGTTCCCTCAATCTGTTTTGCCTCAAATCCGGCTCTGCCAAGTGTTTCATCTACATTGTCAACCATAGCCTGAACCTGATTCTGGTTGGAAGCACTTGCAATTACAAAATAATCGGCAATTACAGATACTTCATGGATATCTATTACCTTAATATCTTTTCCTTTTTTCTCATCAAGTGCGCGGCAGGCAAGTTTTGCCATTTCAAGTTCTCTGTTCATGGAAACAACCTCTCTTTCTATCTGCTTTTGTAACTGTTCAATATCTTCATGATCAACAGACTATTGAATAGCTACATATATCTTCTCTAAATAAATATTTATATCCGTAATCTGTTCTCCCTGTTGTGCTGTCCCCTATATGTAAAACTCTGCCAGTCGAGACAATTTATACTCAGGACTGTCTTTTCATGTGTAAATCTCTGTAATACAAGAAAGCATCTTTCGTAGCATTATCAATATCTTTCGGATTTTCCTCCAGATAAGCCAGTGTATCACCCAAAATCTTATACATACATTCGTCAAGATCCTGAAAAGCCAGTTTACGTACAATTGCAAGATTAGGAGCTTTATCACGTTTTGGTTCAATATAATCGGCAATATAGACGATTTTTTCCAACAGTGTCATCTCCGGCTTTCCGGTAGTATGCCAGGTGATGGCAGAAAGAATATTTTCATCTGTAACATCATACTTAGCCTTAGCTACGTAAGCTCCAAGCTTGGCATGAAGTAAAAAAGGATGCTCCTGTTCGAATTCAGATACCGAAATATGATGCTGGCTGCACATCTTCAGCTTCTTTTTGTTCGGAATACATTTTGCACAGTCATGGAGCAGTCCGGCTGTCTGGGCTGTGATCAGATCACAGTCATGAACCATGGCAAGTGCTGCACATGTAAACATAACTCCCAACGTATGTTCATAACGATCCTCATCCAGATATTTTGCTAATTTTTTCTGCATTTTTATAAAATCATACTCTGCCATCGGAAGATCATCCTTTCTTTTCGGCCAGACTGTAAATCTGGTTTTCTCTGATATACTCAATCACCGGATCAGGAATATAGTAACGCACACTTTTATCTTCGCTGATCCAGTTTCTGAGCATTTCGCTGGATACATCAAGGTTTGTGGTATTCAGTGTCAGAAATGTGCCATTATATTTAAGCGAAAGACGGTTCATTTCTGCTTCGAGCTCTGCGATTGTGGAATGATTTCTTACAGCAGTTACCAGAATGCAGTTTCTGCAGATTCTTTCCGGTTCACGCCATGTATCAAAGTCATACAGGGAGTCTGCGCCGATTATAAAATAATAATCAGTATCCGGATTCTTCTCTTTTAGCATTTCCAGTGTATGATAAGTGTAAGTATAACCATTTTCATGCATTTCAGTCAGCGACAGTTCAAAGTGAGGATTTCCGGTAATCGCCCTGCGGACCATTTCAACTCTTTCTTCATCTGTGGCACGTCCCTGACGGTTTCTCTTGTGAGGCGGATTTCCGGAAGGCATGAACAGTACCTTTTCCAGTCGGAACTGTTCGTATGCTTTCTCTCCCAGAATCAGATGCCCCATGTGGATGGGATCAAAAGTACCGCCCATAATACCAATTCTGTGTTTGATGTCAGCCATAAAAAACTCCGTATTATTTTCTGGGTAATTCAATTTTTTTCTTTTCGTTTTTGCCTTCACGGTATAAAACAATTTTCTTGCCGATAACCTGTACGATCTGGGAACGTGTACGTTCTGCCAGAACCTCAGCCATCTGGCGCGGATCCTCCAGGCAGTTCTGAAGAACACTGATCTTGATCAGTTCTCTGGCTGCAAGCGCCTCATCTACTGCGGCTGTGTTCTCAGGAGTAAGACCACCCTTTCCAAGCTGAAGGATTGGATCCATGGTCATTGCAAGACCTTTTAAATAAGCTCTCTGTTTACTTGTCATTTTTATTTTCCTCTGTTATTCTCTGCAAACGGACAAAATCATCCGTCTTACCACATCTGTTTCATTATTGAATCTATTTATACTATTTATAGTAATCAAAATCAAATCCGTACATACGCACAGTATCGCCTTCCTGAATGCCTGCCTTCTCAAGTTCTTCCAGGATGCCTCCCTCTTTCAGGAATTTCTGGAAGAATGCGAAACCTTTTTCGGAATCAAGATTTGTGTAGCCAAGCATCTTTTCAATCTTCGGTCCCTCGACAACAAAAATTGTCGGATCTTCAGGACTCTGCTCTACTGTATATGGAAGGTTTTCTCCGATCAACATATCTTCAGGGAAGAATTCCTGTTCAAATACTACAGGTTCCTGTGGGCAGCTGTCAAGAAGTTCTTTCACATGGAATAAAAGTTCTCTGACACCCTGACCGCTGACAGCGGAAATCGGATATACCTGGATTCCTTTTGGCTCAAATTCTGCCTTAAGTTTATCAATCGGGCTCTCTTCGCCGTCTTCTGTATAGATACAGTCGATTTTATTTGCTGCGATTACCTGTGGTCTTGCAGCAATTTCCGGATTATAAGCTTCCAGTTCTTTATTAATCTTGTAAATATCATCGATTGGGTCACGTCCCTCTGTAGATGCTGCATCTACAATGTGGATAATGACTCTGGTACGTTCAATGTGGCGGAGGAACTCATGTCCAAGTCCCACACCTTCGGAAGCACCTTCGATCAGACCGGGAATATCAGCGATCACAAAACCACCGTTTTCAGTATCTACAACACCAAGATTTGGGCTCAGGGTTGTAAAGTGATAGTTGGCAATTTTCGGCTGTGCGTTGGTAACACGGGAAAGGAATGTGGACTTTCCGACATTCGGGAATCCAACCAGACCTACGTCTGCGATTACTTTCAGCTCCAGAAGAACTTCCAGTTCCTGCGCAGGCTGTCCTGGCTGTGCATATTTCGGAACCTGCATGGTTGCAGTCGCATAATGCTGGTTTCCTTTGCCACCTCTTCCGCCTCTTAATACGATCTGGCGTTTATTTTCACCGGACATATCAGCAATTACTTTACCGGATTCTGCATCCATGATAACAGTTCCTTCCGGAACTTTTAATACAACATCTTTTCCATCGGCACCATGGCAGCGTTTTTTGCCGCCTTCCTGTCCGTCTTCTGCTTTATATTTTCTTCTGTGTCGGTAGTCGCCAAGGGTGTTCTGGCCTTCATCTACCTCAAATATCACGTCTCCTCCACGACCGCCGTCGCCGCCGTCAGGACCGCCATTCGGAACATATAATTCTCTGCGGAAACTTACATGGCCGTCGCCGCCTTTACCGGAGCGGATATAGATTTTCGCTCTGTCTGCAAACATATGACACACCTCTGTCCTTTACTAATGATTATTTCGTAATAGTAATCTTCTTAAATTAACGCATTTGAGACCGTTCAGCAGGATTTCGCACTCTGATGAGTCGGATCAATATGCATTATTTACATGGATTGCTATGGTTTCTTTTATATCATATAACTCTTTTAATCTATAGCAATTCTACTATAAAAGAAAGGCTCCAAACCCATATTAGATTTGAAGCCTTCGCTTAACCAGATTATTCTGCTTCTACTGGAACGATAGAAACCTGTTTCTTATCGCGTCCTTTTCTGGTAAATCTTACGACACCATCTTTAAGTGCGAATAAAGTATAATCTTTACCGCAACCTACGTTCTCACCAGCATGGATCTTAGTTCCGCGCTGTCTGTAAAGAATATTTCCAGCTTTAACAAACTGTCCGTCTGCTCTCTTCGCACCTAATCTCTTGGATTCGGAATCACGACCGTTCTTTGTAGAACCAACTCCTTTTTTATGTGCGAATAACTGAAGGTTCATTTTCATCATGTTGTTACACCTCCTTGACTTTTACTGTCAAATATCGATTGTTATAACTATGTTCAATTTCTGTTAATCCGAGAATCAGCGAATCCATGAGAAGGGTTCCCCTCTCAGTAACCGGAGCCGTAAAATGAAAAGATACATAGCCGTCATCTTCCTGCACTTCAAACTGATCATCTGTAAATGTCTCAAGAGAATTTACAGTATTGATCACCAGTACAGAAACAGCAGCACAGACAATATCCTGTCCTTCCTCTGCATATCCGGCGTGACCTTTCGAAACAAATTCCAGATAATTTCCATTTCTCTTCTTAACTGTAATTGTAATCATAATGACACCAGATTAACCGTTAATCTTTTCGATTTTTACTTTAGTGTACTGCTGTCTGTGACCGTTTTTCTTGTGATATCCAGTTTTTCTCTTGTATTTGTAAACGATAACTTTTTTTGCTTTACCGTTCTCAACTACAGTAGCGGTAACACTGGCATCTTTCACATCTTCACCAGCTTTTAATCCGTCATTGCTTACTGCAATAACATTATCAAAAGTAACAGTTTCACCAGCTTCAACACCGAGTTTCTCAACTCTGATTACGTCGCCTTCAGCAACTTTGTACTGTTTACCACCTGTTGCAATAATTGCGTACATCTGTGGCACCTCCTATAATCTTTACTCGCCAGATATGGTGACCTTTCGGTGCTTGTACCTCTCTGTGCGGCATCTCATTTATAATAGCGGACAAAATTCGATTTGTCAATAAGTTTTTTTCAATTTCTTTGAATTTTTTTCTTTTATTTTACAGGTACAATTTCAATCCGGTATCCGTCAGGATCTGTGATAAAATACAAACTGCAGAGCAGTTATTCAGTTACGGAAAAATATCAATGAGAATTGCAGATGCTCGTTTGGTTTACATAATTATTTTATGGTAAACTATAATTCTCTGATTTCCTCAATCACAGGTTTTCGCACTTTCTTTCTGGTAAGTTCCAGGATGTGCAGTGGAGTGATGTCCACTGCTTTTGCCTTTACCGGATCTTTGCGCAGATATTTCTGCAGGACATGGAACAGTTCATCCTGATGATCCTGATTTTCCATATTAATAAAATCAATCAGAATAATTCCGGACAGGTTTCTGAGACGCAACTGTCTGGCAATTTCCTTTGCTGCCTCCAAATTGATTTTTCGGTAAGTTTCCTGCATTTTCTTTTTGCCTGTAAACTTTCCGCTGTTTACATCAATGGATACGAAGGCTTCTGTCTGCTGGATTACCAGAAATCCACCACTGTTCAGCCAGACTTTCTCATGCTGGATTTCTTCTAAGACAGTTTCCAGGCGATAAAGTTTGTAAAGAGGGAGAAGTTTATCATCATAAAACCGCAGCTTCTCTTTTTCCTCCGGGCTGTTACTGTTAAGATAGTCAGAAATCTGTCGGGATATCTCAGGGATATCTGTTATGATCTCTTCCAGGTTCCGGCTGTTGGCGTCGCGAACTGCAGAGATATAAAAAGGCTCTGTTCTATATATGCAGCTGAAACAGGTACGGGATCTTCCGTCTACAGCAGCTTTATGATACAGGCCCTTCAGGTATTCCAGTTCTTTCAGTATTTCTTCTTTTGATGCATCTGCTGCATTTGTACGAACGATGATACCAAACTCTTTATCCGGACGGTTAACTTCTGCTTCCATCCACTTACTGATACGGCTTCTGTCATCATTGGAAAGTTTGGAAGACAGACCAAATTTCTTATCGCCGGTTGTAAGAACCAGATATTTGCCTGTAAAATTCAGATTCGTGGTTACAGCCGGTAGTTTTCCCTTCATTGCTTCCCGGCTGATCTGCACAAGGATTTCATCTCCTGCCTTTAATGGGCGATCACCTTTTTTTACAGAAGCATAAATCGCATTTGGAGCATCGGAAAGCTGCAGGTAGCATTTTTCCCCGGCAGAAATCTGTACGAATGCAGCACCGATATTGGCAGCTATATTCTCTATCTGTCCAACATAAATATTTCCAAGAGAAGATTTCTCCCCAACAGGTTCGAAGCGCAGTTCCATTACTTTACCGTCTTCTTCATACGCACATACATAGCATGGAATCTGCCGGATATTCATTTGGGTAATAATCAGTTTACTCAACTTCTTCACCCAGTGCTTCCAGAGTTACAAATTTATGTTCTTCATCTGTTCCTTTATCTGCGTATACTTCCAGACGTTTGATGGAATAAGCAAATTCCGGAAGTTCTATGCCAAGCCATGAGAAGAATGTATCTGTTACCAGTTCCGGTTTTGTGTAATTGGCACTTGCGGAAGCAAGCATCATAAAGATCTTGTCTCCCTGAAGTTCCATCTTATAGATAAACGGGCGAATATCAATTTCCTTTTCGCTTCGTTTGGTCTTTTTCATTACTGTGATCTCCGGCTGCGCCAGGAAATCACTGATTTTATCTTTCCAGGAAATTTCAGGCTCTTTTCCCGGACGAAATTCTACATAATAATCGGCTGCTGCCACCAGTGACATTGCCTTACCCGCCTTTCCGTCCTCAACCTGACGGGTACTGAGTACATGTACCCCTTCTACCATCACTGCATCCAGACGTCTTGTGATCTCTGAAGTAGGAACTGTCTCTGCCAGCTCCAGATCGAAGTACTCTCCCAGACTTTCCGTACCAACTCCTAATGGTGCGGCAAAAGACATGATCATATGCGGACTGTATCCACCGGAAAAAGCAACCGGAAGATTGGCTCTGCGGATAGCCTTCTGGAAATAACGCATGGTATCCAGATGTCCCACAAATTTCACAGGACCCTCTTTGCTGAATTTAATTCTTACCTTCATAACATACACCTCCGCCATAACGCATAGCACCACAGCCGGAACATTTCTGACGGCAGTTTGGTGTTACGGTTTCTTTCTTTGCCTGTTCCCATTCGTGGATCAGGAACTTCTTGGTCACTCCTGCATCAATGAAATCCCATGGAAGGATCTCATCTGTGGAACGTTCTCTGAGAGTATAGAAATCAATATCTGTGTTGGTTTCCGCAAAAGATTCTTTCCATATATTATAGTCAAAACTCTCTGACCATGCATCGTAGATCGCACCTTTTTCATATGCTCTAAGGATAACTTTTGAACAACGGCGGTCACCTCTTGCAAGGAAACCTTCAAGAATCGTTACATCCGGCTCATGCCAGCTGTAGCGGATACTTCTCTGGTTTAACTGTGCGCGGATCTCGCTTTTTACGACCTTTGCTTTCTCCACGAAATCTTCCTCTCTGTACATACCTGCCCACTGGAATGGGGTAAATGGTTTCGGTACAAAGAAAGAGGTACTTACATTGACCTGAACCTTGCCATTACGTTTTTCTTTCGGCACTTCTTCATAATAAGTTTCTGCAATTTTCTGAGCAAGATGAGCAATACCTTTCATATCATCTTCTGTTTCAGTTGGAAGTCCGAGCATGAAGTAAAGCTTTACCTGATTCCATCCACCTTTAAATGCTTCACCTGCACCATGAAGAATATTCTCTTCTGTCAGACCTTTGTTGATAACATTACGCAGACGCTGGGAACCTGCTTCCGGTGCGAAAGTAAGGCTGCTCTTCTTTACATCCTGTACCTTGCTCATAACATCCAGGGCAAAAGCATCGATACGCAGGGATGGCAGAGAGATATTGACAGCATTGCCATGAAATTCTTCGATCAGGAAATTTACCAGTTCCTTCAGCTCAGAATAATCACTGGAGCTTAGAGAACTTAAGGAAATCTCCTCATGTCCTGTATTCTGAAGCATTTCTCTGGCACTTGCCTTTAAATCCTCCACATTGCGCTCTCTGGTAGGACGGTAGATCATACCTGCCTGACAGAAACGGCATCCGCGGATACAGCCACGCTGAATCTCCAGGGTAACACGATCCTGAGTAGCTTTAATAAATGGAACTACAGGAGCTTTGATCGCGCGGTAGTCTTTAGTGACATCGGTGATCAGCTGTTTACAGACTTTCTCAGGTACGCCCTCTTTTGCAGGTGTAAAGGAAGCAATGGTGCCGTCTTCTTTGTAGGTTACATTGTATAAAGAGGGAACATAAATTCCGGGAATCTGGGAAGCTGCAAACAGGAAGTCTGCTCTGGAGCCGCCTGCTACCTTGTTTGCCTTATATGCATCAAACAAAGCATCATAGACAGTCTCACCCTCGCCAATATAAAACATATCAAAAAATTCTGCGATCGGTTCCGGATTATATGCACATGCACCGCCGCCGATGACGATAGGGTCATCTTCCTTACGATCCTTTGCCAGAAGTGAAACATGGCTCAGGTCAAGTACCTGAAGCACATTGGTATAGCACATCTCATATCCAAGGGTAATACCAAGGAAATCAAACTCCTTTACAGGCTCCTGGGATTCCAGGGCAAAGAGAGGAATATGTTCCTCACGCATAATTTTATCCAGATCCATCCACGGAGAAAAGACACGCTCACACCAGACATCCTCACGTTCATTGAACATGTTATAGAGGATCATCATGCCCAGATTGGACATACCGATTTCATAAACATCCGGAAAGCACATGGCAAAGCGGATCTCTACGTCATTCTTATCTTTCATTACAGAGTTGACTTCACCACCGATGTAACGGGCAGCCTTGTCAACTTTCATTAAAATTTCATCGCTTAAAGCTAGAGTTCTCATAGTATTCCTTTCAGAGGTTATTGTATCAACATTGTGTTAAGCAGGGAAAATCCCCCACAATATTCCTATTATATACGGAATGGTGGGGGATTTCAAGGGAGAGTCGGATAGTTTGCAGTTTTTATCTGACAGTATCAGGCTGTAAAAGCGTGAGTAATGTTTCGTATACATATGTATTTTCTCTGACGATTATAGAAAGTTCCTCTTTGGCCTGATTCAGCTGGTGAAATAAATTACGGACATCAGATCTGCCTTCTTTGAAATGTTTTGAACGCAGATATCTGTTCTGATCATAGTAATATCGTTCGTCCAATATGATAACAAGACGTTTTATGTCTCTCACGGCAGTAATCTCATATTCATAACCCTGATGTATATAATCTTCCAGTAAGGCAGCCGTCTCCTCTTCATTATTTGCATATACAACAGAAACATGCGGATAGGGTTTTGAGGTTTTTCTGTCTGTAAGGTGTATCATATTCTGGATAAATGAGGAAAGTTCCGCATTGGTACGGATGCGGTTGGTTAAGTGAAACATCTGGATTTCCGGCAGGTTTTCTATGAGTTTTAATGTATTTACCCCTAATTCTTCAGGACATATGGCATCTTCGGAATCGCTGGAAAATATTACAGGAAACTCCCCCTCCGATTGCGTTAACAGAATCTGCAGTTTTTCTGAAGAAAGCAAATGTGCTTCGTCTACCAGAACTGCACTGTAATGTTTCAGCTCTGTATTTTCGGTCAGCTGATTGTCCGAAAGAAAAGCAATACGTTGTAAACGTTTATGCAGTATTTTCCATTCTTTTCCGGCATTGCCGCAGTGAATCATGCATATCTGCTGACGCCTGGACAGTTTCATGGCGATATCATAGAGAAGCAATGTTTTTCCTGTTCCGGGAAGTCCGGTAAAACAGAAATATTCGAACCGGCTGATACGGAGTTTCTTTAAGATCTGGCGCTGGATATCCCGCTGCTGGGAAGTCAGGAAGTATTCTTTTTTCAGGAAACGGGCCGGTTCTGTGATGGGGGAAATCAGATATAGTTCGGCCTGAAACAGATCGTCAATATTCCCCTGATAATCACTGCTCTCCTTTTGCAGTGATCCGCACAGCTCTGTCCAGTCGGCTTCTGCAATATGATCATGATTGGTAAGCCTGACAAGGCGATTCTGACTGCTGATATACGTATAAGACTGTATGGAGCGTCCGAGAACGGAAAGGTAATAACGGTTCTGCATAAGCTGTTTACGAATTGCCTCCTCAGATACAGCTCCGCTTTTCAGTTCAATATTTATGATCTGGTCGTCTTTGATCTGGAGAAGATCAAATTCTTTCCCGAGTTTTGGAATCTGGTAGGAATAGAAAAAGCGCAGGGAACAGACTTTAGTCATATGCGATTCTAACTGGCGTACCAGTGCTTTCATACTCTGAAGTTCCCATTCCCGTATTTTGAGGAAATATTCCCGACCGGATAACTGACGTTCCAGTTTTGACAGAGAATCTGTATTCTGATTTCTCGTAAGTGCATATATGGATATTGATCTCATAACTTTTACCTTTCATTTTGCCGGAATTCTTTTATACTATTATAGCAAATATCAGTAATCGCAGGTAGCCTGAAAACAAAAAACAGCCAGGTAGATTTTTCCCTGGCTGTTTTCCCCATCTGAATCAGATTCAGAAATTGTTTTGGAATATTTATTTTATATTGTGGTTTGGCTGAATTACTCAGCTACAGCGATAGCTTCCACTTCGCAGAGTACGTTTTTCGGAAGCTGTTTTACAGCAACGCAGGAGCGGGCCGGTTTGCTTGTGAAGTATTTCTCATACACAGCGTTGAATGCAGCGAAATCTGCCATATCAGCAAGGAAGCATGTAGTCTTGATAACATTGTCAAATGTAAGTCCGGCTTCTTCAAGAATTGCTCCTACGTTCTTGCAGGACTGCTCTGCCTGTGTTTCGATTTTATCGCCTGCAACTTCACCTGTAGCCGGATCTACCGGAATCTGACCGGATGCAAATAAGAAGTTTCCTGTCATTTTTGCCTGAGAATATGGTCCGATTGCTGCTGGTGCTTTTTTTGTTTCAAGTGTTTTCATGAGTGAATTCCTCCCGTACGATTTAGTGTGATTGATTGTCTGTATCTGTATCCATATCTTACCACCAAAAAAATATTTAGTCAACGGCAAAAAAATTGTCACATGGAAAATTTCTCTTTTATTAATGAAAGAAAAGATGAAAAATACTGACGATAATCTGATCAGTGGAAGCTCTTGAGCCAGTTTACCAGAGAATCATGCCAGATATTATCATATACTGTTTTCTTC